>LDZQ01001146.1_pt1 | contig 93926 bp, 84 predicted proteins | sample 615361 | NCBI WGS metagenome assembly LDZQ01 (sample SAMN03408297, study PRJNA278302) | terrestrial metagenome | isolation source: oil reservoir sample I2 | place: USA: Alaska, North Slope, Ivishak formation | collected 2013 | reverse complement strand
GCTAAGCCACACCCCATTAATCCACTCACGTGCCAGCTTCGTTAAGCTGTTTGGAAGCCCCATGCGTAAGCGTGGGGAGGAGGTCACTTCTCCATTATCTTAATATTCCCAATTCCATACAGTAGACATTTTCACCTCAACCAGAATAAGGATGTTTTTAGCTTTCTGATACTTGTCAGGAGTTTTTACGATTGCGACATCTGCAGGAGAGCGCTCTTCTATTCCAATTTCCTCACACACAACATTATGAATAGAATAAGCATCAAACTCTTTAGCGACTGGTGCTAGCAACTCTTTAACCCACTTTTCAGTGTAACTTCCAATGAATGCATTTCTACTTTGTAGTGTTGTTTTCTTTCCTTTGTAATGTTTTGGCCAATATGTCAAATACCTTCCATCGTCAGTAATAAATAACTGTTCGGGAGTGGCTATCTCTAATGATTTCTTGAAAAATTCATATTCTTCGGCTTTATCCCATAATTTCTGTGTTTTCGTTTGTATCTCCCCCATGCACTACAGCTACGCCCTGTTATGCGCTGTCGGGGATTGTTCTTGACCTCTTGGTATTAAAGCATGCGCCCACGTCTAACACAACACCTATATGCTCAAACGCTGTGGAGGCTGAGGGAGAGGTATGCTGAGGGAGGGAGATGTCGTTCAGCTCATCGACACCAAGCAGCGTAGGTATCAGATAAGGCTCAGGGAGGGTGCCACGTACTCGTTCCAGAAGGGCATGGTGTCCCACGATGAGCTCATCGGAAGGGAGGAGGGCTGCTACATCACGTCCTCCATGGGCGAGAGGCTGCTCGTGGTGAAGCCCACCATGGGCGAGTACATCCTGAAGATGCCGAGGGGGGCGCAGGTGATATACCCTAAGGACATCGGTGCCATTCTCGTGCTCGCAGACATCTTTCCGGGGGCGAGGGTGCTCGAGGCTGGAACTGGCTCTGGAGCGCTCACCCTCGCCCTGTGCAGGGCAGTGGGCGATGCCGGGAGAGTGGTATCATACGAGCGGAGGGAGGACTTTCTCGAGCGCGCCCGCTCCAACATCGTGGGCTTCTTTGGAAGAATGCCCGACAACCTCGTGCTGCGCAACATGGATATATACGGGGGCTTGCACGAGCAGGACACACAGTTCGACAGGGTGGTGCTCGACCTTCCCCAGCCATGGAGGGCACTCGACAACGTCAGCAGGGTGCTCGTGGGTGGAGGCATTCTGGTGGCGTATTTTCCGACCGTCCTTCAGGTGTTCAGGCTCTCACGCACACTCGAGCGGCACGGGCTCTACCTTCAGGATGTCGTGGAGGTGCTCGTGAGGGGATGGCACGTTGCCAAAAAGAGCCTGAGGCCAGAGCACAGGATGGTGGCGCACACGGGCTTTCTGGTGTGTGCCCGAAGGCTCAGCCCATGATGCGAGCCCTCGCCACCATTCTTGGACCCCTGGCATCGAGGTTGGCGAGCAGCGCCACATCGCCCCGCCTGTAGACGAGAGGTCCCCTTGCGGTTAGCCTCCCAGAGAGGGTGCACCTCTCGCCAGCCCCCACGTGCTCTCTCGCCTCCCCCTCGCCCTCGATGAGTTCTATTCTCAGAGGGGCAGACTGCAGCCCAGCGAACACGTGCACCACGTCCCCTTGGCTCACCCCGTCGGTAAAGGGCACGAACTCGCACTCGAGATGCGGACGCTCGGTGAGCTCCTCTGTGGAGGACACCACCATGCCCCGCTCGAGCTTGTTTGGCTGTATCCCCTTCAGGGCAAGCCCCACCCTCGAGCCCGCAGGCGCACTCTTCACATCCTCGTCGTGCACCTGAATGGAGCGCACCTCCACCTCCTGCCCGAGGGGATACACCGTGAGCCTGTCCCGCACGCTCACCCTTCCAGCCCTCACCACGCCGAGCGCCACACAGCCCACCCCCCTGACGTTGAATGCCTGGTCAACGATTACCCTCGTGGGCTCGTCCACGAGCAGGGCATACCTCTCCTCGATGGCAGAGCACAGGGCATCCACGAGCTCCCACAGCTCACCCATTCCCTCGTGGGTGGTCGTGGACACGTACGCCCATGGAGCATTGTGGAGGGATGTGCCAGCGAGCACCTTCTGCGTGCGCTCTCGCACCTGCTCGAGCACGTGGGGGCTGGTGCTCTCGAGCCCCGTGTACACGAGCGCACCCTGCAGACCAAGCAGGCTCGCGGCGAGTATCTGCTCCCCAGATTGGGCATTCAGCCCCGTTGGGGACACGCAGACCAGCACGGCATCCGCAAGCCCCAGCGCCGTGGCAAGCGCCTTTAGCGAGTCTGGGTAGCCCACCGGGTCAACGAGCGTGAGCTTGTACCCCCTATCCACCTCATGGAGGGCGATGTCGGAGAGTGAGTAGCGCCTGCCCATCGAGCGCACCAGCTCTCCCCGCCCATCTCCCAGAACTGCGAGCGTGACCATGGGCATGGGCAGCGGCGTCAAGGTATAAAAAGGGTATCTGTTGCTGGGTGAAATGACGTACGATGTCTTAAAATACTATAATTGGGTTATGAGCCCAAGCAGAGGATAGACATGAGTGGCAACAAGAACGAAGATTCGCAGCATTCGTTATTTCATTTTGATCCGAGCTATCCAGAACTGCCTGATAAAAAATCAAGTGAACTAACTGATAAGTTAACCAGAAGACTGGAGAAATACGTGGACCCTGTAAAATGGATTACTGAAGATAGGTTTGAGGCGAATGGACTAAAGCTATTTGATGATGTTGGCCAGTTGTATGAGATACAGCTTGCAAAGATGGAATTTCAATCGTTGGGGAATGATTTAGAGAACTTTAGAAAAAGAACCGCATATTTTGAGCTTGTTAATGGACAAAAAAGCTATCATTGGCACCTGTCCAATGTAAAAGGAAAAGGGCAGATTGGCCATACAAATCAATATCTCACCCATTGGTTTTATCCTTATAAAGGAAAGTTCCACGGACAGATGATAAAGGCAATAATTAACTTTGTCAAAGCAGAAAATAGAGATATAATTTTAGACCCTTTTATGGGTTCGGGAACCACTTTGGTCGAAGCCGCGACAGTGGGCACCAATGGTGTGGGGATTGAGATAAACCCAGCACTTTGTATTGTATCTCAAATCAAACTCGATTCTCTGAACATACACTATCCAGAGTTTGAATATGCTCTAAGGGACGAGGCTAAGCTTCATGCTGTCTTTGATTACTTTCACAACTCTCAAAAAGCTCTAAGGGAAAAGAGTTGGAGAATTGAATCCAATGTGCAGGATGCAAAGGAGATACTAAATGAACTATGGGAGAACCACTTCCCGAGTTCGTTTCTTGGAGAGTACCCATTTGAGTGGAGAAACGTCTTAATGCTGATGTACTTGCATGCCTTATCAGACTACACCTACTTAAAGGGAACAGCCAAGGAGAGAGGACTAAGGGATTTTTTCCTTATAAATTTCAAGGAGTATTCTAAGACGCTCAGAGGTTGCTATAATGTTTTTAAGCAGCTCAATATAGCCCCAAGCCAACACAAGGTGCTCTTGGGCTCGGCTCTGGAGCTGCCCTTGGATGATAATTCTGTGAAAGGGATAATAACCTCCCCACCATACAGTATTGCCATAGACTACGTAAAGAACGACTTGCATCTACTCAATTACCTTGGCATCGATACGTCTTTACTCCGTGAAGAGATGGTTGGATTAAAAGGAAGAAAGGGAGAAAAGCTGAGATTGTATGAAAGAGATATGAGAAAGAGCATTGAAGAGATGTATAGGGTTCTCGTGGACGAGGGGTGGATAGCCATCGTTCTTGGCGATGTTGTAGTAAACGGTAAACGAACTAATTTCTGCGAGAAGATAACAGAGTGGGCTCCAGAGATAGGATTTACAGATGCATTTGCCATGAAAAGACCCATCTTGGGGGGGTTTGCAAGGCTTAGATATGAGTATATTCTATTCTTACAGAAGTAGGTGATAAAATGAAAAGAACTGTCAAGATAGGGATAAAAAGGTATTTAGAGGGTTTTCTTCAAGGGTTGGTGAACAAATACGACCCCAAAGTGGTTAGAGACGAGGTTTTTCAGAAGGCATTCTCTTCAGGGGAACAAGGGAACTACAAGCCCTTTCATGCTGCACTCATCCCTCCAGAGCTATTGAGAATTCAAAGCTTTTTTAGGTCATTTAGCACATCTCTTGGTCAGGGTGTGTTTGAATACATTGCTAAGCTCGTTGCTGAGGCAAATCCCCAATGGATAGAGGTAAAGGCGAACTACACGTTTAAGGCAAACGCCTCCCCAACTATTCAGTCAGCAGTAGATACATTTCTTGAGGATGTAGTCTCCCGTAGGGTGCCTCCTTTTCCTTATCCAGCTTTCCCAGAGCCCAACAGCAAGTTTATAAAAGATGTCGTAGTTGATTTATCTTTTAAGGGCAGAGATGGAGGTATATATTTCTTAGAGATAAAATCCCCCAAGCCCAATAAGGACCAAACAAGAAGGACAAAAGAGAAGTTTCTTTTTTTGCTGGCAACATATCCAAATGCAAGGGCATATTATGCATTTCCCTATAATCCGTATGGAGAGCTTAAACAAAGCTACAGATGGTCGTTTACTCAGCAGTTCTTTGATTTGGAAAGGGAGGTTCTGATGGGAAAAGAGTTTTGGGACTTTATAGGTGGGAATGACACCTATGAGGAGATACTGGCTGTGTTCAGAGAGGTGGGTGAGGAGAAAGGAAAAGAAATTACGAGAAGGCTAATAGAAGGAAGCAGCTGACCCCAATAGTCTCCCAGATGGATGGGCTACTGCCACCTCACGCCCACCCCCAGCCTCGCAAGGTCATCAAAGAACGCCGGATATGAGACGTCCACCGCCTCTGCTCCCTCAATCTCCACACCACACGTGAGCCCTGCCACCGCCAGCGCCATCGCAATTCTGTGGTCGTCCCAGCTCTGCACGACCGCCCTCCTTGGAGAGCCTCCCTCTATCTCGAGAAAGTCCTTCCCTTCAGTGCACCGTATCCCCATCTTGGATAGCTCACACGCCATCGCCCTTATCCTGTCGGTCTCCTTCAGCCTCACGTGGGCGATGTTCTTGATGAGTGTCTTTCCCTTGGCATGGGCAGCCATCGCCGCTATGGTGGGCACGAGGTCTGGCGTCTGGGAGCAGTCCAGCTCTATCCCGAACAGCTCACATCCCTCGTGCACCTTCAGCGTGTCTCCATTCCAGCTCAGGGTGGCTCCCATGCGCTCTGCTATGTCCACGATTTTCGCATCCGCCTGCGTGGTGGATGTGAGTCCCGAAAGCTCGATGGCACAGCCCGTGATGCACGCAGCCGCTATCAGATATCCAGCCGAGGAGAAGTCTGCGGGCACGGTGTAGCTCTTCAGAGAATACTGCTGTCCCGAGGGCACGAAGAACGCATCTTCTTCCACCTCGACGTGCACCCCGCTGTGCCGCAGCAGCTCGAGTGTGAGCTCCACATAGGGCCTCGAGCGCATCCTGCCCTCTACATATATCGTGGAGTCCTTGGATGCGAGAGGGCACGCCATCAGCAGTGCCGAGATGAACTGTGAGCTTATGTGTCCAGCAATGGTGCACTCACCTCCCACAAGCCCCCTTCTGCCCCCACACACCACGATTGGTGCGGTGCCGTCCCCCTTCGTGGAGAATGCCAGCGCTCCAAGCTCGCCCATCGCATCGAGCAAGGGCTGGTTGGGCCTTCTTCTAAGGGAACTATCCCCGGTGAGCACCGAGCTTTTGGGGGCAAGGGAGAGTATGGCAGTCATGAGCCTTAAGGTGGTGCCAGAGTTCTGTGCGTTGATGATATCATCTGGCGTCTTGGGCTCTCCTGCCACGCCGTGCACCATCAGCCCATCATCCACGTGCACGCGCGCTCCCATTGCCTCAACCGCCTCCAGCGTGGCACGCGTGTCCCTCGATATCAGTGGGTTGAGTATGTGTGCCCTTTTCGAGAGCGCACCGCACACGAGCGCCCTGTGGGTGCAGCTCTTGGAGCCCGGGGGCGTGATGGCTCCCGAGATGTGCTGTGTGGGCTCGATTACCACCCTCATCTTCTCAGCTCACTCATGCTCTCGTAAGAGAGCTCTCATAAGCCTGCACCGTCCTCTCAATGTCTTCATCGGTATGGGCATATGATATGAAGTCGGTCTCGTACTGGGATGGAGGGAGGAACACTCCACAGCTCAGCATGTTCCTGAAGAGCTCGAGGTAGCCGGTGGCATCGCACCTCTTTGCCTCCACGTAGTTCGTGGGGGTGCTGCCAAAGAACAGCTTGAGCATGGATGCGATGCCCACCACGCTGTAGGGCAGGCCAAGCCTGTGTATCACATCCTCGATTGCCTCTCTGAGGGCCCTTCCCCTCTCAGAGAGCACACGGTACACGTCTTCTCTCTCCAGCCTTGCGGTAATCGCAAGCCCTGCCGCAATCGACAGGGGGTTGGCGTTGAACGTGCCGGCCTGATACACCTTTCCCTGTGGAGCCACGTGCTGCATTATCTCGCGCCTTCCTCCCACCACTCCTATGGGGAGCCCGCCTCCGAGCACCTTTCCCAGCGTGGTCATGTCGGGCACCACGCCATAGTACTCCTGAGCACCACCGATGCCGAGCCTGAAGCCAGTGATTACCTCGTCGAATATGAGCACCACGTCGTGCTCCCTCGTGAGCCTCCTCACCTCCTCGAGGTATCCATTCTCTGGAAGTATTGGACCCACGTTGCCCATCACGGGCTCGATGATGAGGGCAGCCACCTCTTCTGCATTGGCATCGAGCACATGAGCGAGTGCCTCAGGGTCGTTGAAGGGCACCTGAAGCGTGTGTCGTGTGAACTCCTGTGGCACGCCCAGCGAGTCTGGCACGCCGTGGGTGAGTGCTCCCGAGCCAGCCTTCACGAGCACCGCATCGTGCGCTCCGTGAAAGCCCCCCTCTACCTTGATGATCTTGCTTCTTCCGGTGTACCCCCTTGCTATCCTCAGCGCTGCCATCGTGGCCTCGGTGCCCGTGCTCACAAACCGCACCATCTCTATGCTGGGATAGTATGTGCACAGCCGCTCGGCAAGCTCCACCTCTCCCTCTGTGGGTGTGCCATACAGCCATCCCCTGTCCAGCTGCTCGACGATGGCGTCCCTCACGAACGTGGGAGCATGCCCGAACAGCAGCGGCCCATAGCCCATGCAGTAGTCTATGTAGCAGCCTCCATCTATGTCCCATATTCTGGAGCCCTGGGCCCTCTCAGCATAGAATGGATGGGGGGAGAACGCCCTCACTGGGCTGCTGACACCACCCGGAAGCACGGCACGTGCCCTCTCAAACGCCTCTCTCGACCTCTCACCACTCATGCGTATCCCTTGATACCATAGGCTATTAAGCTTTATCAGGGATACTATGTAGCATGAGAAAGCTGGGGTGCAGGCTGAGATGTCCCGTATGTGGCTCCACCGAGATATACGAGATTGCCGGGGGATACATGGGCAACGTGTACAGATGCAAGCACTGTGGGTATGTGGGGGCGTTTGTCGTGGAGGCAAACGAGAAGCTTGCGAGGGAGATTGAAAGGCAGTACCTCGAGTCCAAGGACGATGGTGATGAGGATAGCGAGGCCAAGGACGACAATCAGCCCCGAAGGTAGCTGGCTGCATCCTCTGGGCTCACCACGTTGATGTACACATCTGTGCCAAGCTCAAACCCAGCCGTGATGGAGAGCTTGGGGGCTATTCTGATGTACATGTGGTACCTGCCGTCCGAGGGATGCTGAAAGAACATGTAGTTGTATGGCACATCCCCCACCACATCGTGCAGGCGCCTCAGGACATGTCTCAGCGCTCTTCCGAGCGCCACGAGCTCCCCGTGCGATAGCCCCTGCAGGCTGGCAGCGTGCCTTTTTGGCACCACCCACATCTCGAAGGGCACCTTGGCACAGTAGGGTGAGAGCACCTTGAAATGCTCATCCTCCCGCACCACCCGCACATCGGCCTCCCTGTCCAGCACGGCACACATCGGACATCCTGCCCCATACACCCTCATCTCCCCTGCCACCTTGGGGGCGAGAAGGGGCATGGCGATGAGCTGGGTGTGGGTGTGGCTGAGCGAGGCTCCAGCCTCCATCCCGAAGTTCTTGAACAGTGAGACGTACTCGATGCCGGGCATGGAGAGATAGTGGGCACAGCGCTCGGCATATACCTTCATGAGCAGCTCCACCTCCCCATCATCGAGCGTTGCAGGGCTCGCATCGTGCCGGGGGGTCTCCACTATCACCTCGTGAAAGCCGTATCCTGCCCGCACGCAAAAGGGGCTCCCTCTGGGTGGTGTGGGGGACGGGGAGAGGGCTGGAAACTTGTTGGGCATGCACCGTATGCTCCACCCTCTCACCCTGTGCCCATCGCTGTCCTGCAGCACCCTGCCATCTGGCATGTACACCGCCGACGCTGGAGGGGTCATGTGCTCGTTTCCCGGACAAAAGGGGCACTTTGCGGGCTTGGAGGCGTGCTGGAGCCTCTTGAAGTCAGTGGGCCTTTTTTGTCGCTCGGTGGCGATGATGCAGTACTCGTCCAGAAAGTAGTGCCTTCTGAGTTCGCTCATGCTCACCTCCCGAAAAGCTCGAACGCCTCCATGCGAACGGGATGATGGTCTCTGCCCTTGGAGGCTCCTTGGAGGCTCGATGTTGTCCTTCACCTTTCCAAAAAAAGAGGGGATATTTCCCCTATACCACGTCTATCAACGTCTGTATGACGCTTCTCTTGCTCGCCCTTCTGGGCGGGTGCGCAGTGCTCCCTGGCTGTGCGCTCCTCGCCTCCTCCTCGACCACGTCCAGCCTGCTGCCCGCATAGGTGTTGTGGGTCTTCCTGCCCATGATTTGAGGTGAGCGCACGCCCGTGAGTATGGCAAGCACCCGCACCTTGTCTTCGTAGTCCTCTCTGAGCCTTGCGCCCCAGATGACGTTTGCCTCGGCGTCCAGCTCGTAGGTAAGGCTCTCGGCTATTGAGTTCGCCTCCTCGAGGGTGAGGTCTGGTCCTCCAGTGATGTGTATGAGCGCTCCCTTGGCACCCTGTGCATCCACCTCGAGCAGCTGATTGCTCAGGGCGTTCTTTACCACGTCCTCTGCCTTGTTGGAGCCCTTGCCCTCACCCACCAGCATCATCGAGGTGTCCCCGCAGCTCATCACCGCCTTCACGTCCGCAAAGTCGAGGTTGATGAGAGAGGGTCTGGTGATGGTCTCGCTTATTCCCCTGACGGTCTCAGAGATTATCTGGTCCATCACCGAGAACGCCTGCTCCACTGGCAGGTGTGGCACGAGCTTGAGCAGCTTCTGATTGTCCAGCACGATGACCGTGTCACACGCCCTTCTGAGGTTGTGAAGCCCCATCTCTGCCTTTATGAGTCTCTCCCTCTCCACCATGAACGGTATGCTCACCATCCCCACCACAATGGCTCCGCACTCCCTTGCGAGGTTGGCGACCACAGGTGCCACTCCAGTGCCCGTGCCTCCTCCCAAGCCGGCGGTGATGAACACGAGGTCGGCGTCCCTCACGTGCTCCTTGAGCTTCTCCTGAGCACTCTCTGCCGCCTTCTTGCCCTTCTCTGGGTCTCCTCCAGCGCCCAGACCCTTGGTGAGCTTGGTGCCAACCAGAATCTTCTTGTCGGCACGTATCATCTGCAGGTGCTGAACATCGGTGTTGATGGCTATGAGTTCGGCACCATCCACCCCGAGCTCGGACAGCCTGTTGAGTGTATTGTTTCCAGCCCCGCCACACCCGATGACCTTTATGACTGCCTGTCCGCAGCCATTCAGTCCTTCCACAGCTCCATCGATATCGATGGAGCACCTAAGCTCCTTTTCCTTTTCTGCATATCTCAATGCATCCAGAATCATCGAGTCCATACAGCTCCATCCCCTCTATTGTGTGTTAAGCCATCTCGGAGAGTTCCTTCAGCCTCTCCATCACTCTGTCAGCTCTTTCATCTATCAGCTTTCTAATGGCCGCCCTGATTGCTTCACTTACGGACGGATAGTCTCCGACATCCACCATGAGCTGCAGCATCTCTACCTGCTGTCTTGGGAGCCTTATGGTAACGCGCTCCATGTTGGACTTCTCCATAATGGGTGCCCCTGTGCCCGAATGCACGTCTCACGTCAGCCATCCGTCGGTCGCATGCCTGCCGCATGTCCGTCTGATATCAGACGTGCGTATGACGTGCGTCTGACACAATTTCTGAGAGCATTCTATAAAAGGTTAACTGATTGTGTGAACTGGTTTTTCGTTTGAAATTTCAAACAAAATAATATTACCTCAGGCTCTCCATGAGCCTCTCAGCACCCTGAAGGGCGGTTGTCCCCCTTTGGGTGATGGCATACACACCTCTCCCGCTCTTTCTGATGTATCCCGCATCCCGTAGTATCCCGAGATGAAACTGAAGGTGTCCACTCTTTAGTCCAAGCGCCCTGCTGATATCGGAAAAGCTGCTGCTCTGCCTCTCGAGCAGCCTCAGTATTCCTATTCGTATGGGATGGGAGAGCGGGCTCAGTATGCTGGAAATCTCTTCGGGCGTGTGCTTTAGTGGCTCAGAGGTGTGTGTGCCCTCGAGCTTTGAGCATATGGCCTCGGAGAGCTGGATGAGCATTCTCACGTCGTGTATCAGCAGCGTGGCGAGCTTGCTGCACATGGGGTCTGCACAGGGCGCATCGTTCGCGGAGAGCAGGCTTTTAATGCCATCCAGAACCTGAAGCGCCCCATTCACATCGTCCATAAGGTATGCGTGGGTTGCCTCATCGACTGCCCTTTTCATCTCCTTTTCGCATCTGTCCCTCAACGTGCATACCGAAGAGCTGCTCCACTCTCCCATCTTGGTATCAAAGAGCATGCGGGTGTGCTCAGCGAGCACGAGCTGAATCTGGGTGCACACGACCCTCTTGAAGTCCTCATACCTTATGCGGACAAGCGTATCGTTGAGGTTGCCCACATCTCTTTTGAGTTCCTCGAGCTCTTGGAGTACCGGGTCGGATTCCATGCTTACCTCCGCAAGTATAGATAACTATTAAAACACAATACTTAAGTATTACTAATGCCCTATGAGGGTTGGTGATACCATGGAACTGCGGGAATATGTTGAGAATGCAAACAAGGAGCAGCTCGAGGCACTCGCCACCTTTGCGAAATGGCTTTCTGAGAAGCAGCCCAAGCTCTGCACGTGCAGTGTAAAGTGCTACGAAAGCTGCCAGCTCGTGAAGGAGATGATGGAGGCTTTCCAGCTGGCATCCGAGCGTCTCAATGGCGCTCAGTGATTCTTTTTTATGGTGATGGCCTTTTTTAATAAAAAAGAGTGAGGCGCAGGACGCCTCACTTGGCTGGCAGTATGAGAGCTCTCTCGCCAGCGCACCTGTCGAACTCTCTCACTGCACCCTTTGCGAACTCCTTTCTCACCTGCGTGAAGTCGAAGTTCAGCAGAGGGTCGGCGAATGCCACCTTCACCAGCGGGTTCACCACAAATGCGTCTCCCCGTCCGATGTGGCCAGAGGATGCGATGCCCGCATACTCGCCCTGGTGCCCCACGTTCATGGCGTAGTTGGGGTAGTTGGGCCCTCTGAGCTCGAGGGGCAGTCCCTCGTCGGACTGATAGGAGAACACGTTGGCTGCACCGCACTGGTCCTGCAGGTCGTATCCGAAGAACCCGAGCCTGCCCTCTGCCTCCTTGAGCAGGTACTGGGCGAGATACCATCCAGACAGGCCAGCCTGACTGTTTCCTGTGGCGAGACCAGTGGCGATGCCCGCAGCAGCCGCCACCACCGCAGCCCTCTGGGACCCACCAAACTGGTCCTCGAGCAGGGTCGGGAAGTACTCGTACTGCTCGATGGCGTATATCGCGGTCTCTGTGGCGATGTCCTTCACGGTCTCGAGCGTGGCTGGTGCCTGTGCGGGTCCACCATACTTGTCCACAGCGTACTCGTATCCGTAGTACGAGAAGTCATCGAGGATGTTGTTGGTGTATGCTGCGGTGGCATACTGCGTGAAGCCCACACCACCCGACATGTACGAGCCGAGCCATATCTGGTCGTACAGCATCGCACCAGCGGCCACGACCTCGAGTGATGCCTTGACCTTGTCGTCCGTCACCCTGTCTGCCTGCACGATGTCCGCGAGGTACCCAAACTGCAGTCCACCGGGCTCGTTGGGTCCCCTTGCCCTTCTTGCTGGAAGCATGTCGCCCATGCCCACGAGGGCTGCGTGCTTGGCGGCATATGCCAAATCGGCGACGGCTGCCTCACCAGCACACATCCTGTAGGCTGCGATGAAGGACATGCCTATTTGCATGGCCGTCCATCTGGATGTGGTGGCACCATCGCACGTCCTCACTACGATGGTGGGCACGTGCACCGCCTGCCACGTGGTCTTGCCGATGGCCGCCTTTATCTGGGCTGCCTTCTCCTCACCGAACTGCTTGTCGATGTCGATGAGGAAGCGCTTGTCGATTTCGTCCGCAAGCTCGTCGTCGCCTGTGAACACCTTCACATAGCAGTCGTCCACGAGCCCGGGGTGGGTCTCCACCATCATCTCCTGCACCACGGCAGCGCCGGGCATGGCGTGGTTGAGCACCTCGAGGTAGTGGTTGATTGTCTCGGGCGTCACCTCCTTGCCCAGCCTCTTCTCGAGCGTCTCGTGGGCGAGGTCCATGCCCACAATCACTGTCCTCCTGATGTCGTCCCACATCTGCTGCATCGCAGCATTGTTCACGAAGTGCAGGTCATCGCCATCACACAGCGTGTCTGTGGAGGACACCACATATGGCGTGATCTGCCTCTGTCCGAGGGGAATGCCTCCAAGGTGGAGCTTGGGATCGTATCCCGGAAGGCCCCTCTTGGCGGCAATCTCCTTGCCGTACTGCTCGAACTCCCGCTTTCTCGGGCTCTGGGCAGTTCCGAGCCTCAGGTACTTGGCCTTCTTGCTCGTGATGTCGGTGCTCACCTCAGTAGCCTTGTTCTCACCCCACTCCTGGGTGAACTTTATCTCCAGTGCCTTCTTGAATAGCTGCTCTCTATCTACCATCGTCATCACCTCTCACTGCGGCTGGAATCCGTACCTCGTTCTGAGCTCCCATATTCTCTGCACCCACTCCACGACCTCGCTGTCGCTCCTGAAGGGCACGTTGTCCACCCTGTATATCGTGGTGCGCTTGGCTGCCTCCTCCTCGGACATGGGCTTTCCAAGGTCGACCTTTCTGTCGAGTGGCACGCCCACCTGGTCCTTGTCCATTATGATGGTGCCACCCTCCAGCCTTCTCCTGTCCAGCATGTCGAACATCACGCCGTCCTCCTGCAGCCTGCACGAGTGTCCGTGCACCGTGGCGCCCCTGAGCCCAGCGAGTGCTGGGCAGGTCATCTCCGTCTCGATGCTCATCTTGCCGTACACCTCGACATCCCGCTCACGTGCCTCCACTATCTGCCTTCCAGACAGCGTGCCCGGGTCAACGCCCCTGTGGTTGATTGCCGCATAGTACGACCTCCAGTATGGGGTCGCTGGTGCATTGTACATCGAGTCTGTCCACTGCACATACCTTATTCTGTCCCCGGCAGCAGCGCCCGGAGTGGGCTCCACTATCTCCCTTATGGGACAGTCCGGCTCACCCATCTCTGCGAGTGGTGGGTGAGTGCTGGGGTAGTCGCTTCCCGGGGCTCTATGCCCGAGAATTGCTGTGAGGTCCTCATCCGAGATTTCCCTCAGCTTCTCAACGTTGCCCGACATGTGCTTTCGCCTGTTCTGGGCAACACTCGTGTTTCCTGGATAATATTGTGGTTCATAAGCCATATTCAACACTCCTCAAGATTCCTGTTCTTCGAGTATCCTCCTGATATGTCGAACGATCTCGTTTATCTTCCTCCTTGGACAGGTTTGACCCCTCACGATGCCGCTCACGATTGCCGCCACATACCCCTTGGTCTCCACCCTGTCTGGAAGGGGCTTTACCACGACTGTGGGTACTCCCTCCTTGGCGAAGTCCTCGAAGTCCACGGGTATCTGACAGGCGATGATGGCGGGAACTGCTGCATGGCTCAGGATGAGCTTTGCCTTCGAGACCACGTGTGCCCTGACGTTGCCGAGGTGAATCAGCGCGACCTTGTGGCGCTCTATCTGCTCGAACTCACGCGCCGTGAGCCCGAACTTGGAGCCCCTCGCTGGCTTTCCCTTCTCCTCTGGGATGCCAGCGCCCGCGTTGAGCACCAGCACGCTCACCTGTATTCCCTCTCTGCGCAGTCCATGCGTGATCTCGCACACGGGCTTGGTGATGTGCCTTCTTCCGGGAGACATCGCGATTGCCACCACATCGGGCCTTCCAGTCTCGGACAGCGTGCCCCTCTGGGCAAGCCCTCCTCCCACACCGAGCCCCATGCCCTGACGGCAGTCAACGCACTGCGTCTCCCTTCCAATCATGGCACTCACCTCTCTTCCTCATCCTTTCGCCCGATGACGGTGAGCCCCTCGAGCCTTGCTCTCTGTTTGGGGTCCGTCATTCCCAGCAGCTTCTCGTCCGCATCAGGGCCCAGCTTAGCATAGTCCGTGACTGTGGGCTTCTTGGGGAAGAACAGCCCCTCCCTCAGGATGTAACCAAACGGAAGCGTCTCATCGCAGATTTCCCTAATCTGCTCTATCAGGTCCCTGCTCCCCAGCTCCAGCCTTATCCTGCCCACCTGCACGGTCAGCTCGAACACCTCGTCGCCGACCTTGATCACCTTTCGCTCGCGGTGCTCCACTGGAAGCCCTGTGGCAGGTCCAGAGGGCACGTAGGCGGGCAGCTTCTCGCCGAGGATGACCATCCTCTCGATGCCCTCGAGCTCGACGATGCGGCTGAGCAGCTTCTGGGCGGTCTCTGGAAAGAGCAGCCTCTTTGGGAATATCTCGATCTGCACTGCTTCCTTCTGGGCGTCTTGCGGCATGTGAGGCACCTATACTTAGAGGGACGCCGCCACGGTCTTGATGGGCTCTCTGAACTCTGGTATCGAGCCATACACGGTTCCGACGACCGCAGAGGTCATCTCTGGTGAGAACATCTGCGTGCCCGCATCGAGGGCCACGGCAGCAGCCACGCACGGAATGGCGAAGCCTCTGGAGTGCCTCGTCACGATGTGGTTTCCGTTGAACACACCAGGACCACCACCACCATAGATGGAGTGGCTGAAGAACGAGAACCCGACGGCAGTGCCCTGCACCTTTCCATAGTCACAGCCCGGAAGCCCTGTCTCCTTCTCGAGCAGGTCGTTGAAGTACAGCAGTGTGGAGGACACGCACTGGGCAGCCCTTGCGGCACCGCAGTTCACCATCGTGGCAGCGAGCGAGCCAGCGGCGGCATAGGCATTCCAGAGCATCACGTCGTTCGCCTTGTAGAACTTGTATCCAGATGGAGCCACCTTGTCCACAGATATCACGCCGTCCTCCAGCGCCCTCTCCACGATGGAGTGCACCACAGTACCGATTGTTCCACTCTTGCCCTGCTCCTTCACGGTCTCGTACACGATGTTGTTTGCGTTGAGGCCCTGATAGGCAAGCCCGAGCAGCTGATGTCTCTCGAACATGCCGATGGCATTGCCCATCTCGAACTCACCGCACTGCTCGAGAATGGATGAGAGCGCGGCTGCGTTCATGGCATTTCGCTGCGTAATGGCTGCGATGTGGTTTGCCATGATGTTCCTCAGGGTGAAGCCAAGACCCTCATCCTTCTGGGGTATCTCGAGGATGGAGGATACGTTTCCACCATTGAGACCAATCGTCTGAGGATAGTCGCCCCACACGGCTGCCTTCACCATACAGGCATCGAATATCCCCACATCAAACAGCTCGATGATGGCCTGGGTGATGGCTGCCGCAGACGCAGTGATACTGGACACGTACTCAGCGCCGCTCTCGAGCCTCGCACTCGGCACCTGCACTTTAAGGAACTTACCTCCTGCCAGCACCTCGACTGTTGTGTCATCCCCCTCATTGACCTGAACGAGCTCCTTGACTCTCTCTGCAAGCCTCTCGGCGTTGGCTACGATATCGAGCTTCATCTCCTTGCCGGGGATCTTTTTTACCTTTCCAATTCTCCCGTTGGCAAGGGCCTTCTCAATTCCACCGAGGTTGACGGCTGCAGTTCTCTTCGTGTCGTGGATGATGGTCCTTATTGCCCTATTTCTGGTTGGCGCAAGGTCCATTATATCCACGTCACTCGCAAGAAGCTTCCCTCGGTCACTGTATATGTCCACCTTGTCAGACAAGTCCTTTCCTCCTTTTTAGCTGTGGAGTTCACGAGGGTGCACGCTCGAGGAGGTATATCTCCCTTAGCGTGCCCACCCTCCTATATGGAGTATCCTACTTAAATCTTGTGCCATTGCTCTAAAACTCTAAAATAAGGAAATATTACCAAGGATATGGAGGGGTTTTTCTTGAAATTTGAAAAATCCAGACAAACCCGTGTTCAGCTTACTGCAGACCGATTTCATCCACTGAGCATATGTGGGCGGTGAACACCTCACCCATGTGGTACAGCGCATAGCCCATGTCGTAGTCGGATAGGGCTGCCACCGCCTCCACGGGAACGACCACGTCCACGCCCCTCATCATCATGTCGCATGCGGTGTGCAGCACGCACACGTTGGCGAGCGTTCCACACACCACCGCACGCTCGATTTCGAGGTCGAGCATGTGCTCATGAATATCGGTGTCGTAGAACGGTGAGTATCTCGTCTTCTTGAACACCAGCTCCATCTCGAGTGGTGCGAGCTCATCCACTATCTCGGCTCCCCAGCTCCCCTCCACGCAGTGGGGACCCCATCTGCCAAACTCTACATCATCGGGCTCGTGCCAGTCCTGCGTGAATCCCACTGGGGCGCCCGCCTCTCTGAACACCTCGAGCAGCCTGCTTATGCTGGGTATGATTTTTTCGGAGTTCTCGGAATACAGGGCTCCCTCTTTCTTACAGAAGTCGTTCTGCATGTCCACGATGAGCAGCATCGTGTGCTCTGCATCAAGGCTGCCAGCGCTCATGAGCACGGTGTTGGCTCTCAATGGTTATAGCTTTAACTAAAGCGGGCGGGAAGCCCCCTTTCATATGGCTATGCTATCATGCTGTATAGCTTATCCATATCGATGTGCTCCTCGAACAGCCTCGCAAGCTCATCAAACGGATCATCATCGTTCGGACGGCACACAGGGGGTATGCCCTTTTTCTCACACACATGACCCATGAGCGCATCCACCATGCACGCATTGTCGAACAGCCCATGCAGATACGTGCCAATCACGAGCCCATCCTCGCTGATGCACCCGTCGTCCTCGAAGGCGGGCCTCGTGGAGGTGGTCTTGCCCATGTGTATCTCGTAGCCCCTCACCTTCATGCCCTTGACCCTGCCCAGTATGGGACCATCTCCAGTGATGGTCTTCTCAACCTGCACGGTGCGCTTCTCGTAGGCGTCGAACACCGTGCTAACATCCAGCAGCCCGAGCCCCTCGTGGATGCCCGCCTTGCCCTCCACGCCCACATCGACGACGCGCCTTCCCAGCATCTGGTATCCACCACAGATGCCAATCACCGGGATGCCCTTCCTCGCAGCCTCCAGAACCCGCTCTGCCATGCCAGAGCTCCACAGCTGCGCAAGGTCGTCCACCGTGTTCTTGGTGCCCGGCAGTATCACCACATCGGGGCTTCCCAGACTCTCGTGCAGGTCCACATAGCGCACGGATGCCACTCTCTCCAGCGGCTCGAAGTCCGTGAAGTTGGATATGCGGGGAAGCCTTATCACGGCGATGTCCACGTCTGCCCTCGGGCCCCCTCGCTTATCCTCGATGGACACCGAGTCCTCAGAGGGTATGTTGAGCCTCGTGTGGGGCAGCACACCCAGAAACTGCATGCCCGTGAGCTCCTCTATCATGCGAGGTCCGTCCCCGAGAAGCGTGGGGTCCCCCCTCAGCTTGTTGATTATGAACCCCTTCACGAGGGGGCGTATGTCCTCTGGAAGGAGCATCCACGTGCCATACAGGCTGGCAAACACCCCACCCCTCTCGATGTCTCCCACGAGGATGATGGTGGGCTTGAGGGCTCTTGCAATTCTTATGTTGGCTATGTCGCGCTCGTACAGGTTAATCTCGGCAGCCCCGCCCGCACCCTCAATCACCATTAGCTCGTGGGAGGACAGCCTCTGCACAGAGTCGAGCACGAACTCCATCATCTCGTCCACGCTCATGTAGTAATCACCAGCCGACACGTCTGCAAAGGGCTTACCCTGCACCACCACCTGCGAGATGGCATCACCCTTGGGCTTTAGCAGGATGGGGTTCATGTGCACCGAGGGCTCCACCCCTGCAGCCCATGCCTGTATCGCCTGTGCGATACCCATCTCCCCACCCTCACGGGTCACCCACGAGTTCAGGCTCATGTTCTGGGACTTGAAGGGCACCACGTCCACCCCTCTCTTTGCAAAGATGCGGCACAGCGCCGTGACCACAATGCTCTTTCCCACGTGCGAGGCGCATCCCAGCACCATGATTCTTTGTTGCTCACTCAACACCATTGCCCCCGAACTTCGAAAAATTGAGGTATTCACAAGCTGGTTTTCCTATTGGCACGACCTTCACATAAACATTTCCCTCATGGATGTGCAGCCATACCACGCTGGGCTCGCTCATGCGGGGATACGTGGGGCTCCCCGGGCATATGGTGAGCACCTTGGAGCGGCTGAGCAGGGGGCGGTGCAGGTGGCCATACACCAGCACGTCCACGCCCATCTCGAGCGCCCTGTATCGGGATGCCTGCTCTGGCTGCCAGTCCCCGACACTGTGCACCACCCCTATTCTCACGCCCCCGAGCACAAACACCCTGTGCTCTGGAAGCAACGAGCGCACCTCATCGTCGTCCGAGTTGCCGCACACTGCATACACGGGCACCTGCCCCTCAAGAGCCTCGTAGAACGACATGCTCACGAGGTCTCCCGCATGGATGCACGCATCTGCCTCATCGAGCTGCACTGCGATTGAGCGTGGAAGGCGGGCTTCTGTGAGATGAGTGTCCGCCATCACCAGCACGTTCATGCCCTCACCTCCCCAATCCAGCCCGCTATCATGGAGCACTCGGCTCCGTCCACCAGCCTCATCTCATCCCTTATCCACGAGGGCAGGTATTCCACCACCCCGCTCTTCGCGAACCTGCTGTCGCACAGCATGAGCACCCCTATATCGTTCTCTGAGCGTATCACCCTTCCGAGCGCCTGCATCGCCCTGTTCAGCGCTGGAAGGGTGTATGCGAGCAGCATTCCCATCTGCCTGCCATGCCGTCTCACATAGTAGCGGTTTATCCTTCTTTGCACCTCGGTGTATGCCGAGAGGGGAAGGCCAATGACCGCCGCCCCCTCCAATGACCTTCCAGCGTAGTCCACCCCCTCGGAGAGCTTGCCACCGCACACAGCCAGGAGCACCCCTCCCCTACCAGAGGCGCATTCGAAGAACTCCGAAAGCAGCCTTGGAATTGCCTTAGTCTCCTTGGGCTCGATAAACACCCTCTTGTGGCTCTTACTCGCACACCGCTCACAGAATGCCCTGTACTGCTCGAGCATGCCGTACGATGTGAAGTACAGCGCCACATTGCCATCCACTCCCTCTATGAGCCCCCTGATGTGCTCCTCTATCTCGGATATGTTGTGGGGGTCGTTGCGCATCGAGGACAGGGTGGTGGCGCTTTTCGATGCGAGCACCAGCCTGTTGGATGCTGGAAAGCTGTTGGGAAGCACGAGCTTCTGTGCCCTGCCGCTCTCCCCGAAGAAGTACAGCTCGTAGGCATCTATGGGGGAGAGCGTGCCAGAGAGCATGATGGTGCAGCTCACAGAGTCCACGAGCCTTCGAAGATATGGGCTCGGGTCTATCACGCCAGCCCACAGCTCATCCCCCTCCCCCTTTGCCACGAGGCACGTCTCGTCCCCCTTCGCGCGCACGCACAGCCTGAGGAACTCGGCAATGCGGGCGAGGTGCACCTCGGGAAACTCCATCATGCTCCTCTTGTGCTGGCGTATCACCTCCACGAGGTCGAGCATGCGCACCACCATGTGCTCGTCGTCCCTCTCCAGCACCTCGGCGAACAGAAAGTCGCACAGCGCATGGGGGTCGAGCACGTCATCGGGCTTGCGCTCTCTCATGTGCTCCACGTACTCTGTAAGCCTTTTCAGCACACCCCTCGTCATGAGCACATCGTCCATTATGGCGGCATCGAGCTCTCCCTTCGAGAGGACGTCGAGCTCAGAGAGCGCTCTCCCCACCGCCCTCACACCGATTCTTGCGGTGTTTATGGAGCGCACCGCATCGCCCACGTTGTGAGCCTCGTCCAGCACCAGCACGGTGTTCTCTGGCTCGAGGTTCAGCCATCTGAACACCACGTCCCGCATGCGCTCATCGAGCACGTGGTGGTAGTTGAGCACCACGATATCGGAGAACCTCGCTGCGACCGCCATCACCTCGTATGGGCACGTGCGCTCGCACGTCTTTTTGAGCTCGGAGGGGGAGAGCACGCTGTGCACCACTCTCGCCGCATCCCTCATGGCACGCTCTGAGGGCTGCACCACCACCTTCCCATCTCTGAGCAGTGCGCTCTTCGAGCGGGCATAATAGGGACACGCACGTCTGTGCGTACCCCTGCCCTCCTCCAGAAGGGCGGTGAGCACGGGGTCCTCCTCCACGGTGTACCTCTCCCGCCCGAGTGCCCTCATCCTCGCCTCGAGGGCGTTCTTGGTGAGAATCTTGAGCAGCTCGCATCCAGCATAGGGGTTCTCGAACTCTCCTGCGATTGGGCACATCTTGGGCTTTCCCACCAGATATGCAATCTCGGGACGCTTTTTCGTGTGCTCCCTGATTCTTCGTATCTCGCTGAGATACCCCTCCACCTGACTGGTGGTGCGAAGCGCAATCACCACCCTTCTTGCACCCTTGGCTGCGAGCACCGCCGAGATTGCGCTCGTCTTGCCACTGCCAGTCGGGGCGTCCACCATGAGCACAGCGTGCTCCCCCTTCCTCACGCATCGCTCCACCGCCTCGAGCATCACCCTCTGATTGGGACGGTAGCTGGGGTATGCAAACCACTGCTCGTATGCCATCTCCCTAAGGCTTGCACCCCTCCTTTATTACCCTGTTCATGGCCGCATGGCTGGCTTGGAAACCCTTTAAATAATAGTTTAAATACTGCTATCCTCACATACTCGGGTGGTTGAATTGCAATGGCTGAGATAAAGATTGAGAATGTGGTGGCATCTACAAAGCTCGCGGAGTCGTTCGACCTCAACAAGATAGTGGAGGAGTTCGAGGAGGCGGAGTACAACAAGAAGAAGTTTCCCGGGCTTGTGTACAGGGTGAAGAATCCCAAGGCGGCGTTCCTCGTGTTCACCTCTGGCAAGATTGTGTGTACAGGTACCAAGAGCGTGGAGAACGTGCACACCGTGATCAACATGATTGCCAAGAAGATGAGAGAGCATGGCATACCGACGCTGGACAAGCCGGACATCAGAGTGCAGAACATCGTTGCCTCTGCGGACCTTGGAAGCGAGCTCAACCTGAATGCCATTGCCATAGGGCTTGGGTTCGAGAACATTGAGTACGAGCCAGAGCAGTTTCCGGGGCTGGTGTACAGGCTGGACGAGCCACGGGTGGTGGTGCTCATATTCAGCTCTGGCAAGCTCGTGGTCACGGGAGGCAAGTCCCCAGAGGCATGCATGGAGGGCGTGGACAAGGTGAGACAGCAGCTCGAGAGCATGGGAATGCTGTGATGCGGCTGTATATCTACTACGCCAACCAGTGCGACCCGAAGAAGTGCACGGGAAAGAAGCTCGCAAGGTTCGGGCTTGCAGAGCTGGTGAGGGACAGAAGAAGGCTTCCCAGGGGCGCCATACTGCTCAACCCCTTTGCGAAAGAGGTGCTCTCGAGGCAGGATGCAGGGGCTCGGGCGCTGTGCGTGCTGGACTGCTCGTGGGCGCACGCTCAGGAGGTGTTTGCCTCGAGGCTTCCCCTGAGGTCCAGAAGGCTGCCCTATCTTGTGGCATCCAACCCCGTGAACTTTGGAAAGCCCCACAGGCTCACCACCGCAGAGGCGTTTGCAGCCGCCCTCTACATCATGGGTTATGAGGAGCATGCTCGAAGGATTATGAGCAAGTTCAACTGGGGGCACACGTTCTTCGAGCTCAACGAGATGCCCCTGAAGGATTACGCGTGCGCCAGCACCCCAGAGGATGCCCGAAAGGCGGAGGAGTGGTATGTATGATGTGGAGGAGTGGTATGTATGATGTACCTCAAGAAGTACGTGTGCGGTAAAACGGTGCTCGTCGCTGCGTGTGATGAGGAGCTCGTGGGAAGGACGCTCAGGCAGGGAAAGCTCAAGCTGCACGTGAGCGAGCAGTTCTATGTGGGCGAGCGTGTGGAAGAGGCAGCGATGATAGAGGAGATAAGACGTGCAGACATCTCCAATCTCGTGGGAGAGCATGTGGTGGGCTGCGCGATAAGGGCTGGAGAGGTGCTCGAGGAGAACGTGCTGTATATCGAGGGGGTGCCCCATGCTCAGATAGTGAGGCTTTAGGTGGTAGGCACTTAGGCGGTGTGCCTTATATATAGCACGGATGCATAGAGCACACATTCGAAGGGTAGATCACATGAGTGAGAGTGATACAAGGCGTGAGGATGTGTCCCCAGAGCAGGCGATGCGAAGGAGCAGGATGCTCAACAAGGGAATTGTACCAGACACGAGCACGATAATAAACGGGCAGGTGAGCACGCTCATCAGGCGGAGGGGGCTCAGCGGGTGCGTGGTGTACATCCACGAGGCAGTGGTGGCTGAGCTCGAGTCGCTGGCGAACAAGGGCATGGACGTCGGCTTCAAGGGGCTAAAGGAGCTCAGAAAGCTCACCGACATGGGAAAGCGGGGCGAGATCAAGGTGGTGCACACTGGCGAGAGGCCCACGCTCGAGCAGATAAGGTTTGCCAAGAGCGGTGCCATCGATGCGATGATTCGCCAGCTGGCTTCCGAAAAGAAGGCAGTGCTGCTCACGGCAGACAGGGTGCAGGGCGAGGTGGCTTCAGCATACGGCATAGATGTGGAGTATACCTTCAGGCGCACCCGCAGCCGAAGGCTCAAGCTCGAGCAGTTCTTTGAGGAGGACGTCACCTCGGTGCACCTCAAGAGCGGGTGCTACCCTGTTGTGAAGCGGGGTCCCCCCGGTGCCCAGCGTGTGGAGCGGGTGGGCAACAAGAAGCTCACCGACAGGGAGCTCGAGAGGATGATACACCAGCTGTATGCGCGGGCTGGAAAGGAGAAGGGCTCGTATGTGGAGATCGAGCGTGCTGGAGCCACGGTGCTGCAGATTGGAGACATGCGCATCGCGATTACCAAGCCAGCGTTCTCGGATGCGCTCGAGATAACAGCGGTACGCCCCACGGTGATGGTGGACCTCGACTCGTACAGGTTCGCAGACGAGCTTAAAAAGCGCATTGTGGAGAGGCAGCGGGGCGTGCTCGTCGCAGGTCCTCCGGGCGCTGGAAAGAGCGCCTTTGCCTCGGGAGTGGCACGCTATCTCACAGAGCAGGGGTTCATCGTCAAGACGATGGAGTCCCCGAGAGACCTTCAGGTTGGAGACGAGGTCACGCAGTACACCAAGCTCGATGGAAGCATGGAGAACACCGCAGACATACTGCTGCTGGTCCGTCCAGATTACACGATATATGATGAGCTCAGAAAGACCTCGGACTTCAAGGTATTCGCAGACATGCGGCTTGCGGGCGTGGGCATGGTGGGCGTGGTGCACGCCAGCCGTGCGATAGATGCCGTGCAGCGCATGCTCGGCAGGGTGGAGCTGGGCATGATTACACAGGTGGTGGACACGGTGGTGTTCATCGACCGTGGCGAGGTGAGCAAGGTGTACGACCTGAGGTTCACCGTCAAGGTGCCCTCCGGGATGTATGATGAGGACCTCGCAAGGCCCGTCATCCTGGTGGAGGACTTTGAGACCAAGCGCCCCGAGTACGAGATATACACGTATGGCGAGCAGGTGGTGGTCATGCCAGTGGAGGAGGTCGAGCACGAGACATCGCCAGAGTCGAAGCTGGCTGCAGAGCAGGTCAGGGCGACCCTGTCGAGGTATGCGAGGGAGGCTCTGGATGTGGAGGTAAAGGGCGGAAGGGCGACGGTGCACGCCTCCAAGGGGGACATTCCCAGGCTCATAGGCAGGGGCGGACGCAACATCGAGAGGCTCGAGCACGAGCTGGGCATGCACATCGATGTCAGGGAGAGAGAAGATGAGCTGCCCCATGGAGGATTTGAGCTGGAGGGCTTCAGGGTGACAAAGCGCTCGCTCGTGCTCGTGTTCTCATCGCTTCAGGGAAAGGACGTGGACGTGTTCGTGGGTGATGACTATCTGTTCAGTGCGACCGTGAGGAAGAAGGGCGAGATCAAGGTTCCCAAGAACTCGGACATCGCAAGGCAGCTAAGGGAGGCGCTGGACAGGGGGCTTGGGGTGTGGGCAAGGCCCATTTAGATGTCCATGCTTCCGCTTCTGAACCCCTCGAGGTCAAGGGTGATGTAGGAAAAGCCCAGCCCACGCAGGCTTCTTGCGATTTTCTCCCGGTGCTCGAGGGCACGGGCCAGGTCCTCGATGGGCACCTCGATTCTCGCCACACCACCATGTGCCCTGACCCGAAGCTGCAAAAAGCCCATCTGCCGAAGCTCGCTTTCCGCCCTTCTGATTCTCTCAATCTTCTCATGGGTGATGGGCTCGCCATACGGGATGCGGCTGGCAAGACACGCGCTCGATGGCTTGCTCGCGCATTTTAGGCCCATGTCCTCTGCCATCCTCCTTATCTCGTCCTTGGTGATGCCCACCTCAAGATACGGGGAGAGCACCCCATGCTCGCGCAGCGCCCGTATGCCGGGCCTTGGCTGGCTTAAATCAGAGACGTTCGTACCCTCCACTATGTTCCACGTGGGATACAGGGCTCTCGCAGAGCGTATTACTGCAAGCTTGCAGTGGTAGCATCTATCGCGCGGGTTCTGAGCCACTGGGGAGGAGAGGATGTCCACCTCCTTTACCACGTGCTCGATGCCAAGGCTTCTGGCAGTGCGCCGTGCCTCCTCGAGCTCGCCCTCGCCAAGCAGCCCCGTGTCCACTGTGAGCGCCACTGCCCGCGCTCTGGCCTCCACCGCGAGAGCACACAGCAGCGTGCTGTCCACTCCCCCAGAATACAGAATCACGAGGGGGCTGTGCTCCGCAAGGTAGCTCTTCAGCTTCTCCCTCATAGCTCGATGTCCCCGACGGTGATGCCCTCTTCGACCACTTCGCCCACCACCCTGGCGTCCTTAAGAAGCGAGAGCACCCCTGTGCTCTCAGAGGGCGGGCACACCACGAGAAAGCCCATGCCCATGTTGAATGTGGTGTACATCTCGTGCTCCTCTATGTCGCCAAGCTCCTGCAGGAATCGGAAGATGGGCTGTGGCGGAAGTGGGGAGTGGATGTGAAAGCCAAGAGAGGTGAGCCTTCTGAGCTTCGTGAGCCCCCCACCAGTGATGTGGGCAAGGGCGTGCACCTCGCACCTTCTGAGCACTTGGAGCACCTCGGTGTATATGCGGGTCGGGATGAGCATCACCTCGCCTATGCTTTTGGTGGGCTCTAAGGGGAAGGGGTCGGTGTAGGAGAGCCCAGCCTCCTCGACGAGCCTTCTTGCGAGCGTGTATCCATTGGAGTGCAGTCCGCTCGAGGGAATGCCGATGAGCACGTCTCCAACCTCTATGCGCTCTCCTGTAATCAGGGCGTCCCTTTTCACGATGCCAACGGCAGAGCCAGCGAGGTCAAAGCCCCTTATGAGCTCTGGCAGCGTGGCGGTCTCTCCTCCCACCACCGAGATGTTGGCGAGCCTCGCCCCTTCCGAGAGTCCCTTTCCGATTTGGGCAGCCACGTGCTCGTCCATGTGCTCGAGGGCGAGGTAGTCCACGAATGCGAGCGGCTCTGCCCCAACGCACAGCAGGTCGTTCACGTTCATCGCTATGCAGTCTATGCCTATGGTGTCGTACCTGCCAAGCGCCCGTGCCACGAGCACCTTGGACCCCACACCATCGGTGGTGAGCGCGAGCACATACTCCCCGAGGTCTATGAGCCCAGCATAGTGCCCTATGCCATGGAGGGGTGCGCCCCACCCCTCCCGCCTGTATGAGAGAGCCTTCGAGAGGCTGCGGATGATGTCCTGCTCCCTGCGGATATCCACGCCAGCCTCGCGGTACGTTTTTACCATGCTACACCTCTCTCGGGTCGGTTATCTCGCCATACAGGGCGGTGGCTGCTGCAGTCGATGGCGAGCCCAGATACACGAAGGAGTGTGGACTGCCCTCCCTCCCCTGGAAGTTGCGGTTGGATGTGGCAAAGCCCACCTCTCCATCGCCAAGAAGCCCGAACGAGCCGCCCATGCAGGGACCACAGCACGGATGCTCCACGATGGCTCCAGCCTCCACCAGCCCCTCCACGATGCCCTCTCTCAGGGCTCGCATGTACTCTGCCCTGCTGGCGGGAATCACTATGAGCCTCACCGACCTTGGGATGTGCTCACCCTTCAGGATGTCGTATGCTGCCTCGAGGTCCTCGTATCTGCCGTTGGTGCACGAGCCGATGAACACCTGATCAACGGGAGTGCCCGCCACTTCGTCCACCGGGTGCACGTTGTCCACCCTGTGGGGCACCGCCACCTGTGGGGGAAGGTCGGACACGTCGTAGTGGTGCACAGCCTCGTACGACGCGTCCTCATCGCTTCTCCAGTGCGCATCGAGCTCAAAGCCCTCCACCCGCTCTGCTATGTACCGCTCGGTCCTCTCATCTGGCTCTATGAGCCCAGCCTTGCCCCCCATCTCGATTGCCATGTTGGACATCGTCATCCTCGATGCGATGCTCATGCTGCGCACCGTGCTGCCAGCGAACTCGCACGCCCTATAGGTGGCACCATCTGCCCCGATGTCGCCTATTATCCTCAGGATGATGTCCTTGGAGTGCACCCTTCGGGGCAGAGCGCCCTCGATCTCGAACCTGATGGTCGAGGGCACCTTAAACCACAGCCTGCCAAGAGCGAGCACTGCCGCCATATCGGTGCTGCCTACGCCAGTGGAGAATGCCCCGAGCGCCCCGTAGGCACATGTGTGGGAGTCCGCCCCCACGATGAGCTCGCCGGGGAGCACGTGTCCCTTCTCTGGGAGCACCTGATGGCATATGCCCTCCAGCACGTCGTAGTTGAGTATGCCCTGCTCCCGTGCGAACTGTCGGAGCATTATGTGGTTCTTTGCCGCCTGAAGCGAGTCTGCTGGCACCTGATGGTCGAACACCATTATCACCCTCGAGGGGTCCCACACCCTCGGGGCTCTGCCCCTCGTGATTTCCAGAAACCCCTCGATGGCAAGCGGTCCAGTGATATCGTGAATCATCGCCTTGTCTATCTGTGCGAGCACGAACTCGCCAGCCCGCACATCTTTTCCAGCTGCCCTCGAGAATATCTTCTCGGCAAGGGTGCTACCACTCATGTCTCGCCTCCGCTTCCTCTCGTATCTGGGTGCTTATTAATCTATGGCACCCTCTCCACCCTTATCATATTGGTGCCCCCAGCGATGCCAATCGGCACGCCAGCGGTGATTACCACGAGGTCTCCAGATGCCACATCTCCTCTCTCCCTCATCCTCCTCATGAGCCCCTTGAGCACGTGCTCGAGTGAGCCGAACTCGGATGTGTGCACTGGCTGGACGCCCCACGTGATGGACAGTCTTCTGAGCGTGGCGTGGCTCTCGCTTATCGATAGCACACTCTGGGAGGGTCTGTGGCTCGCCACGTGTCTTGCGGTGCTGCCAGAGGCGGTGGGTGTCAGGATGGCGCGCGCCCCGACCTCGTGGGCGAGGATGCACGCCGCATGGCTGATGGCTTGCTGCACGCCCATGCCCCTGCCCTCAAGCTCCACTGGACCTTCAAGCTCTCCAGAGCGCTCGGTCTCGGACGCCACCCTCTCCATGATGCGCACAGCCTCCACAGGGTACCTGCCCACCGCGGTTTCCCCGGAGAGCATGAGGGCATCTGCCCCCTCGAGGATGGCGTTGGCTATGTCGCTCACCTCAGCCCTCGTGGGTGTGGGGGAGGTGAGCATGGACTCCAGCATCTGTGTTGCCACGATGGAGGGCTTTGCCACCCTCCTGCACATCATGAGCAGCCTCCTCTGTATCAGGGGCACCCGCTCGATGGGCACCTCTATCCCAAGGTCCCCCCTTGCCACCATGAGCCCGTATGCCACATCGAGTATCGCGTCGAGATGCTCGAGAGCCTCGTGCTTTTCTATCTTGGCTATCACGGGGACGTCCCCCCCGTGCGCCTGTACCTCGCGCTGCACAGCCCTGACATCGTGCTCGTCCCTTATGAACGATGCAGCGATGAGGTCAACACCAGCGTCCACGGCAAATGCTATGTGCTCTCTGTCTCGCTCGGTGGGGACGGACACGCCGAGCCTCGTGGAGGGGAGGCTCACGCCCCTGCAGGATGCCACATCGCCTCCAGCCACCACGGTGCACAGCACATCGCTGCCGCTCACGGAGTCCACCACGAGCTCAACATCTCCATCCCCGATGAGCACCCTCTCCCCAGCCTGCACGTCCCGTGCCAGACGGGGATAGTCCACGTACAGCACGTGCTCATCGCCCACCCCCTCTCCATGGGTGAGCACCACCTTCGCACCCCTCTCGAGCCTCGTGCCCTCCCTCACGTGGGTGAGCCTGAGCTTGGGTCCGGGAAGGTCTGCCATGATGCCCACCTCGTGCGAGAGCGCCCTTATCTTCTGGATGGCGTGCGTATGCCACTCGTGGGTGCCATGTGACAGGTTGAGCCGGAAGGCGCTCACACCAGCCCTCACGAGCTCATCCACCCTGTCGATGCTCGCTGGTCCCAGCGTGGCGATGATTTTCGTTCTGCTCATCTGAATCTGATGATGGTACGTGCTCTGCCTATTAATATGGTATGGCGCCATAGAAGGAGAGACCCCTGTTTTCTTGGACGGTGTGTGCAAATAGATGTTATAAAAGAGATGCTTTAAATAAATTTATGTAAAATTAAGAGGTTCTGAGGAGAGTGATCTTTATGAGAAGGTCTCAACGTTATTTCACTCGCATCATTAAGCGCCTTTCTATCTCCCTCTCAAAAATTCCTGTTTTTACGAAATGCTCTCCAAACAAACTTATTACTCCTTTATGAGAGGAGGCACTTAAGTTCTTGGTAAGAAGCACTGCCTCCCCCATGAAGAACATCGCATAATAACTTCTTGAAACACAGGAATCATAATCTCCAATATTCAGGGCATTTTCTGCGGTAGTCAGGAATTTCTCTGCCCTTTTTCATGAAATCCCTTATTTCTTTCATACTCTTACACCCTCTTTCTTCACATTTAGCATAAATGGATAATTGTAATTTTCAAAGAAATCTTCAGGAAGGACGACGACTGAGATGAGTTCACCCTGTTCAAGTATCAAGTAGTATGTCAAACAAAAGATCGCTCAGGCTCCTTCTAACCTCAAAAGGATCAATGGAATCATCAATTAGCACAATCTATGTCGGAATCTTTTGTAGCCTCGCCCCTTGCATGGGAATCATACAGGATAATCTCTCTAATCTTTTTCCCATATCTTGTTATCAGATGGTTTTTACTTGATTTACCAGTTGTTTAATCTTTTCATCCATTTAGTTCACCTCTCAGAGTGGGGTTCGGAATTTCGGACAACGTTTTGTGGGTATCTGAAGTCCGAGCCGATAGGCGAGGATTTGGGCGAAGGCGATAGCCAAAGCCAGATACCCGCTTGTTAGCAGACCCGTTTTGATTCTACAGGATAAATTCATTCAACTGCCTCCGGTATGTTTCCCATTCTGGTAAATATTTGCTCATTAATTCTTTAAATCGTCTGTTGTGTTTTTTCTCCGATAAGTGTATGAGTTCGTGAACGATCACATATTCCAGATACTTTGTTGGTTTTTTTATAAGTTCTAAATTTATCCATAATCTTTTAGCATCTGGGTTACAGCTTCCCCACTTAGTTTTCATTTTTTTTATTCTTATTTCGTTTACTTTCACTCCGATTATTTTTTCCCATTTTGGTACCAAAATCTCTAACTCTTTTTTCAGTTCTTTCCTTAACCATTTTTCGTAATAATTTTCCCGTTGGTGAATCGTATAATGTGGGGGCACATAGAAATAAATATATCTCTTACTTTTTATTTCTATTTTTGGTCTTTTGGCGGATTCTATTCTCAATATATATCTCTTCCCTTTAAAATAATGACTTTCACCTGAAACATATTCTCTTTTAGTCTGTCTTTCGTGTTCTTGGAAAGATTTGATATGTTTTTTAATCCAATGATACTTTTTAATGACGAACAACTTTACTGTCTCATCCGAAACATTTTCTGGAACGGAAACTCTTACTTTTCCATCGGGTGGTAGAACACTTAAATGGAAATTTTTGATACATTTCTTATAAACTATGGCATCAATATCTTTAACTCTTATGAGTTTTTCTTTATTCATTTAATACTCACCCTGTTTTAGTACTATTTGGAAGATCTTTTCAGTGAGTTCTTCATCTTTCAAAATTTTTCTGATAGCGTTTTTTGCCTGTCGCTCTTTTATTTTATGTCCTCTCCAGTTATCTTTTTTGGTTTTTCTTATAGCTTCATCAATGGCATTTGTAAGTTCTTCTCTGTTTTCAATACCTTTTAGATTATCATATATGGCTCTTTTTGCCATACTATTCCTTATGCTTGGGGGATATGATTGTTTACCGCTCTCCCTATTTATGAGCATCTTGGTTAATTCCTCAACTTCTTTTAGGTACTCTTCGTAACTAATAACTTCTTTTTTCCTCTTTTCTACCAGTTCCTTGAGTATTTTGGACATTTTGTCGTAATATGCCGGATTAACCTCCCTCTTGTCTACTATCAGCCTTCTTATATTGTTCTCTATTGTTTCAGCAAGTGCCTCCTTGTTCTTTCCGATGGCACTTGGTAATGTTTCTAAAGCCTTCTGAAGGCCCTTAAGTACTATTATTTCCAGCAATGATGTGTCTTCGAATGATGCTAAGGTTCTGCTTTCCTCCGCTTGGATGTAAGAGTCTATAAGATACCTCATTGCAGGATCGAACACTTTCAAGTCCAAGTAATCACCACTCATTAATTTTAGCTCGCCTCTTATTGCCGTGTAATGCCTGACTTTTTCCTTGATTTCTTCTTGTTCTTTCTTGGAATATCCTGCTTCGGTTAATTCGTTAGCTATGTTCGTGTAAGCCCTCACAAGGGAGGATACTCTTTTGTAGAATTCTAACCTGAGCTGTTGCTTTTCCTCTGAGTTGTCTCCAACAAAATATTCTCTATATTCGTTTATGCCCTTTGGTGGTTTTACACCTTCAGTTAATAGTTCAACCTTCTCAAGGGCTTCGTCAAGTCTTTTTTTCGCATCGGTTAATCTATCCTTTAGCAGTCCTTCAACATCTTCCTTATCAAACTCTGCGAATGCTCCTGATGTGTAATCTTTAATGGCCTTTTCCATACTATTGAATAGGTCTCTGTAATCCACAATATAGCCATAATCCTTGTCTAACTCATCTCCATTGTCTTTATCGTCCAGCCTGTTTACCCTACAGATTGCTTGGAATAAGCCATGGTCCTTCATGGGCTTGTCTATGTAAAGATAAGTGGCGCTTGGCGCATCGAATCCCGTTAGGAGTTTATCCACCACGATTAACAACTTCATCTGTCCGGGCTCTTCGACGAATTTCTTTTTAACTTCCTTCTCAAATTTGTCTATCCAATAATCTTTTACTGCTTCTTCCTCAGAAATGCTGTAATAATCGGCTATCATTTTTTTGTAAATCTCATATTTCTTTATGTTTTCCGCCTCCCCCTCCTCTCCAGTCTCCTCTCCCTTTATGTTCATAATGTTTGGACGATAAGATGTTACAATGGCAACTTTGTCAAATCCTCTCGACTTGAAGAGTTCATAGTACTTGCATGCTTCGTATATGCTACCTGCCACAAGCATGGCGTTGCCCCTGCCAGTTGCCAATCTTGGTTTTGTCTCAAAGTCGAAGATTATGTCCGCAACGATCTTCTCCATCCTACTTCTCGAGCTGTATAATTTTTTCAGAGTGCCCCATCTCTTTTTAAGTTGAGTCTTAGCGATATCCGACAAGCCCTTTGTTTTAACTTCGAACCATTTGTCTATCTTGTCCTCCGATACTACTTTTATATCCACATCTCTCGCTTCATATCTCAAATCCAAGATTATACCGTCCTGCACACCTTCATCAAACTTGTATGTATGAATATACTTTCCAAATGTTTCCAGGGTTGTCGGTTTATCCTTTTTAAGGAGAGGAGTTCCTGTAAATCCAATTAAAACAGCATTTGGTAGAATTTTTTTCATGGCTCTATGCAGCTTACCCGATTGAGTTCTGTGGCATTCGTCCACGAACACAAATATGTTTCCTTTGGGTTCAAAATCCATAGGAAGGGTTGCCTCCAATTCTTGGATGTATTCATCATAATCCCTGTCTGTAGCTTCTGCTCTCCCAAATTTATGTATCAGTGAACACATCAGGTTCTCGTCTTTCTTGTTTAACTGCTCAATCAGGTCTCTTGCAGATTTTGTTCTGTATATATCTTCCCCCACACCCCTGAATACTTTCTCAATCTGTTCATCTAACTCTATCCTATCAGTGACAATCAAAACCCTGCTATCTGAGATGTTTTCTATTATCCATTTAGCAAGCCACACCATTATGAGCGATTTTCCGCTCCCCTGAGTATGCCATATTATGCCACCCTCTCTCTTCTTTATGCTTTTTTGGGCTGCCTTTACAGCAAAGTACTGGTTGTGTCTTGGAACCTTTTTGATACCAGCATCAAAAATTATGAAGTCGTGTATAATTTCCAAGAGCCTAGTCTTATTTAAGAGCCTGTAAATATCACAGTAAAGGATATTCTCAGACACTTCACATTTATCTCGTGGTAAGGCTCTTGGCAGGGCTGTCTTTTTGTTATGATCATACTCCGGATTCTCCTCTTTCCATTCAAGATAGTATCTTTCTGGGGTTTCAATTGTTCCATATCTCAATCCCTGTGTATCGTTTCCAGCCATAACGAGTTGTATCGTGGTAAAGAAATCTTGAATAAACTCTTTTTTCTGACTATCAAGATTCTGCCGGATGCCTTCACTTATCGAGATCCTTGATCTTTTTAATTCTAGGACTCCAATGGCAATTCCACTTATGTATATAACTATGTCTGGTCTCTTGGTATGTCTCCCCCTTATTGTTACCTCCTCGGCTATTGCAAAATGATTATTCTCTGGATTCTCCCAATCTATGAAATTAACATGTATGGACGGCTCGGATGGATGAATCTTGACATCTGTACCATATCTTAAAAGTTCGTAAATTTCTTTATTTCTATCGTAAAGTGATTTCTGCTGATTATCTGCTATTTTCTTCAACTTTTCAATAGCCTTTTTTATAACATCATCACTATATCCCTGCTTTTTGAGAAAATTGATAAGATATTCCTCTTCGATGTTTGAGTTTCCCTCTCTCTTCTCCCAGTTCCCAAGATAATCATAACCAAGTACATTTACAAAGAAGTTTATAACCCGCTCCTGAGTTCTTTTTTCAGGTTCATTGATTCCGATGGCCATGTTAGCACCTCATAATTGCTTAACTTCTCTATATAACTCTTTCAGCTCATCGCAACTCATATCAAGGATAGGTTCATACATAAATGAGTTTAAATGAATGTTCTCAGGAGTGATTAAATTAACTCTCTTTAACAGCTCTATTTTTTCTATTTCATTATTAAATTCTTCTTCAAATTTCTTTAATAATTTCCAAGTCTGATTACTTTCGATACTTCTAATAAAATCTTCATCCGTTATTTTAGATATCATGAATTGTTCCGCTTTTAATCTAATTGCCATGGAGAGTACTATTTTGTTCTCTAAATTAAGTCTTTCCTTATCATCAAGAACTTCATCTGCAGTTTCAAAAATAAGTTCTATTATCTTTTTGTCCAAATCTACGTTTGGGAAGTTTATTCCTACCAGATACTTTTCAAAGATTTCTTTAAGTTGCTGTAAAGTAATATTCTCTGTATTGGTTTTATAGTGAAGTACTGATGTGAGAAGCATATAATCATCATTTCCTATACCCTGAGTATATTCAATAATATTTCTCAAAAAAGGAATTGAAGCAATTAATTTTTTCTTTTCTGACAAATTATTTTTCCAATCTCTTGCAAATGGATTTCTTATATACTGAGCCTTTTCTAATACAATGGTGTCATTATCTCTTGTGGCCATCAAGCATTGACTGTAAGAAACAACATGACGACTCATAATTGTCCTAAAAAAATCAAAATTATGAGTAAGAATAATCATGTAAAATTTATCTACTTCGGACATATGAAGAAGATAATCAATAATCGCATATTTATTTTTGTAATCAAACGAATCTGCAATATCATCAATAATAAATAAGGACTTATGCTGATTTCTTTTTCTTGCTTCTACTTCAAAAATTATATTCAGTATATATAGAGCTCTCTTTTCTCCCTGGCTCAGGATCCTTAAAAGCTCATCTTTGTCATTAAATATTTTCCTATCTTCTTCATCTTTAAAAATAAATTGAATAACAGGGACATTGCCCTTTAATAGCACATCCTCCTTATTTGATATTTCAAGATAAAAGGGTAAATGTACAAATCTTTTATTAAATGTTTCTATAACATTTTCCCATTCCGTCCTCTCAGTCTTAGCTTGCTCGATGAGTGTTTTTATATCATTTTGTCCTTTCTCATACTTTTTGATAAGTTCTAATGACAAGTCTTTTTCATGGAGAAAATAGGAAAGCCATATTTTCTTTTGAAATTCATCTAAATTTACAAGTTCAGGCAGTATCTCACGATTATCTAATAAATAATCTTTAAATTCTCTTAACTCTGCATTGGAAGATAACTTTTTATCTATCTCTTCAAATTTTTGTTTCAATATATCATCTTCTAAAACTTTTTTCTTTTCTTCTTCTATCAGTTCATTCAATTTTTCTTCGTCATCAATTTCTTTTTTCGTATTTCCATCAAACATATTTACAGAATGCCCCGCTTTGAAAAAATTATTTTTAGCAAGTTCTCTATGTACATTCTGAACTTGATATAGAGTAAAATTTCTTTTTAAATAAGTGGATTTATCTATTAGTTCGTTATATCGCTCAATATATGAATTTATAGACCCTATAACATCTTCTTGCTCAAGAAACTTTCTCACTTTATCATTAAAAATCTTAGAATAGACAATAGAATTAAAGTTTTCAATTTCATTATTCCCTGACTGAGACTCGATTTTATCTTTAATGCTTAGCAAATAATCCAACAGTGGCTTTCTAAAGATTGATTCAACTGTTTTTTCTATGTCATCTTTTCTTCCTGTCAGTCCTGAAAGTTGTTTTAGTTTCTTTATTAATTCTTTTTTTGTTTTGTCTATATCCTTGTGAATATCGTCATATTTTTTTCTTAAATTTTCGTTTACTAATAATGTTGACATTTTATCAGATTGGAATGTTTCATTATAAGGTTCTATAACAAAAACTTCCTCAGGCGATAATTCCGGTTCTGCGTTTATCTCTCGGATCGTTTGTCTTTCGGGAAACGCCAAATCCTTAGTTTCTTTCTGCTCTGCAAAATCTTTAAAAGTTCTTGCAAAAGATGTTTTCATCATACCATTAGGAGCATATATTGCAAAAACTCTATTTGAAAAATTAAACTCGTATTCTAATTTCTTAATACCATAACAGTATTGAAACTTAACTTTTATTTTTTGTAATCTCATACTCTTAACCTCCTTATTTTACCATTTTCTTCTTTTACTCTAACCTTCCCAGTAAGCAACAACTCCATCATGCCCTTTTTTATCATCTCATACTTCTCTTTTTTCTTCTCCAGTGCCTCAATCTCCGCATCCATATCGCTGAGGATTTGGGCGATGGCTTGTTGTTCTTCAAGGGATGGAGGAAGGGAGATTTCCAAATTTTCAATATTATTCTTACTAATAGAAGGTAGTGCAGTGGATTCAACTAACCTACTTAAAGAAAGAGTGTTAAATATATAATAAATAAACCTATAATCCGCTTGTGAAGAATCAATAATAAAACCCATCATATTGTTATCTATACAGCTATTCTGAAACAATATTCTTTTTCTCTCTAGGAAAATAGCAGCACCTATTTTTGCAAAGATAATTGCATTTTGTGGAAATACAAAAGCACCTATTTTTCTTCTGATGTCTTCTGTTATCCAATGATTCGAGAATTTCAGGAATATGCTATTCCCTTTTCTAGATAAATCTGCCACCTTAAAAAAGGGATATACCCCTGTTTTAAGATTTTGATACTTTAAAGGAAAACCATTACCACTTTGACAGTATCCGGTCTCCCCCAACTTCTTCTTCACCCACTCACCTTTAAACCCAGGCAGGCGTTTTTTGCCTGTTAGAAGCTGCTGCATTGCGCCCTTTTTGATGAGCTTCTTCTTCTCTATGAGCTTGTCAAGACACTCTATTAGCTTGTCCACGTCAGAGAGAACGCGGACGATGGCGCGCTGCTCTGGGAGGGGTGGGAGAAGAAAATTCATTTCTTTTAAGAATTTAAAATGACGATTGTATCCCGTTTCTGGAATTTTATGTAAGTTAAGATAGTAATATACATATTTCAAATCAACAACTTCTTTTTTCCTTTTTATAATTTTAACACCATCTGCCCCAACGATGAAGGGGCGAATATAATATTTAACTATCCTTGTATGATCTCCAAAAATAATCACTCCATCTTGAATATCAAAAAATACCTTCTCTTCCCTATCACTAAAGCCAACTATAGATTTTTGTCCTTGGTCTATTATTGGATATTTTCCAATATTCTTATATTCAGTGGTCTGTAATTGATAATCCTTAGTTGGAATACTTATTAATATATTATCAAAATTCTTCACTTCCCAATCCTCGGGAATTACCCCAACATCGGTTTTCTTATAGCCAGGAGGGATTTTTTCGTTGGTCATATTTCAAACCCCATCACCTTCAAATGTTCCTTCACCTTTTTCTCGTACTCCTCAACTTCTCTCTCAATTTCAGGCAGAGGCTCCGCGTATCGCTCTGCAAGTTCCTTTATCCTGTTGACCATTTCTAAAATAATATCATCCAGTTCGTCTTTCAAATCATCTTCAAGGCGTTTTAACCACTTCTTTTCCACTACTAGACGTTTAACATCATCCTCGGTGAGCTCTGCGTACTTTCTCAGGAGTTTCTCGTCAAGTTCTTTCTCTTTCTCTTTTATCTTCTTTTTAATTTCAGATTCTTTGTTCATGAGATTGTGATATTTTGTCAATATTTCCAGTTCTTCTTTAAATTCTGAGGGATTCCATCTTAGTTCGTTGATTTTTAACTGCAAGTCTTTTTTTGTTATATTGCCCTTCTCATTCTTGACTTCTTCAAGAATACCTTCCTCTCCGCCATATTCCTCTTTCATCTCTTCCATTTCCCTCTGTATCTCTTCCCTCTTTGCTTCCAATTCTTCTATTTCCCTCTTTTCATCATTAAAGAACTCAGATGTCACAATCTCCTTTGGTAGTATGTCGCATGTCCATCCCTTGTCTACATTTTTGCCCTTTTTGTTTTTCTCAATAATCCTGTATGTTTTTGCTTCCCAGCCGTTTTCAATTATCATATAGACATCGTCCTTCATTTCCTCGTCCCAGTAATCCATTAGAATCTGATAAACTGCGTATTCGTCCACGAGTGCCACGGACCTGAACGCGTCGAGCAGGCTTTCAGACAGTTCCTTTATGAATTGTTTGCTTTTTGTATTACTTTCTATCGACTTCAAAAATGCGATTTTCCCTTCCTTCCAGTTTTTGAATACTCTCAAAGCATTATCTTTGAACTTGTCCACTTCTCCATGGTTCTCTATGAAGTCTTGTAGGAGCTCTATTCCTACTTTTAGTTGATAGTAACGGTCCTCCTTTTCCTCAAATAGTTCTTTTTTCAAACTCTTGAAAATCTTCAACCCTTCTATCTTGTCAATGTCTCTCTTTGGTATTCCCCCGTGTAAATGTGCATGTATGTCCTGAATATCTTCTTCCTCGGTGCTGTCTATGTACCTCGGAATATTGAGGTTGTAATCATTCTTTTCAATCTCTTCCAGGCTTACCATTCTGGAGTATCCGGGTATTTCTTCAAAGTTTACAAAAGTGGTAACTATCTTGTGAATGTCCCTCTCTCTCAATCTGTTTTTAGGTCCATCTTTCCTAAATCCCTTTGAAGCGTCAATCATAAAAATTCCTTTTCTTGCGTGGGCGTTTTCTTTGTCTATTACCATAATGATGGCGGGTATGCCCGTACCATAGAACAGGTTTGGTGGTAGCCCTATAATTCCCTTAATATAACCCTTTCTTACGAGATTCCTTCTTATCTTTGCTTCAGCACCACCCCTAAAAAGCACTCCATGGGGCAGGATTATTGCTCCTTTCCCCTTTCCAGGTTTCAGTGATTTTATTAAATGGAGTAAAAAGGCATAATCTCCATTTTTTGCTGGGGGGATACCATCATCAAATCTATGATATGGATCATTTTCTGGAACAAGTCCATTCATCCAATTTTTTTGAGAAAAAGGTGGATTTGCAACAGCAAAATCAAATGTTTTGAGAGAGCCGTCTTTGTTTTTAAATTTTGGATTAGATAATGTGTTTCCCTGTTCTATAACTGCATAAGGCTTACCGTGTAGAATCATGTTCATTCTCGCCAAATTGGCAACATTAATATCAATCTCCTGCCCGTATAAACTGATTTCAACCGGTGCTTCATCGGCAACTTTCAAAAGAAGAGAACCTGAACCGCAGGTAGGATCATATGCAGTTTGATCCGGAGAATTTGCGTTTTCTACACCAATAATCTTTGCCATGACTCTTGATACTTCAGCAGGAGTATAGAATTGCCCCTTGCTCTTACCTGCCTCCGTTGCAAACTTTTTCATGAAGTATTCATATACATCCCCGAGGATATCATCTCCTTCTGCTCGGTTTTTAGAAAAATTAAGCTCAGGGTTTTCAAAAATAGCTATGAGTTTGGTGAGTCTATCAACTTTCTCTTTTCCACTTCCAAGTTTAGTGCTATCATCAAAATCTACAAGATCAATGACTCCTTTCAATTCATTTTCTTCTGCAAGTCTCGATAGGACTTTGTTTATTCTTTCGCCAATATCTGGCTTACCTTTTGCCTCTACCAGAGCATCAAAGCTCCCATCTTCAGGAACCACAAAATCAGCGTAGGGATCATTTTTATACCTGTCCGTTACATACTTAACAAATAAAATTGTAAGTACATAATCTTTGTACTGGCTCGCATCCATTCCGCCCCTGAGGGCATTAGCAGCTTCCCAAAGATGAGTGTAAAGTTGAGTTTTCTTCATTGCCATTGTTCATCATCCTCCAGATTATACCTTCTATTCTCAAGGCGGCGTGCGGAATTTCTGCTAACGTTCTGGGGATATATGATGTTTGCGACCGTAGGGAGCAAATCTGGGCGAATGATAGCGAGCCACATATCCACCTGTTGTCCGAGTGCGATAGCACCGAAGCGAAGCGGAGAGTTGCGGGCGACGGGAAGATTTTAATCACCCTTTATCAGATCTTTTGCATTTATCTTTTCACTGTATTTCTCGATCACGCTTTTAGGTATCTTCATCTCCAAAGCAATTTCTTCGCAATTTGCGGGATTCTTTAGAAGATAGATATATGGTGCATCTGGGATATTTATGACCCTAGCAAGATAGAAGTTATCTTTTTGCTCCTCAGCAAATTTTGCTTTTTCCGAGTCCAAAGATTCGTCTGTAATATCGCCTGATGATTTTGATCGAACTTCTATAAAAATGGTTAAGATTTCTTTTGTCGCTTTCAAATCTGCTTTTCCGCCATATGGCTCTACTTTATATCCCTCAGTTTCAAATTTCTTTTTTACAATATTTTTTCCAAATTCCTCAATCATCTCTCCAGAAGCCTCTTCTTTCACACCTATTTTCTTGAAAAACTCTTTCCATTTAGAGACATCACTTCCAATATACTCTGAAGATATAAATTTAAGACCAATGATCGATTGATTTTCCCAATTCTGTTTGGGTGAATATTCGTTTGGAAAATAGATTTCACTATTTGACATCGCTCTGCTTCCATCTTTTAGCACCACAAAAATCGGCTCATTAATGTCTACTTCACATTCTACTATTGCTTGAGTATAGTTAATGACTATAGAATCTGTTAAACTTTTAATTTTTTCCCCATCTTTTAAAACAGGCAAAACCTCCTTTTTTATGTAGTCTTCATAATCGAATTTCCTATATCCTTTCATTGAAGTGTTTTCAAAAAATTTTTTCCATCCATCAGGATCGTTGTCCAACTTTAGATATTCCTCACTTAGATAGTTTATATTAGGTAGGTCAAATTTCTGCACGCAGTAAATGGAATTATATTTATCAGAGAGAAAAATCTCACTACTTTTTCTGACTTGTCCATTATCATCTATGACCCAAATTTCATCTTTTGGATAAGAGTTATATGATTTCAAAATGTATGTCCAAGATAGAATATCATCTTTAGATGGATGTTCAGAGGATATTTTAATCTTTGGTAGAATACACTTCTTAACAATCATCTGTTGCGTAATTTTATTTACCCTTGGAAGATAATCTTTCCCTCTACTCCATAACTCTTTATCAATCAAAGTGTACTCTGAAAGAATTTGTGTTTCATCAACCTCAATACCTTTACTCTTTAGCTCATCAAATATTTTCATGTCTGGCTCAATCCAAACTTCATTTTGCTTTTTTATATTTCCATTCCTATCAATTACAAGTAGCCGTCCTAAATCGTTCTTAATAAAGCCCTCGCGTTGATCTTGGCGATAATGAGCATATCTCTTTTCTAACGCTTTTTTGTATACTGGATAAAAATCGATTAAAAATTTGATGCCTTTCTTTTTATCTATTTTTGCTTTAATAAATTCTTCGGTATTTATTTTGTCCACACTCAATTCTTCAACTTTTCTGCCTCCAGTTGGGTAATCTTTTCTAATTAAATGTTTTTTCTCTTTAGAAATAATTTCTACATCTGAGCATTTAATATATCCTTTCTTTATCAATTCCTCTGTTTCTTCAGTTATTTTTATTACTTCATCAAGAGGACATTTGTTTCCCTCAATACAGATAACTTTTGGATTTTTAGTCACCTCAAATAATGGTTTTTCAAAGATGTCATCATATTTTTCGCTTATCTCTCGCTCTTCAAAAATTAAAAGAGACTGTTCTACCCATTCAGGTTTTTCTGGGTTTTCTTGGAAGTAATGGTACGCTGCTTCTGCAACTTCTCTTGCTTTTTCCATCATCCATCTATTCCATTTATTATCAAGCAATGCAACACGCCCTGCCTGAACTATGAAATCGGCATGAACGAGAAAGTTTATTTTCCGTTCCTCAATTGGGAAAAAAGAACATATATATCCCTTTGTAGGCATTAAATTCTCTTGCTCATCAAGTTGTATAGCTATTGAAATTTCTCTGCTTTTAACGTCACCTCTTTTTGCTCTTTTTGTTTCTCCATCACTTCGAATATTATCAGGTACTTGAAAAACTCCCCGAAAGACTAAAAAACGTGTAGCGGTACCTCCCTCTACTAATAAAAATTTACCAATTTTAATATCCTCATTCTGAAGGAGCGGAGTTAAATCGCCTATTTGGGTTATACTACATGTGCGAGTAGTACCATCCTCTTCGTTATGAATAGATATATTTTTTATATTTCTGAGAAATAGAAGTGAACTGGCTCCTAACTTCTTTAACTCTTCTATACTTTTATCAAAAAATTCTTCCGACTTAAAAGGAATTACAAATGTTGTCTTTCCTAGATCTATACTTTCTACAGTTTGCTCTATCCAATATGGATAAAAATAAAAAAGAGAATCTTCACCAAACTCCCTTACGCATTCTTCTCTGTCAAATCGAAACATAAACTCCCCAGAATAGATTTCTTGTCTATCCGTTACCGCAAACACAGATCTAAAGCCTACTCCTAAATACCCTATGGTTTCATTTGGATCCTTTTTACTCATCGCATAACAAATATTTCTTACATCATCCTCAGTAAAAGGATCTCCGTTATGAACTACTTTTATTCTTTGCTTTGAAATATAAATTCTAAATTCTTTTGCTTTAGCATCCTCTGCATTTTGCAGAAGTTCATAAATGTATCTTGTAGCGCTTTCCCATATATCTCCAGAGGCGAGTTTTTGTAAATTACAATATCCCTCCCAGATCCCCCCTATTTCTCTCTGTCGTTTTACTTCTTCCTGTATTTTCATAATTAACTCCTTACCATCCATCTTAATATCCTCCATTTTCATTTATTTTATTCCTTTCTTTTTATCTCCGTCGCCCGCAATTTCGGACAACGTATCGGGATTAAGCGAAGTCCCGAAGGGATTTGGGTGAAACGAGCGGAGCGAAGTTGAACCGCTTAATCTCCTGTTGCGCGAAGTTTCGCCTTTGGCGAAATTTGGGCATTCCTGCCGTCGCAACGCGTATTTCACGAGCTTTTTATTCGCATAACCTCCTAAATGCGAGTTAGAGCGAACTTTTATAAAGTCAGATTTCATACAGTTTATTATGAGTTTGGACATTAAAAAAGCTTACGCCACAAGAAAAGTACCGGCTGATAGCAGGCTGATAGCAAGCTCATCTAAGAAATAAAGCTGAGGAATTATTCTTACCAGACAGACAAATCCTACATTTCAATTGTAAAGAGCCATCAGGTGCACGCTCGAGCACCGAAGAATCGTGTCCTCCCTTCTTGACACCCCCAACGTGCTCGTTCTCGTGCGCCTCCCCAAGCGATTTTACCCCTTTAGCTATCTGTTTCCTCGAGCGCCTCTCTCTCGAGCAGCGTTAGCGACCTTATCCACTCTCCAGATGCCTCCCGCGTGGTGCCCACCACGAGCTGAAGACCCTCGGAGGTTTTTTCCAGCATGCCCCTCGCCTCGAGCACCTCACCCTTGAACGCCTGTCCAGCATATGTGTGGGTGTAGCACACCACCCTTCTCACATCTGGATGGTCCACCTCGTAGATGGCAGGGGCATCGAACGCATACCTGTCCTCAATCACCTCTGCGGTGAGTGTGCGCATGCCCAGCCTCCTCGTGCGCCTTGGAGGAGTATACTCCGCCATGCCCCGCTCGTCGCGCACATAGAGCAGATCGAAGTATGTGCCCTGCACCATCCCGCGGTTGAGCTTTCTCTTCTCGTGGAGCACAAACTCTCTGTAAGAGAGCTCTGGCTTGCGCTTTTCATATATCTTCCTCCACATGGGCTCATCCACCCTTCTGATGGGCCCCCCCTCGGAGAGCTCTGCAAGGCACTGCCTTGCCAGCCACCACTCCCTTCCATAGGCTACAAAGTCGATGTCCGAGTGCTCTGATGCAAGTCCACTGAGCAGCGAGCCCGTGATGCCCATGTACCTCCTGTCAACACCACAGCCCTCGAGCCACTCGACGAGCGCACGCAGCCTTGCATGGTGTGCCATCACTTCCTCGAGCATCTCGTCTGGCCTGAGGTACTCAGCCACCTCGTGCTCTGGAACCACGAACACATCCCTTATCCACTCTGGATGGTGCTTGCGCATATAGGAAAACGCCCCAGCGGTGTCCAGCTTGGTGTACCGCACGCTGCCCCTCCTTCGCTCTCCCTCCTCGTGGGGCACATAGCGCAGCATCGCCCTGATGCCCTCCCCATCTCCATAATACTGCTGGGGCACGTAGTCCACCACCGAGAGCACGAGGCAGTCATGGGTTATCACAAAGTCCCTGATTCGAGGCACGTGCACCCCCCTATCTGGCGGCGATGTATGGCCCTATCACCATGAGCACGATGGATGCGAATATTGTATAGGCAAATGCCATCACGATCCACGAGGCGAGCCTCTGTGCCCGCTGCCTGGTGGTGATCCGCTCGAACGTCCCCGTGAGCAGGTCCCTGAACACGTGTCCCCCATCGAGCGGCACCGCTGGCAGGCAGTTGAACAGGGCGACGTTGATGTTCACCCATCCCACCCAGAACAGGGCGCTTGAAAGCACGAGCCACACGTCGCCCAGCACCGAGGCTGCACCCAGCGGGTGGTAAAGGTCGGAGAGCACCCCGGTGAAGCCTGCAAACCCACCGACGCCCGTGATGCCCCTCATTATGGGGAGCGTGAGCAGCGTGAGCCAGCCCATGGGCTCATCGAGGTGTGAGGGCAGGCTCCTCAGCCCCTCGAGGTACTCGGAAGCTGGAAAGTGAGCTATCCTGATTCCCATGGCTCTGCCCACCACATCCCCCACCGAGTAGTACACCCCGAGAAAGCCCCTCGATGTGTTGTCTGGTGCGGGTGCGAGCTGGATGGTGTGGTGTTCTGTGCCGTTTACCTCCACGTCCACCCACTGATATGGGGTGGTGGACTGCATGAACCTCGCAAAGTCCTCAAGACTCCTGATGGGCACCCCATCCATCGCCGTGATTCTCATGCCTCTCTCAAGCCCAGCCCCCTCGGCAGGGGAGCCCTTCACCACCCCCTGTATGGACAGCCCCTCGGTGCTCACGCTCACCACTGCACCTTCCTGCATGGGAACGGTGTAGCTGGCGGCTCTTCCCCCTTTGAGCACTGTGAGTACCACGCTCCCCCCAGATGGCACCTTTGCCACCTCCTCCACCACCTGCTCTGGCGTGTGGGTGGGAACGCCGTTCACCGCCAGTATCACGGCATCAGTGGGCACGTGAGCCGCCTGGGCAGCAGAGCCCTCGTCCACGCCCACGACCACCGCACTGTATCCCGTGGGTGCGATCGCATACAAGCTCGCAAAGAACAGCACGAACGTGAGCAGGGCAATGGTGAAGTTGGACATCACGCCAGCGGTGAGTATCCTTATGCGCTCCCTTCGAGTGGCAACCTTCCCGCCGTCCCCCTCTCCCTCAAACAGCTGGCTCTCGTCTGGCTCTGCAAACCCGCCGATGGGCACGACGAGCGTGAGTATGCCCATGGACTTCACTCTTATACCCTCCACCCTGCACAGCACCGCATGGGAGAGCTCGTGCACCACCAGGGTGATGAACAGCGCCACCAGCCCGTATCCCAAGGGTATGAACTGGTTGATGCCCGGGATGAGCAGGATGTTTCTCGGCTCGTGCACAATGGTGGGCTTTGGAGGGCTGGTCATGAGCAGAAGGTCGAAGAAGAGCAGAAGCCCAGTCATTACCAGCATGCCCAGCACCATCAGGGGCACGCCCGCCTCTGCATACACCCTCCAAGCCCGCCTTGGCTGCGCCAGCGCCTCGAGCAGCCCCTGACCCCGCACCGTACGTATCATCAGGATGGGTCCATATGCCGTGATGTTGTAGCGCGAGAGCACGCCAGAATCCCTGAGGTACTCCACCACCAGCCAGTAGAGCAGCACAAACGCCAGCACGATGAGGGCGAGACCCCAACCTCCGCCATCCATCAGAACCCTCTCACACGCGTGCTTCCCCTAAGGGAGCGGTGCCTACATAAAGTTTCTGCTTTTCTGCTACGGGCAAAAACGGGGCAAAAAGCGTTTTATAAAATCCCCCACAAGAAGGGTGGCATGATACCGAGCTTCGGTGGCAAGTTCAGCCCCAAAAAGATGGAGCGCATGATGAAGCAGATGGGCATCAGCATGAGCGAGCTCGAGGAGGTGCAGGAGGTCATCATAAGGCTTCCCCACTCCGAAATAGTGATTGCCAGCCCATCCGTCACGGTGATGGAGGTGCAGGGCCAGAGGACATATCAGGTGGTGGGAGAGCCCATAGAGAGGAAGCTTGCACCCCAGATATCGGACGAGGACGTGAGGCTGGTGGCACAGCAGACTGGAAGGAGCGAGGAGGAGGCGAGGGAGGCGCTCGAGCAGAGTGGGGGAGACCTTGCAGAGGCGATCGTGCGGCTCAGCGGCTAACTCCTCCTACCCTCTCTGAGCCTCTGGCTCCTGTACTCCTCCACTATCCTCTCCAGCATGTGCTCGTGCATGCGGCGCACGTACAGCTGGTGCTCTGAGCGCCATTCCTCGATCGCAGCCTCGAGGGCATCTGCCCGCACCGCATACACCTCATCGAACCTCAGCACCAGCCCCTCGCCACGTATGAGGGGCACGCCGCTCGAGAGCAGCACCTCTCTTGCGGTATGAGCCATCTCGCCCTCGAACAGCACCGCCCTCGGGGAAAGTCCCACGAGAAGCTCTGCCGTACCCGCACCCCCACCACTCGCATCCTCCAGATAGAGCACGTCCCCCTTCCTGATGAGGGGCGTGCTCTCGGCTATCGCCTCCCTCGTGAACGCCCTTATGGGCTTCAGGGGCACGAGGTCTCCCCTCATCTCCATCTCCCGAGCCCGCCTCAGGGAGTCCAGCCTCTCCCTGAGCGATTCGATCTCGGCATCCCTCTCCCTCAAGGTGCGCCTCAGGCTCTCATGACGCTCCAGCAGCCGCTGGTACTCCACCGACGCCCTTGCCCTGACATAAGCTCTCTGCCTTGCCTCAAAGAGCCGCCTTCTGAGCCGCTCTGAGCGCCTCCTCTGACGCTCAAGCTCGCTCTTCAGCTCCTCGCTGTACTTCACCAGCCTCTCTATCCTCACCCTCTGGCTCTCTATCCTACGCTTTAGCCTCTCCACGAGGCGAGAGAGCTCCTCGGGAGTGGGGGGAGGCTTCCGCTGGGGCTCTCGTGTCCCAACGCCAGCCCCGTCGCGCCCAGATGCCTTGAGGATGGCACTGTCTATCGACTCCCCCTTCAGCACGAGTGCCTTTATGTAATCGAGGTTGGATAGGGGTGGTGCCTTCTTCTCAGCCTGCATGAGCTTGTTCTTCACCCTCCTGAAGGCTGCGCTCGCAGCGGCTATCGCATCCCGCTCGTGGTCGTTACGGGGCTCGTGCTCGCAGGTGAGCCTGCGCTTATCTTCCACAGTGAGCTGCTCTCCCGTGCACTGCACCGAGAACGCATTGGCGATCTTCTGCACCGTGTGGGGCACGGGCAGCACATCGGAGGCGATGAGCACTGGGGTGCCCATGCTGCGTATCCACCCTATCGCATCAGAGGGTGAAAAGCCTCGCTCGCTCGTGGAGCCCACCAGCCTGCCCCGAAGGTCGAGCGCCGCAAGCCCCATCGTGGTGCCGGGGTCTATGCCCACGATGATATGGGGTGTGCCAGAGGACGAGAGAGGTGTGAGGGTGAGCCTGTCCCTGCCCACCGCCCTCACCTTGACCTGCACATCGGAGTGGCGCTGGGGAGATATGGGCACCTCCTCCCTTCTCGCACCCACGACGAACTCCGCCCTCGAGTATCCACCAAAGCCCTTCGTGAGCTTCATCTCAAACTCAATGCCTCTGCTCTTCGCAAGCTGCCTCAGCACCGCCTCTATCTCCCTTGCCTTTGCCCTCACAGCACCGTGCACCTTTCTTCTGTACCTGTTCTGGCTCCAGCCACCCCGCCCAAGGGAGCGGGCCCTCGAGACCACCACCACCGTTTTATCCTCGAACGCCTCCACCACATAGCCCACGCCCAGCATGGCGAGCATGGCGCATGCCCGTGCCTCCTGCACTGGGTCGGTGCGGTCTATCGAGAGCCCGTGGGAGCTGGCAAGGGCGGGAAGCGAGGGAGAGTGAGGAGCGGTGAGCTGCACCAGCCGCATGCCAGCTGGCATCTCATTGAGAAGGGCAAGAAGCTCCCCTCTGTCGGAGGCGAGCTCGTGGACGCTGTCGCACGCCAGAATGCTGGGCCTGTAGCGGTGGATGAGCCGCATGAGCCTGTGCCTTGTGAGGTGGCGGTGGTGCACAAACTCCCCACCCACATAAACAGCAGCAGCATACCTTGGGGCTCTCGAAAGGGAGCTTCCCCTCTCGATGTCCACGCCCATCACGGTGCCGCATCCATCGGCAGGCTGCGCTTGGGCACTCATGAATTGAAGTATAATGTGTGCTGGAGGCTTATATAAGTATGGAATATGGAATGGAGAATCGGAGAATCAGAGAATCAGAGAATCGGAGAATCGGAGAATCGGAGAATCAGAGCATCAGAGAATCAGAGCATCTCCATGAGCTCTCTCGCATTCCTCAGCACAGTAGTACACATCCACATCCCCAGAGAGCTCCCTATCCTGCGTGCCCACCTCTCGAGCTCCTCGTGGGGGTACCCGTGCCTCTACCACCTGCTGGTGCCGTGTAGCCGCACACAGCTTTTTTAAACAATGCCCTCATTCCAGCAAAACGATGAGGGCTCGCACATGGCTATTTGCGGGGCTGGTGGTGGCAGCCCTGCTGCTCAGAGTGTACATGCTGGATGCGCGGGCAATGCATCACGACGAGGCGGTGCACGCCCACTTCGCCTTTCAACTGATCGCTGGCGAGCCGTACGTGTACGACCCCACCTACCATGGGCCATTCCTGTACTACACACAGGCGCTCGTGTTCTCGGTGCTTGGCACATCTGAGTTTACAGCAAGGCTTCTTCCTGCCCTGTTCGGCGCGGCGTGCGTTGCGCTCGTGTATCCGCTTCGAAGGCACATGGGCAACCTCGGGGCGTTGTTCGCAGGGCTGCTGCTCGCCATATCCCCCTCGATGGTGTACTACTCCCGATTTCTCAGAAACGACATATATCTCGTGTTCTTCACGCTCGCAAGCGTGGTGCTGGTGCTCGCCCTGCTCGAGGAGAGGGGGGCAAGACGGCACATGCTCTATGCAGTGCTGGGAGCCTCGCTTGCCCTGATGTGCACCACCAAGGAGAGCGCATACATCACGCTCGCCATCCTCGCCATCTCCGCCCTCGTGGTGGCGCTATGGTTCGCACGCGATAGGCTCGGAGTGTCCTCGGTCCTGGGGACGGCTCCAGATGTGCTCATTGCCACAGCCTCCTTCGTGCTCGTGTTCGTCGCGATGTACTCGTTCTTCTTTTACGATGTAACTCAGGCTGCCCATGCCGTCCCGAGGGCGTTCGAGCACTGGATACACATGCACGAGATAAGACGCATAGGGGGACCATGGTACTACTACCTGCCCATCCTCATCCTCTATGAGTATCCCATCCTCATCCTCGGGCTCCTCGGGGGTGTGCTGGCTGTGCACAGACGGGACGGCGTGTGGATATGGGTGCTGCTCTGGGCGCTCTTCACTCTTGCCTTCTACTCCTACATGCAGGAAAAGGTGCCCTGGCTGGTGGTACACATACTGCTTCCGCTGGCGCTGCTCGCTGGCTACTTCCTCGCACACCTCGTAGAGGAGACTGGGGCAAAGAGCAGGTGGACGGTGCTCCTCGTGCTCGCCATCCTGCTGGTGCCGTATGCTGCCTCCAGCATCGCCACCAACTACACCCACGTGAACGCGCAAAAGATGATATCGTACATCCAGCCTCCCGACAGTCTTGCGGCCGTGATGGACAGAGTGCAGAATATGCATGCCCAGCATCCAGCCACCACCATCATAGTATGTGCGAGACAAAACGACTACTGGCCCATACCATGGTATGTCAGGGGGATGAGGGTAAGTTATCTTTCGGACGCTCCGTCCACACTGGAGGCAGATATCGTAATCGTAGAAGGCTCTATGGCCCTCCACCTTCCAGAAAGTGAGGAATACGAGCGGGTGCCCTTCGAGCTTCGCCCCAACAAGCGGATGGTGGCGCTGTTCAGGAGGGGTGGCTGAGCCCAATCGCATCCATCGACGACCAAGGGGACATGGAATGCCCATCATAGTCACACTTTCAGTTGGCACCACGAAGAGGGAAAAAGGGGGAGGACGTCGTCCTCACATCTGCTTGGAGGTGTAGGGGTTCTCTGGAACCTCGGTGTCCAGCCCCATGGCCTCGGCGACCAGCACCATCACGTCCTCCATGCCTATGCTTGCGCCCATGTCTTTGATGCCGTCCTTGATGTTTCGTCTGCAGAACGGGCACGTGCTGAGCACCATCTCTGCCCCAGTATCAAGGGCATCCTGCACCCTTCTCCTCGCTATTGCGAGCGCCAGCTCTGGCACACCTGCCTTTATGCCGCCCCCTGCACCGCAGCACCTCTGAAGCTCCCTCGTCCTCTCCATCTCCACGAGCTCCACGCCGGGCAGCATCTGGATGATGTTTCTCGGTGCATCGTACACCCCAAGGTGCCTTCCAGAGTGGCACGGGTCATGGTACGTGACCTTCAGGTTGAGGGGTTTCTTGAAGTCGAAGTCATAGCCTTCTGCCAGCAGCTGCTCGAGATACTCTGCGAACGTGAGCACCTCGAATGGCAGCTTTCCACCCCATATTCTTGGCCAGTCCAGTGCGGATGTGCGCACGCAGCCCGCGCACGCATACACCACCTTCTTTACCCCACGCTTTTTGAGGGCATGGATGTTCTTCTTCACGTACTTTGCGGCATGCTCCACCTGTCCAGTCCTGAAAAGCACGGACACGCAGCACTGCTCCTCCTCGCCCAGCAGCGTGAAGGGTATGCCAAGTTCGTCGAGTACCCTCACGGACGCCACCGCCACCTTCTGCATCCTGTATGCCGCGGTACAGCCCACAAAGTACGCGACCTCTGCCTCGTCCCTCACCTCTATGTCCGAGGGAAGCCAGCACAACCTGTCCTTCTGGTTGGCGGCAAACACGTTCTCGTAATTTGCGAGCAGGTCTGGAAACGCCTTCTGCTTTCCATAGGGACCAAGACCCCTGTCCACGAGGTTGGCACGGGTCGCCTCCCACAGGTTTATCGTGTCTATCCCGCTCTCGCACACCGTCCTGCATATACCACACGTGGTGCAGCCCACGTAGCTCTGCTCGGCATAGCGCTCGAGCTGGGGTCTTGGAATCTCCTTTGGACCAAACAGCCTCGCCCGAAGACCATAGCTATCATTAATCCACTTTCGCAACGTCTGGATACGGTACTTGGGTGAGTACGCCCACTTTTCTTCCTCGCTGAGCTCCTCGCCCTCTGGCTTTATTGTGCCCTCCCTAATCTCCTGATACACTGGGCACCACTCCATGCACTCACTGCATCTCGTGCACGCATCAAGCTCGAGCAGCTGCTTGGATGTGAAGTGGTCCACGGTAATCGACGGCTCACGCATGCTCTCTCTCCTCCTCCTCGGTGGGTGTGGCAAGAATTACCAGCGGGGCTGCAATGATGTGGATGTACTTTGTGAAGGGTATGAGGGCAACACAGAACGCCAGGGATATTAGTGCATGGAACAGTGCCATTGCTTGTGCAGAGGGGGCGAACGCCACGAATGCATCGCCCACCAGAAGGGCACCTCCCCTGAACCACTCGGCAAGAAAGCCCGTCAAGGTGATGATTATCAGCCCGCCGAGCAGCACCACATCATACATCTCGGTCATCGCCCTCGTCTTGGCATCCACTATCCTGCGCACCGCTGCTATCGTGATACCAATCAGCAGCATGTACCCAAAGAGGTCGTTGGGAATAGCAAGCACCGCATCTCTCCACCACTCCGAGGTGAGGTAGTATGCGGGCTCCATCCCAAGGTGCTCGATGCCAAGGCTAATTATTTCAAAGAGGAACACAAGCAGTGAGAACACGAGCAGCATCGTCCATCCCCAGAAGATGAACAGATGCATCACCCATCGTAAGGGGCTCCTTCGAAGAATCCTCGTCTGAAGCCCAAGCTCGAGTACGAGTGTCTTTACCAAAACACTGAGCCGCCTGCTAAATATCATCCTTAGAATGGTGGCTATGAACCATATGATGCTGTTCTTGCCAGGACCTCCGTACTCCGAGGCTCCAAGCCCATACTTTTTGAGCTGCACATACAGCCCCACCAAAAAGATGCCTACGAACGCGAACGACAGTGTCATCATCACACCGAAAGTCAAACCCGAATAGTACGCCACCTCTACTTCCTCCTTCCCTTTACAGCCTCCTCGTATGGCACACGCTCGAGGGAAGATTTTGTCCATCGTATTAAATGTTTACTATTCATCGTCTGTGCCCCCGCTGCGGCACACACCATCCTCCAACTGGATTGTGGGGATTCCAAGCTTACCGTATATGGCTTTCCATTTCATACTGGTGGCTTTGCTCTCTTCCTCCTCTCAGTGATAGCCGACTCCCCAACAATGAGGCACGATTATCACACGGAAAAAGACGCTATCGAGTGATGCAGACCACATTTGCACGAGCCAGCACTAAAGCTTTAAGGTGCAGACCCATACACACTACCATGTATGACCTCGTCATAGTGGGGGCAGGTCCAGCAGGGCTCACCGCTGGAATATATGCGATGCGGGCAAGGCTGAACACGCTGGTGCTCGAGCGCTCTCAGCCCGGAGGAACGGCGCTGCTCTCCCCCGTGGTGGAGAACTACCCGGGCATTCCCAGCATCGCTGGTGCTGAGCTTGCGCAGAGAATGAGGGAGCACGCCGAGGGGCTGGGACTGAAAATCGAGTTTGAGAGGGTGGAAGGAGTAAAAGGCGAGGATGAGGGCTTTCTCGTGCAAACGCCCTCCAGAGAGGTCGCCACGAGAAGCGTGATCATCGCCACTGGCGAGAGACCAAAGCCCCTTGGGGTGCCGGGAGAGAGTGAGCTCAGGGGCAGGGGGGTATCGTACTGTGCCACATGCGACGGGTTCTTCTTTGTGGACAGGAAGGTGCTCGTGGTGGGAGGGGGGAACTCCGCCCTCACGGAGGCGATATATCTCTCTGGAATCGCGAGAAAGGTATACATAGCCCACAGAAGGGACAGGTTCAGGGGAGAGCGGATATATCAGGAGCGGGTGCTCTCCAAGCCCAACGTGGAGGTGCTGTGGAACACCGTGGTGGAGAGCATCGAGGGAAAAGATGCAGTCGAGAAGGTGGTGCTGAAAGACACCAACACGGGCAGCACCAAAGAGCTCGAGGTGGACGGGGTGTTCATATACGTGGGCAACGTGCCCCTCACCGGGATGGTAGAGTGCGAGAAGGACGAGGGCGGATACATCATCACCGACGAGAGGATGCGCACCTCGGTGGAGGGCATGTTCGCTGCTGGCGACTGCCGTGCCAAGCGGCTGAGGCAAATAACCACGGCAGTGGCTGATGGAGCAATCGCCGCCACAGAGGCTGCACAGTATCTCCAGCTCAGGGTATCTGGATGAGCACCTCCCCCTCTCTCGTGATGGCAATCTCGAATGAAGAGACCACGAGCCTGTGCCTCACCCTGTCCCCAACCTCCTTCCGGATGAGGCTCAAAAGCTCCAGCCTGTCATGCACGATGTGGATGTCCTGCTCATCGCACCGCCTGTATGCCTCGTGAGCGAGCTGCTCGATGTCGTCCCCCACGTGCGCCTCTATCCACACAGGGGCGGTGAGCATCCTCGCCAGCCTCAGCGTGCGTTTCGCCCTCTCGATGGTGCGTTTCGCCCTTCTCTCGAGGCTGCTCACGTTCTGCTTGGTGGTGCCCATGCGCTCTGCCACCTCCTCCTGTGTGAGCCCCATCGCCCTCAGCCTCATCACCTCGACCTGCCTTGGCGTGAGAAATGTACCCTCCTCCATGAATACACCTCTACCTCGAGACTATATAGCCTATGTCTCTGAAAATAGCCTATGTCTCTATCCTATGTCTCTGAAAGCCTCCTCAAGCTCATGAGGTTGTACAGCCCCCCGAACACCACGTCGAAGTAGTAGTGCACCGCCCTCCAGCCTATCACCAGCACGCCCAGCACAGAAGAGGGGGTGAACGAGCCGAACAGGGCGAGCGCCCCAGCCTCTGCAATGCCACTCGCGCCGGGCGTCAATGGGAGTATCATCAGCATGGACAGCACTATCTGGGCGGCAAACGCCCTTGGCACCACTTCAACGAGGTCAACGTTTCCCACCAGGCCGAGCAGCACCCACACCACCACCGAGTACTGGGCAATCCAGTATCCCAGCGTGGAGGCGAACGCCATCGGCACGCTGCCCCTTCCCTGTCCCAGAAGCTCCCGAAGCCCATCCCTGAACGCCCGTATCTCGGCATCCACGATCTCCACGATGCGGGAACTCGTGGGAGGTTTTCTCATCAGCTTTCCCACCAGCTTGAGAGATACGCCCACTATGCTGATAAGTGCCATCCTCCCAAGCCTGCCCACCCTGTAGGGCTTCCTGAGGGCGTACGCAATCAGCGCCACGAGCCCTATCAGCAGCACCGCAGAGGTTGCGAGCATGAGCATAAATGTGCTCCTGCCAAGGTAATGATACAGCACTATCACCATCGGGATGGCCACGATGAAAAACAGCCCATCCAGTATGCGCTCCCCAAACACCACCACACCCGCCTTTCCATAGGGCACGCCACTCTCCTTCAGCATATGGATGCGGATGGGCTCACCCCCCATCATGGAGGGTGTGATGGCAGCCAGAAACAGGTTGTGAAACACTATGGACATGCACCGCCTCAGTGAGACAGTATAGCCCATTCCATGGGTGAGCGAGCGCATCCTCACAGCCCCGAATACATAGCCGAGCAGGTGAGCACATAGGGCGAGCAGAAAAAACCAGGGGTCGATGCGCTCCAACGCCAGTATCGTACCCTCATCGAACGTGAGCGCCATAACTGCGAGCACGGAGAGCACGCTTATCGAGACCGTCAGAAGCAGCATCCTTCGCACTCTTTCCAATGGCACCCTCACCTGCCCCAGAAAGGATCATCTCTTCTCTTTATCTCCAGAAACTCCTCTAAAGCATCCCGCTCATCCTGCGTGAGAAGGTGGGCGATTTCCTGCTCGAGCAGCTTGGCGTGCTGCTCTGGCACGTCCACGTACAGCACGTCGCCCTCCTTTATCTGCCTTCCCACGGTGACACCCTCTATGGATATGGCGAGCTCGTCCCCCTGCCTCGCCTCATGGACACTCTCGCCCCTCTTCTGCATACTCTTGAGGGTGCCCGCTCTGTTGCCATCCGCCCTCAACAGAGGCACACTGCCCCTGAGCGTGCCAGAAAGCACCCGCACGCCCACCACCGCGGGCTTGCTCTGCCTGAAAACGCAGTCCGGAAGCAGCATCAGCTTTGCTGGCTTGACGATCGCCTGAGAGCGGCTCTTCTCGAGCATCTCCCTCTGGGTATTGGCCCACTCCTCATACTCCTCTGTAAGCCGGTATATCACGTTGCTCGTGATGAGCTTCACATCGGTGCGCTCTGCCTCCTCCCTCACATCTGGCAGCACGCCCACGTTGAAGCCCAGCACCACGGCATGCAGGGGGTCGGGCGCCACCGCAGCCTCCACCACGTCTCTCTTCGATATGTCGCCAACGCACGCCTCTCTCACGGGTATGCCCATCTTCCTCAGCTCTCCGACCACCGCCTCGAGCGAGCCCAGCGTGTCTGCCTTCACCACCACCCCCTCGGCATCGACGGACAGCTCTGTCTGCTGCATCTCACAGAGCACCTGCTGCCTTGCGTGCTCCACATCCCCCTCCACCACACGCAAAGGGGAGCCAGCCACCACATCCTCGAGGCCGGGAGCCACCAGCTTAATTCCAGCCGCTGCCACCACCCGCTTCACTTTGCGGAACTTGTGCTCTGTCCTCGTCTCCCGCAGCGGGCGGGGCTTTAGCAGCGCCCTCACCCTCGTGAGCACGGGTCCCTGCGAGCCTCCCAGCACCACGGTATCCCCGGTGGAGAGCACGCCATCGTACAGTATGGCGTCTGCCGTTATTCCAAAGCCCCGCTCCTCTCTGACCTCGAGCACGGTGCCCACGCCGGGCCCGCTCACGCTTATTCTGAGGCTGTCCTCGAGGAACTTCTGGGCAAGCCCCATGAGCACCATGAGCACGTCCGCTATGCCCTCACCAGTCTTGGCGCTCATGGGCACGAGGGCAACGTTTCTCGTGAAGTCCCGTATGCGGTCATATCTATCCGCGCTGAACCCATGCTCGTAAAGAGACCCCACGATGGAGTACACCGCCTCGTCCAGCCTGCGCTGCACGTGCTCGCTCTGCTCGGCGTATGAACGGACAAAGGGTACATCTGGGTGGGAGAGCCAGCCATTTATTCTATCTATCTTGTTGAGCGCGACCACGAAGGGTGTCTTGCACTGCTTTAGGATGGTGAGCGACTCGATGGTCTGGGGCTTGAAACCCTCTGTGATGTCCACCACCAGCAGGGCGAGGTCGGCGAGCGTTCCGCCCCTTCTTCGAAGACTCATGAACGAGTGATGGCCAGGGGTGTCTATGAACAGCAGCCCTGGAAGTCTGAAGTGCTGGGCGGGAAACTCGGAGCACATCCTCTGTATAGTGGAGGTGGGCACCTCTGTTGCTCCAATGTGCTGCGTGATGGCTCCCGGCTCCTTGGAGACCACAGAGGTTCCCCTAATGCGGTCCAGAAATGTGGTCTTGCCATGGTCCACGTGCCCCAGCACACACACTATGGGCGTGCGAAGCTGCTCATTCGCCTCACTCATACAGCCAGCTCTCTTCACACCTTTCGTAGTCCAGTATCTCAGCAGGGTCAAAGTGGATGGATATCTCGCGCTCTGCGGATGCAGGGGAGTCAGAGGCATGCACCACGTTCCTGCCTATGTCCAGAGCGAGGTCGCCCCTCATCGTGCCCGCATGTGCCTCTATGGGGTTGGTGCTGCCACACAGCGAGCGCATCGCCCTTATGGCATTTCTTCCCTCCACCACCATGCACACCACTGGCCCGCTGGTGATGAAGCTCACGAGGGACGAGAAGAATGGCTTGTCCGCGTGCTCTGCATAGTGCATCCTTGCCCTCTCCTCATCGAGCCACACCATCTTCATGGCGACCACCTTGAGCCCCCTTCTCTCGATGCGGGAGAGCACCTCACCTATGAGCCCCCTGCACACGCCATCGGGCTTTACCATCACAAACGTGCGCTCCTGCAGCTCCTGCATGTGCTCTCACCTTCTCGATGTAGAGAGCCACTCCCTTCCCGCCTTAGTCCATCTCACGTGGCGGGGAATGCGCCCGAGGGCGTGGTTCTTCTCACACTTTGAGCCGCAGTAGAAGTACACCGTCCCGTCCCTCTTCACGAACATCTTGCCCGTGCCGGGCTCTATCTCCCTTCCACAGAAGGAGCACACTCTTTTCTGCACACACCTCACCGCCTTGAGAGCTTCTTTGCCTCTCTCGAGGTCTCGAGCAGCATCAGCACATCGCCCACTCGCACTGGACCCAGCACGTTTCTGGTGATTATTCTGCCCTTATCCTGACCCTCGAGCACCCTGCACTGCACCTGCACGACCTCGCCGTGCATTCCCGTGACGCCCATCACCTCGATGACCTCGGCTGGGTACCCTTCCTCATCACTCATGCACACACCTCACTTGAGGGTGGCGAGCTTCTGGGCTATGTCCTCCACCATCTCCTTCGCCTTTCCCGCATCCACGATGGCCGCGGCTGCGGACTTCACCGCAAGCCCGCAGGCTGCCCCAAGCTCGCTCTGGCTCCTCACATACACATACGGAACGGACTTCTCCTCGCACAGGAGCGGAAGATGCGCCACCACCTCTGGGGGCTGCACATCTTCGCTTATGAACACGAGCTTTGCCATTCCCCTCTCCACAGTCTTGGTCACCTCATTGGTGCCCTTCTTGATTCTTCCCGTGTCTCTGGCAAGCTCCAGTGCCTCGAGAGCAGCATTTCGTATATCGTCTGGAACCTCAAACCTCACATAAATCTCCGCCATTTACTGTCCTCCTTCAGGGTTTCCCCTTCATCATTCATCGTCGGGTGCCTACATGCACAAAGCCCGTATATTAAGCTTGCTCACGCACCCTCCCACACACCCTCCAAGCATGGGTGCTGCCATCACCCTTATAAGCATGGATGCTCAACACACGCCCAGAGCGAGGCTGATGATGGGATGTACGACCCTCACGAGATAGAGAGAAGGTGGCAGAGGCTGTGGGACGAGCACAGAGTATTCGAGCCCATCGTTGAAGACAGGCAGAAGTTCTTCATCACGGTGCCCTATCCATATCTCAACGGCAATCTGCACGCAGGGCACACGCGCACGTTCACCATCGGAGACGTGGTGGCGCGCTACAAGCGGATGTGTGGGTACAATGTGCTGTTTCCCATGGGCTTTCACGTCACGGGCACCCCCATTGTGGGGCTCTCTGAGCTCATACGCAGCAGAGACCCAGAGATCGTGGAGGTGTACGAGAGGTATCACGGCATCCCAAGGGACGTGCTATACACGCTGGACACCCCAGAGAAAATCGTGGACTACTTCAGGGTGGAGGCAGAGAAAGCCATGCGCTCCATCGGGTTCTCCATTGACTGGAGGCGCAAGTTCACCACGATGGACGAGCACTACAAGGCGTTCATACGCTGGCAGTTCGAGCTGCTGCACAAGAAAGGATATGTGGCAAAGGGCTCGCATCCCGTGCGCTGGTGCCCAAACGACGACAACCCCGTGGAGGACCACGACATCCTGCGGGGCGAGGACGCAACAATCGTGGAGTACGTGCTGATAAAGTTCAGGCTGGAAGATGGCACTGTGCTTCCGTGTGCCACCCTTCGTCCAGAGACGGTGTTCGGGGTGACCAACCTGTGGATAAACCCAGACCTCACCTACGTGAGGGCATCCGTGAGGAGCCCCGATGGAAAGGAGGAAGAGTGGGTTGTGAGCGAGGAGGCGTTCGAAAAGCTGCAGTACACCGAGCGGCAGCTTGCCCGCATCGGGGAGGTGAGGGGCAGCGAGCTCGTCGGCTCAGAGGTGAAGAACCCCATAACTGGGAATGAAGTGGTGGTGCTCCCTGCCACGTTCGTGCATCCCGATGAGGGCACGGGCGTGGTGATGAGCGTGCCAGCCCATGCGCCGTACGACCATCTTGCACTGCAGGACCTGGCAGATGCCGACCTCTCGCAGTACGGCATCGAGAATCCAATCAAAAGCATCCGCTACGTCTCCCTCATCTCGGTGCCAGAATACGGGGAATATCCAGCGGTAGAGGCGTGCGAGCAGATGGAGGTGAGGGACCAGCATGACCCTAAGGCAGAGGAGGCAACCCGTCTGGTGTACCGCAGGGAGTTTCACAGTGGCGTGCTCAAGGAGGTGTGCGGACGATATGCGGGCATGGCGGTGTCCGAGGTCAAGGATGTGCTCACGAGGGACTTTTTGGACGAGGGGCATGCCGAGCTGTTCTACGACTTTTCAGAGCGCCCAGTGGTGTGCAGGTGTGGCACACGCTGTGTGGTGAAGATGGTGAGGGGGCAGTGGTTCCTCACGTATTCTGACACCGAGTGGAAGCAGAGCGCACGGGAGTGCCTTGCCCAGATGAAGATAATACCTCCAGAGATGAGGGTGGAGTTCGAGAACAAGATAGATTGGCTCAAAGATAAGGCGTGTGCGAGGAGAAAAGGGCTTGGCACCAGCCTGCCATGGGATGAGGAGTGGCTCATCGAGAGCCTTGCGGACTCCACGATATACATGGCATACTACATCATCGTGAGGCTAAAAGATAGAGGGGTGGGCGCAAAAGAGCTCACCAAGCCCGTGCTGGACTATATACTGCTCGGGGACGAGCGGGCACTCGAGCACGTTCCAGAACAGCACAGAGCTGCGGTCAAGGCAGCACGGGAGGAGTTCGAGTACTGGTATCCAGTGGACCTTCGAACCTCTGGAAAGGACCTCGTCGCCAACCACCTGCTGTTCTTCATATTCCACCACGTGGCAATATTCCCCAGGGACAAGTGGCCAAAGGCGATAGCGGTGAACGGCTTTGTGTCGCTCGAGGGTCAGAAGATGAGCAAGTCCAAGGGTCCGCTGCTCACACTCAGGCGGGCGGTGGAGGAGCATGGAGCAGACACCACGAGGCTGTACATCCTGAGCAATGCGGAACACATGCAGGATGCCGACTGGAAGAGCGAGAACGTGGAGGCGATGGGGAGACACCTGCAGCGCTTCTTTGAGTGGGCGCGCGAGATTATCGCATCCCATCCACAGCGCTCGGAGAGCACGAGGCTGGACAGGTGGATGCTCTCGAGGCTCTCGAGGCACGTGAGGGAGACAAGGGAGGCGCTCGAGGCGCTGCAGACCAGAAGGGCACTCCAGCACGCCTTCTTTTTGCTGCTCAATGATGTGCGCTGGTACGAGCGCAGGGGAGGCAGGGGCGAGCTGTTCACCGTGGTGGACACGATGGTGAGGCTGATGGCACCCTTCACACCCCACGTGTGCGAGGAGCTGTGGAGCATGTACCACGAAGAGGGAGACTTCGTGTCCCTCGCACCATATCCAGAGCACCACCCAGAGCACGTGGACGAGGAAGCAGAGTTCTGTGAGTTGCTGGTGCGCGAGGTACTTGATGACATCACCAACATCCTCAAGGTGGCAAAGATAGAAAAACCAAGGCGGGTGTACCTGTATACCGCAGGGGACTGGAGCTACACAGTGCTCAAGGAGGCGCTCGCCCACAGGAGCTCGCTCGACATGGGTCAGCTCATGAAGAGGCTCTCGCTGGACGAGAGCGTAAAGCCCCACATGAAGGAGGCCGCCAGCTACCTCAAGAGCCTCGCCAAGGACATCCGCTCCATGGATGAGCTGAAGCTCTCAGGCTATGTGAACACCGGGTGGAATAGGAGGGCGGAGAGAGAGCTGCTGGAGGAGGCATCCAAGTTTCTCTCGCGGGAGCTTGGGCTCGAGGTGGTGGTGGACCCACCGAAAGAGGAGCCCAAGGCTGCCCTCGCAAGGCCCATGCGTCCCGCCATCATAATCGAGTGAGGGCGCTCTTTAGCAGCGAGCAGAGCTCATCGGGCGTGGAGTACTCATAGAGGTGCACCTCTGGGCAGCCCGCTATCATGGCAGAGAGCCTCACCCCTCTCTCGTGCACGCACACCACGGGAATGCCCCTGCACAGGGCATGGGCAACCTCGAAGCCCACTCCCGTGGAGGGTGAGCTCACCTCTGCCAATAGCACATCGCTGCGCTCTAAGGCTGCGATGTCCCTCTCGTATATCTCCTCATCATCGAGACCCCGCTCGTCCGAGAGCCAGAACGCCCCCTCCACCTCGATGCCCATCTCGACGAGATGTGTGTACATCAGCCTGTATATCTCCTGTCTTTCGGCAACGCCCCGTATCGGGGTTGCGAGAAACACCCTCACTACATCACCCCCCTGAAGTAGTGTCCAGTGGTGTACCTTCCCTCAAGCCTCTGGGGCTCTCCCGCAAGCGCCCTCCTGTATGCCTCCACGATGTCTCTCACCTGCTCTGGGGTGTGCAGCACGAGATCCAGCCTGATGGCACGTGCACCGCACGAGGCGAGGGTATGGATGTGCTCGAGCATGCACAGCTCGATGGAGTTGTATATCACCGTTCTGCCGTGCTCCCGCACCACTGGAAAGCTGTATCCTGCCTCGTCCCTAAGGTACACCCTCTGTCCCTCCCTCGCGATGCCCCGCTCGATGAGCTCCCCGACGAGATCGTGCTCTGACACCATGAGTCGCTGGTAGCCGTGTGCCTTCACCTCGATGGGCACGGGGCTGGAGGCGCACAGCTGCTGAACCTCCTCGAGGGTGAGCTCTGGAGAGGCACACACCCTCACCGCCCCAAGCTCAGCCAGCACAGCACACGATAGGGGATTGAACACGTTCAGACTCTCCTCGGCAACAAATGGCACTGCGTGCTGCGCACACACCCTCACCACGCCGAGGTTGGATGCACACACGTGCACCCCCTGAAGGCGGACAATCGCCCTCTCAAGCTCCTCGAGCTCATCGTCCTTGGTGATGACAGGGGTGAGCACACCGAGGGGCACACCCATGGAGGAGACCTCATCGAGCACGTGGAGTGGCACATACACCACGTCCGCTCCACAATCACGTGCCACCCTCGCCGAGGGAGCATCCCTGACCGCCACCGAGAGGATGGGCCTCTCACGGGCAGGGTGCATGTGCCTGAACACGGGCATGGGACGGTCTGGGCGTGTCCTTCCCTTAGCTTGCCTGCGCATCGTGCTCAGCTCGTCGCACGCCCTCCTTCTCGCCTCACTCAGGGAGCCCAATGGCACGAACACCCCCTCGTCCGCATCCACACTGACGCTGCGGGCGGTGTATGGTGTCCCCCCGAGCCTTGCGGCGATTGTGCGCAGCTGCTCATGGGGGGTTGGGGATGTTATTCCCCTCTCCACCACGTACCCGCTTTCTCCCACGCCCACGTGCACGCCGTCCGACACCCTGACCAGAAGGGGCATCCCAACCCTTGCCACAACGTGCACGTCCACCTCCACGGGAGGAGGGTGCATGCGGGAAAGCTCCCTCATCAGCGAGACATCTGCCGTGAGGTACACCTCGTCCCCCTCGCCACACCCTGCGAAGGGGATGCGTACCCTCTCACCAGCCCTCGCCCTCTTCACCTTCCTACCCCCCACGTACATGCTCCTTATCCTGCCCCCCACGATGCCGTGTGCAGTGTGCACCCCTATGCCATCCCCAACCTCGATGTCCTCCGAGGGCACAAACTCCACCATGCCTCCCCTCACCTCGTCCACCCTGCCGATGAATAAGCCCACGTTGGCAGGATGCCGCCTGAACATCACGTCCTCGCCCAGAAGCCACCCGTGCGTGAACCCGCGGTGGAACACGCGGGAGATGCGTCCCCTCAGGAGAGAGGGATCCTCGCCAGAGAGTGCTCTTCGATACGCATCCACCACGCACGCCACGTACTCGCTCCTTCGCATCCTGCCCTCTATCTTCAGTGCCCTTGGATGGCACTCCAGCACCCTCTCCAGCGAGTCGAGGAGGCACAGCTCTGCGGTGCTGAGCACGTGCTCTCCTCCGATGGCTGATGGGGATACCCTCCTGCCATCCACCTCCACGATATACCGCTTTCGGCATGGCTGGGCACACCTTCCCCTGTTCGCGCTCCTTCCCCCCACAAAGCTGCTAAACAGGCACTGGCCAGAGTAGCAGTAGCACAGCGCCCCATGCACGAACAGCTCCACATCCACCCCAGCCTCCTCGGCTATGCGCCTTGCTTCCGAGTGCAAAAGCTCTCTTGCGAGTATCACCCTGTCCGCTCCGAGCGCTGCCACCAGCTCAGCTCCAGCCGTGCTGTGCACCGTCATCTGGGTGCTCGCGTGTATCTCCATGTCTGGATAGCGGGCGCTTGAGAGCACGAGCAGTCCGATGTCCTGCACGATGACGCCATCTGCCCCTGCCTCGTATGCTGCATCCATGAGCTCGATGGCACGCACGATCTCCCGCTGCTTCATCAGAGTGTTCACTGCCACATATGCCCGCACGCCGTGCTCGTGGGCAAGCCCCACAGCATCCTTTAGCTCATCCACCGAGATGTTCTGGGCATACGCTCTGGCATTCAGCTCCCCAACGCCAAAGTACACCGCATGCGCTCCAGCCGCTATCGCAGCCCTCAGCGCATCGAGGCTACCGCATGGGGCAAGAATCTCACACATCACACCACGAGCTCCCTCGAGATGGTAAAGAGGCTTTTGCCCCCATCCTCGCCCACTACCACGGTGTCCTCTATCCTCACGCCCCCCACGCCCCGATAGTACAGGCCGGGCTCCACCGTCGCCACCATGCCGCGCTCGAGCACCCCATCCGAGGTGCCGATGCTGGGCTCCTCGTGAATCTCCAGCCCCACTCCATGTCCAGTGGAATGTATGAAGCCCTCTGTGGCACGGCTTCCCGATGGGGGCGCATCGAATCCGTGCTCGATGATGGCGTGCCTCACGTGCTCGTGCACCTCTGATGCCCTCACGCCGTGCCTCATGAGCGATATGCCCCTCGTGTGGGCATCGAGCACTGCGGCGTGCATCCTCTTTATCCTCTCCACCTTCTCTCCCCCCTTGTGCACCCTGAGCACCGTTCTGGTGAGGTCGGAGAAGTACCTGCACTCCCTGTGCCTTGGAAACACGTCCAGCACGATGGGCTCGTCTGCCCGAAGCTCGCCCTCTCCCATCCAGTGGGGCATGGAGGACCGGGGTCCTCCTGCCACGACTGTGCCCTCCACAGCCTCACAGTGCCCTTTGAGCAGCACCACATCTATCTCCTCCCTCAGCCTCTCGCTGGTGAGAATCTCTCCCTCGTATACCAGATGCCCCTCTGGGGAGACCGAGCTATCGGCAATCATCTGGATGGCCCTCTCGCATGCCCGCTCACACACGTGGGCACAGCGCCGTATGCAATCTATCTCGTGTGGCTCCTTTGTGCGCCTGAGCGCTGAGAAGGGGCTTTTTCGCACATCGAGCACGATACCTCTCGCCCGCAGGGAGTCTGCAATACCCACTGGAAGCTCTTCTGGCACGCACACCCTTCTTATGCCCGCCCTGCGGCACAGCCCAGACACCACCTCCCGAAGGCTCCATCTCTCGCCCCCAATTTCTGAGAATGCCACCACATTCTCCACCCTTGAGTGCTCTGACGCCCGCTCGAGCTCCATCTCCGAGACCGCCAAGTACTCCTTTAGCTCACCATCGAGATGGCACAGGTACACCACGGGGTCAGATGCAAAGAAGCGGGTACAGTAGTACATGTTCGCATCAATGGAGGGTGTTCCCACCGAGAGGTAGGCACACATGTGAATGGTGCGCATGTGCTCTGCGAGCCTTTCTTGGAAACCCATCACAAGCCCCTCATCGCATGGGTGTACGTGTTCGCGGATGCGCCGCCGATGAGCCCGCCCACTGCATCATCCAAAAAAGGCGGAAGCCGTGAGAGCACCCCGGGCTTTTGCCTGTCGAATCTCGTGTACTCGAACACACCCTTGGTGCCGCCCACGTATGTGGCTATTGCCATTCCCAGCAGCTCGTCCGCCACGATGAACGCAAGGTCGGCGTCGTAATGCTCCCTTGTGATACAGGGTAGCTCTCCCCGCCTTCCTGCGCTGTCCAGCAGCAGAGCGGCATACAGCAGCACACACACGTTGGGATCATCGAGCGCTGCATCGAGCTCGCGCCCGAACAGCTCGGCTGCCCTCTCACTGCTATCCATCCCGGGATGCGGCACCCAAAGCTCGAGCCATGCCTCCACCACATCGCTGCGCTGCACACCATGCTCCGCGAGTACATTCCACACCATGATACTGCCTCCCATTTGATACTGCCTCCCATTTAAACGATGTCTTGAAGGCTGAAAACGCTTCTCAGCGGTATCCCTTCCTCCTCAAGCGCCTCAAGAGCCCCCTCTCCCCTGTCAACGAGCACCATCGCCCCCACGACGGTATGTCCCTCCTCGCGAAGAGCCCTGGCAGCCTTGAGCAGCGAGCCCCCAGTGGTCGCCACATCGTCCACCAGCACCACCTGTGCACCCTCCGGGATGGGACCCTCTATCTGCCTTCCCCTGCCATGTGCCTTCCTCTCCTTTCTCACGATGAAGGTGGGGATTGGCCTTCCCTGTAGCTGGCTCACCACCGCCAGCGCCCCGCATATGGGGTCTGCGCCGAGCGTGGGTCCCCCGATGGCGTCCGCCCTCCATCCCGTGGCATCGAGCAGCCCGAGCAGTGCCCTCGCACTCAGAAGTGCCCCCTCGGGATGCAGCGTTATCATCCTGCAGTCCACATACACATTGCTGCTCCTGCCAGAGGAGAGCACAACGGACATGTGCGTAGTGTGCGCTCTTACGAGTTCGAGGAGTCTCTGCCTCATCTCCATGTCATCATCCCACATATCCAACAGCCCCCACACAATAAAGAGCTGCCTGCTCTTCGTGCTGTTCTTTCTTCGTGCTGTTCTTTTATATTTTCTGTGAATGGACGTATACAATTGTCCATTCCTGCGTATCCCCAAACTTTGGGCAATGCTTTAGTATCTGGAGGACAGAATATGGAGCGAGGCTGGAGTGAGGCTGGAGTGAGGCTGGGGTAGGCGCGCCTGTGGGGAGGGCAGGGAGGCTCGGCATAAAGTTAGGGGAGCAAAAGTTTAAGTATCGGGCTATTATATCTGCATCCGAGCTATGCCCGAACCAATGGAGGAAGATAGATGCCAGTGCTCGTCGAGGTACAGAACCTCACTGTGAAGTTCGATGGTAGGTGTGCGCTAAAGGACGTCAGCTTCACCCTCGAGGAAGGAGACTCCCTCGGAATTCTCGGAAAGAGCGGCTCTGGAAAGACTGTGCTCATGCACGTGCTCAAGGGGCTGGAGCACATCGATGAGGGCTCCGTGATATACCATCTCTCGGAGTGTGAAAAGTGTGGAAGGCTGGAGAGGCCCAGCGATGCTGGAGGGACGTGCCCGAGATGTGGGGGAGTGCTAAAGCTCATCGAGTTCGACCTCGCAAAGCTCGATTCCCATCACCCAAGACGAAAGGAGCTTCAAAGGCGGCTTGCCATCATGCTTCAGCGCACGTTCGGGCTATATGGAGATGAGAGGGTGCTCGTCAACGTGCTCAACGCCCTCACGGAGGTGGGATATGAGGGGAAGGATGCTGTGATGAAGGCTGCTGAGCTGCTCAATGATGTGAACATGAGCCACCGCATCATGCACGTGGCAAGAGAACTCTCTGGTGGGGAGAAGCAGAGGGTGGTGCTCGCCCGCCAGCTCGCAAAGGAGCCCATAATGCTTCTCGCAGACGAGCCCACGGGCACCCTCGACCTCAAGACCGCAGACATCGTGCACGACACCATCGTGAAGGCAAGGAAGAAGTACAACATGGGGCTTGTGGTCACCTCCCACTGGCCCACGGTGGTGGAGGAGCTGGCAGAGAGGGCGATACTGCTCGAGGATGGCCAGATCACAATGGAGGGTCCATCCCACGAGGTGGCAGAGAGCTTCGCGAAGCAGGTGTCCCACATAACAAAGGAAAAGGTAGAGGTCGGAACGCCCATCATCAGGGTGGAGAACCTCACCAAGAAGTACGTGTCCATCGACAGGGGCGTGATCAGGGCGGTGGACAACATCTCGTTCGAGGTGTACGAGGGGGAGATATTCGGCATCGTGGGCGAGAGCGGCTCTGGAAAGACGTCCACAGCCAAGATGCTCATAGGGTTGCTGGAGCCCACGAGCGGGAGCGTGATGGTCCGGGTGGGCGACGAGTGGGTGGACATGACCCAGCCGGGATACAACTTCAGGGGAAGGGCGACCAAGTACATGGCGATTCTGCATCAGGAGTACAACCTCTACCCATACCGCACCGTGCTCGAAAACCTCACAGAGTCCATCGGGCTCGACCTTCCACTGGAGCTGGGTGAGAAGAAGGCGCTGTTCACCCTCACCTCGGTGGGCTTCAGTGAGCAGAGGGCGCAGGAGGTGCTAAAGAGCATGCCAGAGGAGCTCTCAGAGGGCGAGCAGCACAGGGTCGCGCTCGCACAGGTGCTCATAAAGGAGCCCAGAATCGTGATTCTGGACGAACCCACGGGCACGATGGACCCCATCACCAAGGCTGAGGTGTCCAACTCCATCCTTGCAGCAAGAAAGAGCCTCGACCAGACGTTCGTCATCGTGTCCCACGACACCGACTTCGTGGAGGCGGTGTGCGACCGTGGCATCCTCATGTTCAGGGGCAAGATCATAGCAGAGGGCACGCCAGAGCAGCTCATAGATGCCCAGATGAGGACAGAGGTAACCTGAATTCAAAAGACATTTAAATCAGTAGGCTCTGGATGCTATGGGAGAGTGTAGCGTGGAACACACCATAACGCTCGATGGTGAGCAGGTCACAGTGCCAGAAGGTGCCACGATAGCCGACGTGCTGGAGCAGTATGGGATAAACCACATCGAAGGCACCAAGGTGGGGTTGCTCAGGTCCACCTCCAGCGAGGAGCTGCGCACGGACAGGTTCGTTCTTCACACCACCAAGGGCGAGGTGGAACTCAGAGCAGATGCACCAGTAGCCAGCACGCTCATGGGGTTCGAGGGTTCTGCTGTGCGCTGGAACGACGGCAAGTCCCTCGTGTTCGGATACCGTCCAGTGGACATAGAGCCCTCAAGGAATGAGAGACGCTATGAGGGAGGGGAGGTGTTCTTTGCGACCTCTGGGTTCGATGCCGAAAAGGGCATGCTGGCGTTCTCGCTGAGGCGGCACTCTGCCGCATACGGGGGTTCTGAGGAGGGGGGGTTTGGAAGAGTGATAAGGGGTGCGCACGTGCTCCCCAAGCTGGAGGAGGGCGACGTGCTGCTCTCGGTGAAGCCCGTGCTCGAGGTGAGGCGTGCCAAGGACTTTCTGCTGACGGAGAATCTCTCGCAGGAGGTTCCCGAGGGGGCGATGCTGCTCACGGGAGTGAGCATATCCCTTCTGAAAGAGGCACCCGTGGGGGCAGAGCACGTGCTCGCCGCCCTCGAGGGGCACGTGCTCACAGTGGATGTGTGCACCAACTCGTTTGTGTCCTATGATGGGTTGCAGGGCGAGGTGTGCCCGTTCGAGCACCTCGCAGCCCGCCGCAGGGGTGCGGTCTCGGTGAGGACCGAAGGGTTCGGAATCGGCAGGATATACATCTCCAAGCAGGACAGGGCATCGAGCTGGATGCACTCGGTGGTTGGGGAGGTAAAGAGCGGGATGGAGCTTCTGGACTTTGCATCTCAGGGAGATGCGTTCACCGTCAGGCTCGAGCCAGAGCGGCTGAGTGTGTATGGACGTACATTTGTGGAGGCAGAGCGGCTCGCTGGGAGGCGGGGCGTGGTGCTCGAGAGGGATGGCTACATCGAGGACGATGGTATCATCGTGGATCAGAATCCCCACACCACCATCGAGGTCGTGGAGGGTGGAAAGGTCAGAGCACTGGGAGTGCCACCCTCCAAGGTGCTCGATGTGCACCTCTACAGGCAAGAAGCCCCCAAGTCCATAAAATACCTCTCGAGGGCGCTGGGGATGGCATACAGACCCATAGGAGAGATGAGCGTGGTGTTCACCTATGAGAACACCATCCTCATGAAGCCAGAGAGCACTCCAGACCTCGAGCTCATACCAGAGCACACGCCAACCGATGTGGTGGAGGCTGGCGAGATTGGCCTGACCAACCAGGCAGCAAAGCGAAAGGGGATATTCGGAATAAAGCTCGTGGACGATACAAAGTATGGACCCACTGGAGAGAAGTTCCATGCCACGAACATCGTGGCGAGGGTGAGCAGGGAGCAGCTCCATAAGCTCCATGGACTAAGGCAGGGCGACGTGCTGTACATCAGGGAGGAAAAGTGATGGAGCAAAAGCCTTGGGCAGGGCTTGCCAAGCGAAAGGACTCGGGGGAAGCCCCTGAGGACCCTGAGGACATCATCACGAAGATTGTGGTCGTTTCCTCTGACTCCGTGTTGCCGATGGACCTTGCGCTACAGGCACACATGAATAACGAAGACGTGGTGATAAAGGAGACGTGCTTTGGGCTCATCGTCTCTGGAAGGCGAGAGAGTGTGGAGCGCATGATAGAGGGGCTCAGAAGCCTCGACCCCCACGGAATATTCGTGAAGGAGAGGGGCTTTGGGCCCGGTGATGAGCGCAGGTGCAGGGCGAGCCGTGGAGGGGGGGCAAGGCCAGGCTTCTACCTCCTGAAGGAGGAGGGGGAGTTGCTCCCCATGATACGCAGGGCGCTCGACAGGCTCGAAAGGCAGCACATTCCCCCCGCCAAGAAGGGGGCAGAGGGGGCAGAGGAGAGGGTCGAGCCAGAGGCGATACTGAAGATTGCAGAGAAGTATTCATGATATTCATGAGGTGCTCGATGTGAAGGTCTTCATATATCCATACACCAGCCTCATACTGTACGACCTCGTGGAGAGGTTCGGGCACGAGCCCCTTGGCATTATGACCGAGGTGGGGAAGCGGGTGAGGACACCCTCTATTGAGTCCCCTCCCCTGAACATCACCGCCGAGGAGGCAAAGCGGGGGTTAAAGTATGCTGCAGTGGATGTGCCCTCTGGCGTCAGGGGAAGGATGGGCGTGCTCGACCCCCTGATAGAGCGGGCAGAGGCAGCCATCATAGTGAGCAATGCGAGGCTTGCCTTTGGGTGCATGGGATGTGCGAGGACGAACGAGCTCGTGAAGTACGTCATCAGGACAAAGGGCATTCCAGTGCTCGAGCTCGAATATCCCAGAGACGAGGAGGAGACTGAGCAGTTCGTTGCCAGCATAAAGGCATTCTGCGATGCGCTCGGAGGAGGGAAGGGAGATGAGTGAGAGGATAAGGATAGCGCTCATCTCGTGTGGCTCTGAGTACAGCGGGGTGCAGAAGGAGATCGAGTGGGCCACCCGCGAAGTGGGAGCCGATGTGGTGTTTCCAGAGGTCGAGATAGAGGACATAGAGAGGGCCGAGAGGGAGTTCGGGCTGGACGTGGCAAGCCACGACCTGCTGCTCGCCATTGCCCGTGCCATGTCCATCGTGGAGGGCAGAACTGAGGTGGACGGCGTGTTTATCAGCACGTGCTTTAGATGTGCCGAAGGGGCGATCGTGAGAAGCGAGGTGCAGCGCTACATCCACAGGAACACCACCCTTCCAGTCATCAGCTACTCGTTCACAGAGCGCACGGTGGGCACCACGCTGCTCACGAGACTGGAGGCGCTCGTGACTACCGCCAAGCGAAGGAGTCTTCTCGCACTGGAGGAACAGAAGGGGCTCACCGTGGGCATAGACTCTGGCTCCACCACCACCAAGGCAGTGGTGATGCACGACAACGAGATCATAGGCACGGGATGGGTGCCCACCACCAAGGTGGTGGAGAGTGCCGAGGCTGCACTCGCTGACGCCCTCGAGATGGCAGGGGTGAGGGCGACCGATATCGAAGGCATCGGCACCACTGGATACGGGCGCTTTCTCGTGGGCAAGCACTATGAGGCAGACCTCGTGCAGGAGGAAATCACGGTGAACTCCAAGGGGGCGGTGTTCCTCGCCGACAGACAGAAGGGCGATGCCACTGTGATAGATATAGGTGGCATGGATAACAAGGCGATAGCAGTGCACAACGGCATTCCCGGGATGTTCACCATGGGTGGAATATGTGCTGGTGCCTCTGGCAGGTTCATAGAGCTTGCGGCGAAACGGCTCGGTGTGTCCCTCGAGGAGTTTGGCAGGCTCGCCCTGAAGGGAGACTACAGAAGGGTGCCCATGAACTCATACTGCATCGTGTTTGGCATCCAGAGCCTCGTGAACTCGCTCGCAGCTGGAGCTGCCCCAGAGGATGTGGCGGCTGCGGCATGCCACAGCGTGACAGAGCAGGTGTTCGAGCAGCAGCTTCAGGAGGTGGTGGTGAAAGAGCCAGTGATCATGGTGGGCGGCACCTCGCTGATTGCAGGGCTTCCAAGAGCGATGGAGGAGCTGCTGCACACCGATGTGCTCGTTCCGCCCAATGCACAGTACATTGGAGCGGTGGGCTCGGCACTGCTGGTGTCGGGTATGCTGAGGCTCAAGGAGGGCGCAGATGGGACATGAACTGGTGAGGGTGCACTCCCCAGACGAGAGGGGTGCCCTGCTATACAAAGAGGTTGCCGAAACGCTCATAGGAGACCTCATGCTCGCACGGGTCATCGAGCACATGCGGATATATGCTGACCCAGAGGAGCCGGTGTTCATCGTGGTGATGCTGCTGCGCCACGGGCTCCAGCCCGCAAAAATCGAGGATATCGCCACCGTGAAGCCCGGGGGACCGGGAGAGGACATGGTGCTCGTGGAGATTCGAGATGAGGACTACGCAGTGCCCCTGATACGAAAGCTCTGGAGCGTGTATGGCAGGGACGGTGTGGAGCAGCCAGAGCAGAAGGTGTTCGCCATACGCACGCAGGACAAGCTAAAAGAAATCGAGAGGGTGGAAAAGCTCGTGGTGGAAAAGCCCAAAGAGGAGGTGTACGAGCGGCTCGCCGACCTGCTCGAGCGGCTCGCTCCAGAGGGCTTCAGGGTGAAGGACACGAGGCTGACATCGAGGTATGGAATGCTGATAGCCTCGGAGAACCCGCTGGAGGGCAGATGGTACACCATGGCAGGGAACATGCTGGAGGATATGCTGAGGGAGACCTCTGGGAAGATGCCGGACGAGGAGGAGCTGCGAGAGATAGAGCAGCGCATCTCGAGAGGGTGTGAGGGCAGGGGAGGAGGAGCTTGCAGGCTGTGGTAGCATGTTCGAGCCAGTGATGTTTGAGGGGGGAGTGCACAAGCATCAGCTCATCATAGAGCTGGTGGAGGACCTTGGAGGATACGTGCTCGAGACCAACGTGATGCAAACCGAAATCAACATCCTCATGCTCATCCCAGAGGAGGACATACCTCACATGGAGCAGCTCGCCAAGAAGCTGCTCGGCAAGATCACCGTGGCTCCGCTCGCTGGCACCGAGATAGCGGTGGTGGCTCCATCGCTCTCCTCCCAGCATCTGCCCCATCCCTCGTGCGATATAGCGGAGTTCATGCGAAGGCAGGGGGCAAACACCAACCTGATTGGACTCTCGAGGGGCGTGGGAAAGCGCGTGGCGGTGATGAACTCCTATGAGCGGGAGCTCATCAACGAGCACGACCTCGCCATCTTTGTGTTCGGAAACTTCAGGGCATGCATACAGGAGAAGGTCTCAAAGCTGCTCTCTCAGATAAAGGTGCCCGTGGTGGCGGTGGGAGGACCAAGGATAGACGAGGAGCTGCCAGTGGAGGCATACATCGATGGGTTTGGCAGAATTGCCCACAGGCTCAGAAGGAAGGAGGAGATTACCCAGCTGGAGAGGGTGGTGGGCGCGGTCTCGAGGGTGCTCAGAAGAAGGAGGGAGGAGATGGCGAGCGACCCGCTCACGGTGTTTCCCGCAAGGGCGAGGTTCGAGATATACTCCCAGATAGAGGAGGCGAGGAACATACTCTCCCCAGCCCCCCTCACGCTGCAGCTCGATGGCATACGGGTGAAACTGCCCTATGACGAGTTCGCAGACCGCATCAGAGCAGTGAGGTTCGAGGAAGGTATATCGCTGGGAGAGATTGCCCACATTAGACGCTCCAAGATGAAGGGATACGTCCTCGTGAAGATAAAGCCCTCATCTGAGACTGGAATGATGCTGTAGGGGGTATAATGGTGAGAAGGCTGGGTGAGCTCATCGGAAGCCCAGAGCTCTCGGTAGAGGTGGTGGTGTACGACGACGTGTTCGTGTGCTCCCTGTGGGAGCAAGACGTGTTCTCAGAGGAGTTTCTGGATAGGGCTGCCATCATCGAGCTGGAGAGGGGCACCCTCAAGCACCTCTCACTCAAGAGCGGCGATGCGGTTGAGGTGAGAAGTGAGAGGGGAAGGGTGGTGGTGAGGGCGACAGAGGGAGAGCACATCGGAGCCCCAGCGATGCCCAAGAGTCCGCTCTCGCTGGCGCTCACAGATGGGTGCGACACCAGACACTTTTCCGCAGTCATAAAAAAAGCGAGTGAGTCCATCACCCGCATCGAGGACCTCATAGAAGGTAGCCAGTAAAGTCCACCCTCCCTGGTTCGTATCCAGATATGGGCGTGCCCGCCCTCTCTGCCCCTATGATGCGTACGATGTGCGAAGCGAGTGCACTCGGGCTCATGTGGGTGGCATCCACCTCGTACACCCTCTTGCACATTTCCACCGCCTCCACCAGTATCACGTCCAGCGCCTCAGCCTCGGCGTTCTCCCTCACCTTGTTCTCTGGATAACCCCGCTCCCGAAGCCGCTGCTCCACCACCCATGGGCTGCACCTCACCACGATGCACACATCTGCCACGTGGTGAGCGAGATGTCCCTCTACCACCACCAGCCCCTCGTACTCCGAGAGGTGCTCCCGCAGGGCGTCTATGTCCGCAACCACGCAGTCCCCTTCCGTGCCCAGAGAAAAGCCCTGCTGGAGCACGAGGGCATTGATGTCCACCACCTCGATGCCCATCCTGCGCAGCAGGCTCGCTGCCGTGCTCTTTCCCACACCCGGCGTGCCGCTTATTCCGAGTATCATCAGGAGCACATTGTTTCCCCTCTATAAGTATGTGAGATACTGAGACACCGTAAGAGACACTGAGACACCGTAATCCTTTTATTGGTGTATCGAGCTAAGAGGGAAGGGAAGCCCGGTGGTGTAGTGGTCAATCATGGGAGGCTCTGGACCTCTCGACTGCGGTTCGAATCCGTACCGGGCTACTTTTACCAAACCCTTATATCGCATGCCCATGTGAGGGGCTCGGGAGGATAGCATGGAGGAGCGTGCGTGGGCAAAAATCGTGTTCTCAGAGCTTGCACCCCACGAGCGGCTCGCTATTGAGGCTGTCTCTGTGGACAACACCAGCAACATGCAGTGTGAGTGGGACGATGAGGTGGCGCTTACCGTGGAGTGCTCAAGCGCAAAAAGCCTGCTCGCCACACTCGACGATTATCTACGATGCCTCCAGGTATCGCTCGGCATGGCCAGCGCTGTGGGGAGATAGCACATGGATGAAAATGCACGGTTTCATCTTGTGGGCCATTTCAGGCTCAGCCATCCGATCGAGGATGCGAGGGAGCTGGAGGGGTTCTTTGCGAACACGGCACCCGATGTGCTCTCCAGAGGAGTGCCAGAAGGCAGGGGCGTGCACCACCTGGTACACGATGCACGGGGAGAGCGGCTCGTGCTCGAGGTGCTCTCGGACAGCTATCTTAGAGCCCACGAGGCGGTGCTGAGGCTCAGAAAGCCCCTCGCCAAGGTGCTGGGAAAGCAGCGCATCGGTCTTAGGGGCTTTGAGGTGGAGCGCTACACAATCCATCTTCCAACACCACGCCCCCTGAAGCTGGGAAAGATACCGTTCGTGAGGGAGATGAAAGCCGGGGGCAGTTATGTGGTGCTCGAGCTGGACGTGGGCGAGGGCGAGCTGGAAAAGAGAGTGCCAGACAGAATCGTGAGCCTGATAGAGGACAAGCTCAGGGCAGCAGAGCACGGTACAAAGGCGGAGAACTGGCAGCTGCTCTGGCAGAGTGAGAGGAAGCCCGAGGTGTTCTGTGATGACCCCACCAGTGCCCTCATAAAGGCAGGGTGGATCAAGCACGGTGCAAGCAGGGGTCAGTGGATTTACGGACCCCAGATGACCCATGTGATGCGCACCTTCGAGCGCATCGTGCTCGAGGAGCTGCTAAAGCCCCTTGGCTACCGGGAGATGATATTCCCCAAGCTCGTGCCATGGGAGGTGTGGATGCGCTCTGGACACGCGAAGGGCGTGTATCCCGAGATATACTACGTGTGCCCGCCCAAATCCAGAGACCCAGAGTACTGGGAGGAAGTGATGGACCACTACCGCGTCACACTCGAGGTGCCGCTCGACCTCATCGCAGAGCGCATCGACAGGCCCATTGGTGGGATGTGCTATGCCCAGTGTCCGCCGTTCTGGGTGTTCCTGCAGGGCGAGACCATAGCAGACCGCTCGTTGCCCATCAGGGTGTTTGATCGCTCTGGCACCTCGCACCGATACGAGAGCGGGGGCATTCATGGCATCGAACGGGTGGACGAGTTCCACAGGATAGAGATAGTGTGGGTGGACTATCCCGATGGAGTGGTCAGGGAGGCAGAGCGGCTGCAGGAAAGATACCATCACATCTTCGAGGACATCCTCGAGCTGGAGTGGAGAAGGGCATGGGTGACGCCGTGGTTCATGGCTCAGGAGGGGCTCACAGGGCTTGCCGGTGATGCGAGGGTGGGCACCACAGACTACGAGGCATACCTGCCCTACCGGGGACGAGATGGAGAGTGGCTCGAGTTCCAGAACGTGAGCGTGAACGGCGAGAAGTACCCCAAGGGCTTTTCGGTGAAGTCCCAGAAGGGAGAGCCCCTATGGAGCGGATGCTCTGGCGTGGGGCTCGAGCGCTGGGCGAGTGCGTTCTTTGCCCAGAAGGGCATAGACCCCTCGGGATGGCCAGAGCCCTTCCTGAAGTGGGTGGGGGACATCCCAGAGGGGTTTGAGTTCCTGTAGGTGGTACAATGGTGCTCGTCAAGGACGCCAGAAGGACTGCCACCACCATCGTGGTGCGCTCGGACAGCAAGTCGAGAATCAGTGCCACCAAGGACCCCTACCTCGCCCTGATGCTCAGGCTCTTCAGGTCAGAGCGCACGGCAGCCAAGGCAAGGCAGTTCCTCTCCCTCGTGGAGGAGAGGCAAAAGGTCGGACGTCCCTTAAGAAGCGAGGAGTGGGAGGAGGTAATGGAGGAGCTCGAGCTCTCCCGCTCCTCGTTCTACTCCATGAGGAACAAGCTGCTCGGTGCGGGCATGCTCTCGGTGAGTGGTGGGGAGTACCGCATATCTGGCGTGTTCAGCAAGGACCTGTACGACATGGCGAGGTGGTGGTGGACAGCTGTGTGCGGATATGATGCAGAATCATTGTGAAGGGTCGGGAAACACAACATATAAAAAGAGGAAACACAACATATAAAAAGAGATAAGAGATATATGTTATTAGGGAGGAGGGGGCTTGAATGGGTTCCCGTTTGGACATCTTGGAGGAACTAAAGGAGAGTATCGTCACTTACGATGCTCGAAAGGCTGTCGAGAGTGCCCAAAGGGCACTCCAAAACGGAGTTGACCCGAAGGTCGCCATAAGTGAGGGCCTGAGCGCTGGGATGAAGGTCGTGGGTGATATGTACGAGCAAGGGGAGATGTACCTCCCAGAGGTACTGGCAGCCTCTGACGCAATGTATGCCGCGCTGGATGTTCTGCTGCCCCATCTAAAAACCGAGGGCCTGAGCACAAAAGAGACCAAGAGAGTCGTGATTGGCACAGTGGAGGGGGACGTGCACACAATAGGTAAGAAGATCGTTGGTACAATGCTTAAGGTAGCTGGATATGATGTGACTGACCTTGGGGGAGACGTTCCTCTCGAGAAGTTCATAGAGACGGCTGAGAGCCAGCGGGCACACGTGATCGCCATGAGCACTCTGATGACCACCACCATGGAGAACATGAGGGACGTCATAAAAATGCTTGAGGAAAGGGGGTTGAGAGGCAAGTACAGGGTGGCAATTGGGGGTGCACCCATAACCGAAGAGTTCAAGGAGCAGATAGGTGCAGACATCTACGCGCCGTCAGCTGAAGAGGCTGTGAGGGTGTTTAACAGGGTGTTTGAGAGGGAGAGGGAGGTTGAGAGAGATGCGTGAGGAGATGACTCCACAGGAGCGCCTAATGTCCCTCTACCAGACTGGCCGAGCGGACAGACCCGGAATAGGCGCGTTCGCAATGGGCTTTGTTGCGAGGATGACGCATGGGCTCACAGTGGGAGAGATTTATGAGTACCCCATCAAGCTCGCGAAGGCATACCTACCAGTTCAGCAGCTGTTTGGGTTTGACACGGGGCCCCTGTTTGGTCACGCCTGCACGGGGGCAGCGGAGTTTGGTGGAGAGCTTACCTATCCGTCCCCAGGATCCAGGGGTCAGTCTCCATCCGTAAAGAGACACCCCGTCACCACCCCAGAGCAAGTGGATGCTCTTGAGGTGCCAGACCCGAGCAAGGCGGGGGAAGTTCCCAAGTTCGTGGAAGCGATGAAGTATGTGATGGAGAAATACCCTCCCGGCTACAAGAGCCCATCCATTGTCGTTGGCACCCCATTCACATGGGCGGGCAACATCATAGGCGTGGAGAGGATGCTCCTCTGGATGATAAAACAGCCAGAACTCGTCCACAAGGTGCTCGATAAGGTGGTGGAGTTCCTCGTTGAGGAGGTGAAGTACGTTCTCGACGAGGTTGGACCAGTGATGTTCTTTGATGGCGGTCCCACCGACTCCAACGACCTCATAAGCCCCAAGCAGTTCAACGAGTTTGCCCTGCCCTATGTGAAAAAGTTCAGAGAGGAGGCACTAAAGGCGGGTGCACCCGGATTCTTGTGTCATCCGTGTGGAAACCAGACAAAGAACGTGGACATGTGGACAGAGGTTCCCGGGACATTTGGAATAAATTTTGACTACAGGACTCCACTGGAGACGTGTGTGGAGAAGTTTGGCGATCTCTGCATGGTGGTTGGCAATATAGAGCCCTCGAAGTTCCTGACAATGGACTATGATTGGGTATACAACAAAACAATGGAGTGCATGCGCATAGCGGCGATGAGGTGCTCCCATGGGTACACCGTGGGACCAGGCTGTGAGCTGCCCGTAGACACGCCCCCAGTTAACCTGTACGCAATGGTAAGGGCGACGAAGGACTTTGCACAGACAAAAGAGTGGCGGGACTTCGCACGAGCGTAGGTGGGCCATCCCCCACCTCAATGAACTGCCCTTCGCTCACCCAAGGAGCTTCTCCGACCGTGCATTCACAGCGTCGGGGAGCTCCAGTACGAACAGCACGGAACTCCCTTATAGAAGGGGACTTCCCATCCGCTTTAGTTAAAAAGAAAGCTTTATATATCTCATCTCCTCACTCTTCCACCCCGAAGCGGGGTAGGGTAGCCAGGAGATCCCGACGGGCTCATAACCCGTAGATCGATGGTTCGAATCCATCCCCCGCTATTCGTGCTGGTTTTCCAATGCCGCCATCGCCCCCCTCAGCGATAGTCTTCCAGTGTACAGGGCAGAGCCCACCACGGCAGCAGCCGCCCCCGCCTTGTTGAGCTGCATTAGGTCATCGAGCGTGGACACCCCTCCAGAGGCGACCACGGGGATGGACACCGTCCCTGCCAGCCTCCGCACTGGCTCGGTGCTCACACCCCTCAGCAGCCCCTCTGTGTCTATGTTGGTGAACAGAATGCTTCCTGCCCCAGCACGCTGTGCCCACAGGCCAGCCTCCTCGACCCTCGTCTCGGTGCACCTCGTCCACCCATGAGTGCACACCTTTCCGCCTCTGGCATCGAGGGCCACCATCACGCTATCACCTCCCCATTCGTGCACGAGGGCATCGAGGAACTGGGGGCTCTCAAATGCAGCAGTGCCCACTATCACCCTTGCAGCTCCAAGCTCGAGCAGCTCGCTGGCATGCTCGATGGTGCGCACCCCACCTCCCACCTGCACATCCACATCGCACTCCTCGATGATACTGGCGATGATGGAGGTGTTGGCACTCGAGCCCCACAGCGCCCCGTCGAGGTCTATCACGTGCAGCACACGAGCCCCCTGCTCCACCCATGAGAGTGCAACGTGCAGCGGGTCTGGTAGGGAGACTATCTCGTTTTGGGGATTTCCCTGCACCAGCTGGACGCACCTTCCATTTTTAAGGTCAACGGCAGGAATCACGAAATCCTCGAAGACCACTGCCATGGCAGTGCAAAAATACCACAATATATATAAGCCATCCCCCTGAACTTACCCATATGTCATTTTCCTCCCCCTTCCTTGCGAGGCTTGCCCGTGCGTCCAGGCGATGGCTTGAGGGTACAGTGCTCCGTGCATACGAAAGGATGCTCACCCGAGAGGTCTCCTCCGGGCTCATACCCAACCACATAGCCATAATAATGGACGGAAACCGAAGGTATGCGAGGATGATGCGAAAGCCCTCCCACGAGGGACACAGGAAGGGTGCAAGAACGACGGAGAACCTACTCGACTGGTGCTGGGAGCTGGGCATAAAGAACGTGAGCATATATGCCTTTTCCACCGAGAACTTCAGACGGGACAAAGAGGAGCAGAGCTGCCTGTTCGAGCTCATGGAGGAGGAGTTTCACAAGCTGCTGAACGACGAGCGCACCCATGAGAGGAAGCTGAGGGTGTCGGTGGTGGGCGAGAGCTCCCTGATACCAGAGAGCCTGAGGAGGGTGGTCAAGAAGGTGGAGGAGGTTACCCGTGAGTACACAAACTTCAGGCTCAACGTGGCGATAGCGTATGGGGGCAGGTGGGAGATTCTGAGTGCGGTGAGAAAGCTGGCAGAGAAGGTGAGGGAGGGCAGGCTCGAGCCAGAGGATGTGGACGAGGAGGCGATATCCGCTCACATGCACACCGAGAGCAGTATGGTGATACCGGACGTGGACCTAATAATACGCACGGGTGGCGAGCTCAGGACGTCCAACTTTCTGCCATGGCAGGCAAACGGCAGCGAGTGTGCAGCCTACTTCTGCACCCCCTACTGGCCAGAGTTCACCAAGGTGGAGTTTCTGCGAGCAATTCGCACGTACCAGCAGAGAGAGAGCGAGCGCAAAAAGCACATCCTGCTTCGGCTCATGAGCCTCGTCAAGGAGTGCGGGCTCATCGAGATGCAGGATGCCCTCCACATCTACAAGAGGCTCACTGAGGGAACTCTCCGGAGCAAAAGGCACACAACCGAGGGCGTGGGCACGGGAAGATGAGCCCTTCCATCTCCAGCCTCAAAACCGCCTGTTTACCTTCATTCCAGCATATTGGGGAAATCCGATTACACCTGTGAAAACATTGAGTGTCTCTTTAAGGTCTTCATCATCTTGGACTACATTGTACTGTCCTCTGAACCATTACCCTAAATCTCCACTGAAATTATATATCTTGTGGTTTAGTGGAAAAAGAAAAAGGAGGTGAGAAGGGCGAGAGCGAATTCCCACACCTATATGTAGGTGTGTCCCCTTCGCCCATAACTATGGATGATGTGTACACCGTGCCCTACAGGGCGATACATGCTGTGGTGAGCGAGGAGGGGGACAGGGTGGAGCTTGTGGAGTTTCCCCAGTGCTCTGGTGGTGCCTTCTGGGCACTGCACCACTACTCCCAGCGCTCCAATGTGATTTCCTCAAAGGTGTACGGCGACAGCGTGCGCTATCTCCTTGAAGTAGGGGAGTGTGATGAGCCGCTCGAGGGCTCGTACAGGGCAGCTGGAATAGAGCGGGTGGAGCTCAAGGAGCACGAGGTGGAAATCACGTATGTAGGGCTCGGCGGTGGGGGAATCGGAGCCACGGTGTGCAGGGCGCTCGCAGATGGTGTGAGGCGGTACCAGCTCTCCCCATCTGGGGGGAGCAGGCTTGCGCGGGGCACCATCGTGCTCCCCGCAAGACGCAGGGTGCTCATAGGTGTGGACGACACCGACACCAAAGAGAAGGGCGCCACTTGGACGCTGGTGCACAACATCGCAAAGCACGTCTGTTCAAAAGAGGTGGCATACCTCTCCCACACAATCGTCCAGCTGTTTCCAGTGCCAGAAAAGACACAGAACTGCACCGCCACGGTGGTGGAGCTGGGGTGCACAGAGGACGCAATACAACACGCCATATCCAGCTTCGAGCGGCTACTGATGCGCCACTCCCTCTCGGAAGAGGTGGGCATGGCGGTGTGGGTGGGGTTCGGGTGTGATTTCCTGAGGAAGTACTCAGAGAGAGCACGCTCCCACAGGGTTAGCTGGGATGAGGCTCTGCAGACCGCCCACGAGCACGGAGTGCTTGCGCCCATCGAGGGACGAGGACTCATAGGGGCGCTTGCGGCACTGCCCTGCTTTGCAGATGAGAAGGCGTGCATACCCCTGATAGGAAAATTTTAATATTGTGAAGGGAGTAGATGTGGGCACCCGCCTTAACTCAGCCTGGTTAGAGTGCGCGGCTGTAGTTCGAGCATGTGCCAGCGCACATCCGCGCAGATACCGCGATGTCCCCGGTTCGAATCCGGGAGGCGGGACTTCTTCCTCACAAGAGGAAAAGCTTTTTTGTGTTGGCAGAGATAAGTTACGTTTCACTTGGGTGGGCTGCAGGATGGACGCTGAGGACACAGAGAGGCTCGATGTGGTGGAGCTGCTGCTCACTGCCGAGTGTTACAACGCCCATACGGCACTCGATGCCCACGACCTTCCAAGTCTCATAAGAAGGCACTACTGGGATGCAAAGGCAAGGGGAGTTCCACGGCCCATCACGGTGTGTGAGAAAGATGTGAGGGCGATATACGGCACACCCAATGTCAAGGAGGTGTGCGCCAAGCTGCCCTTCATAGAGTACATGGAGTTCGGTGGACAGCTGAGCCTCACGGTGATGGAGCTTGCCCTCAGATGGTTCATAAAGAGTGGCGGGCTGAAGAGAATCGAGAGGAACCCCTCAATCGCCTATCACTGCGAGCGCATGCGGGTTAATGGCACGGGAAACATCTCATATGCCAGGGCGCGGCAGGCGGTGCCTCCCCTGCACTCCGAGAGAGTGTGGATAGATGCCCTCGTGGAGGACGTGAGGGAGGAGTGCGGGGAGGAGGCAGAGGAGATGCTCAAGCTGTGCACCATCTCAGCCCCAGATGAGATTCCCATCAGCCTTGAGGAGCTCGTGCTCACACCTCAGCAGCACGAGGTGATCTCCAAGATGACTGCAGCCCTCAAAAACAGAGAGTACCTGCTCGATATCGGGCTGTACGACGTGGGCAAGATGCTGTTCGTGGGTCCCCCTGGTACTGGCAAGACGTCCACCGCAAGGGCACTGTCCAAGCACCTCGCCCTGCCCTTCCTCGAGGTCAGGCTCTCGATGGTGACCAACCAGTACCTCGGAGAGACCTCGAAGAACATCGACAGGCTGTTCGAGCTCGCAAAGAGACTTGCCCCATGCATCCTGTTCATCGACGAGTTCGACTTTGTGGCAAAGACGAGAACGTCTGATGAGCATGCCGCCATCAAGCGTGCGGTGAACACGCTGCTCAAGGCAATAGACGAGATATCGCTCGTGAGACACGGGGTGCTGCTCATCGGAGCCACCAACCACCCCCAGCTCCTGGACGTGGCGGCATGGAGGAGATTCGACGAGGTGGTGATGTTCTCGCTTCCAGACGAGGAGATGAGAAGGCAGATACTCGAGAGGATAGCGAGCAGAATGAGGGGCAGCTTCGAGATGGGCGAGGTGGCGAGGCTCACGGAGGGCTTTTCTGGCTCAGACCTTAGGCTTGTGGTGAGGGAGGCGGTGCTCTCCAACCTCAGAGAGGGCAGAAGGGAGCTGACACAGCAGAGCCTGCTCTCCGCGATTCAGGAGTTCTCGAGAAGGGAGGGTGTCAAGACGGGCGTGCTGGAGGAGGTGGACATTGCATAGAAATGTCGTCCGCTCTGCCACATACCTGTACGCACTGAGATGGTACATAGCGCTCAATGCGGGTATATTCCTGCTCTCGTTTCTGCTGGGCGTGTGCACGGGGGTGCTTGAGCCCGAGGTGGCACATGAGGTGTTTGGTGGGGCAGAGGGATCCATTCAGCAAAGGGTGGACATGCTCCTCCACGTGCTCTCGGTGCTCGGGGTGCCAGAGTGGCTGTACTTTCTGGGCTTCATCGTGCTGATATTCCTGAACAATACAACCCTCTCGCTCGTGGCAATGCTGATGGCACTGCTTCCCCCGTTCTTCATCACGCCCCTCGGCTTTGTGGCACTCAATGGATACATCGTGGGAATAGTGGTGTTCTTTTCCAGCAGCCCCTTCATGGCGGCAGTGGGCATACTGCCCCATGGAATCATAGAGATACCCATGATTCTGTTTGCCACCTCGATGGGCACGCGCCTTGGCTGGCTCACCATAAAATGGATTATGGGAAGGGGAAAAAGTCCAAAGGACGAGCTTTTGCGCTCGATTGAGACGTTTTTGTACCTCATCGCGCCCATGCTGTTGTTGGCTGCCCTCGTGGAGGTGATAATCACGGGCTCGCTGCTCTACGTGCTCAACCAATGACTACAGGGGCTGGGGGAAGTACCACTCACCCCTCGTTTCCTCTTCTATCTCACCCCTGAGGTTCATGCGCACGAGCCTTCTTGCCTCCTCTGGAGGATAGTTGCCCAGAAGCCACATGAGCTTCACGAGGGCGACCTCGGGGAGCATGTCCTCACCCTCTATCACGCCCGCCCTCAGCATGTCCCTGCCATTGTCATACACGCGGTCGCACACCCTTCCAAACAGGCACTGCGAGGTGATCACCACCAGCACACCCTCCTCGGTAGCCCTCTGTATGGAGGGTATCCAGTGGCTGCCCACGTGGCCAAGCCCCGTGCCCTCTATCACGATGCCCCTGTATCCCCTGTCCACATAGAAGTCCAGAAGCTCTGAAGGGGCGCCGGGGGTGTACTTGATGAGCGCACACCTCTCCTCCAGCCTCTCGTGAAGCTCGAGCTTCGCCTCGCCCCGCCTTCGATGCGAAGAGAGCACCTTTAGCTCCAGCTCTGGATAGCTCACGCTGGCAATCGGAAACGCATTGATTGACCTGAAGGCGTCCCTTCGGGAGGTGTGCATCTTTCTGACCTTGCATCCCCTATGCACGAGGCAGTGGTCGTCGCTGGTGGTGCCATGCATCACCACGCTCACCTCTGCAATGTCGCTCACCGCAACCCGCGTGGCACACAGGGCGTTCATGGCGCTGTCCGAGCTTGGCCTGTCCGCACTGCGCTGGGCGCCCACGAGCACCACGGGCACAGGGGTGCACAGCATGAAAGAGAGGGCTGCAGCGGTGTATGCCATGGTGTCCGTACCATGGGCAATCAGCACCCCATCTGCCCCACCGTCTATCTCCTCATACACCGCGCTGGCGAGCTTTACCCAGTGGGAGGGTTGCATGTTCTCGCTCAGGATGCTGAACACCACACGGGCGTTGAAGTTGGCGAGCTCTCCCATCTCTGGTATCGCCTCCACGATGTCCTGAGCATCGAACTTGGGGCTCACCGCTCCCGTCCTGTAGTCCACCTTGCTTGCGATGGTGCCCCCTGTGGAGAGAATGGACACCTCGGGAAGGCCCTCCCTCCTCACAAGCACCCTCCTCTCCTCAGATGCCGGGTGCCTTTTCTCCAGAAGCTCGACGCGCTCTGGTCTGATGCCTATGTTGTATCCGTTGTCCAGCTTGAGCACCACGTACTCAGAGGTGCTGGGCATGAGTATGCCCTCGTACACCACTCCCCTGCAAACCGCCTTTACTCTGTCGCCCTCCTCCATGGTCTCTCCCAACGAGGGCAAGGATAAAAAGCTATTCGTGCCACCACGAAAGGGTTATATATTGTGGTTTTGTATTGACCCCACAAAATCAACCATTGGGTGGTGTTGCTCTGGCAAGGTCTATTGTGGAGATCATACGGGGAGACCTCGAGTGTAATGACCTGGCTGAATGTGTGCTCGGGCTAAAGGGACTCGATTTGCAGACCTACAAGCTGCTCTGCAAGGAAGGGGACATGACTGTGGAGAGGCTGAGCGAGCGGCTTGGAAAGGAGAAGTCCACGGTGTACAGGGCACTGCAGAACCTGCTGAGCGCTGGGCTCGTGTCCAGAAGAAAGATGGTGATAGAGGGGGGCGGGTACTACTACATATACAGAGCACTCGACCCGCATGTGCTAAAGCAGAACCTGATAGCCAACATCAACCAGTGGTATCACAAGATGATGTCCTTTGTGAAGGATATCGATAAGGAGATACTGAAGTGATGTGCTTCGGTTGATGCTCATACCACTCCCGTGCTGCAGCGGCTACCTCTTGTGCGTCGTGCCTGTGTATGGTGTGGCTGTTAGCCAGCCGCCGTGTCGTGAACTACCCCTCGCTTACGCAAGGGGTCTTGCAAGCAGCGGGAGGATAAAAAAGCGAGGGTTTTCCCCCTCACGCATTGATTATGTGCTTTCCTATCAGCTTGATGGACTTCTCCTTGTTCGGTCCTATCGGAGAGCCAGCGATGATCTGGCTCACGCCTATCTCCTGAAGCTCCTTCACCCTCGCAAGGCAGTCCTCGGGGGTGCCGTACACCGAGAATGCGTTGAGCATGTCGTCGCTCACTGCCTCCATCAGCCCTCCAAAGTCGCCCTTGGCGATCATTTCAGCGATGGCGTCCGCCTCGCTCTTGGGGATGTTGTGCCTCGAGAGCACGGTCTCTGGAGAGCCTGCCACTATGAACGCCACCACTATCGTCGCCTCCTTCTTCGCCTTGTCTGCATTCTTGTCTATCGAGAACGAGGTGTACGCCCCCACATCGAACTCCTCGAGGCTCTTCCCTGCCTTGGAGAGCCCCTTCTCGACCTGCTTTATCGCAAACTCGAAGTCCTTGGGATGCGAGGCGTTGATGAGCACGCCGTCCGCCACCTCCCCTGCGAGCTCGAGCATCTTGGGTCCCTGGGCACCAAGGTATATGGGCACATTGCCGGGCTTGAATGCGAGCTTAGCACCATTGAACCTCACGAGCTCGCCCTGCTCGCCCTCGCTCACCACCTTCTTTCCTGCAAAGAACTCACGGAGCACCGAGACGGACTCCCTCATCATGGAGAGGGGCTTTGTCCACTCTATGCCCATCGCATCGAACGTCGCCTTGTCCCCAGGTCCGAGCCCCAGGACTGCCCTTCCACCCGAAAGCTCGTTGATGCTGCCTATGGACGATGCCGTAATGGCGAGGTTTCTCGTGTACGGGTTGGTCACGCCAGTTCCGATCTTTATCCTGTTGGTGCACATCGCGAGCACCGCCAGCGTGCTGTACACATCCCTGTTGTTGTAGTGGTCTGTGATCCACACATTGGAGAACCCGTTGTCCTCTGCCAGCTTCGTATAGTGGGCAAGCTTCAATACCGGCTCGTTGGGAACAAACTCTATTCCATACATGGCAACTTCCTCTCCAAGATTGATGAAAAAAGATGACACCCCTGACTTAAAAGCATTTGCTTGCAGCCCTCTGTGGGCATAAGCTTATAATACCGCAGGAAATGGGATAGTGCATGCTCGTGCTGGGAATAGAGGGCACTGCATGGAACCTGAGCGCTGCCGTGGTCTCCGATGAGGGTGAGGTGGCGGAGGTGAGCCACACCTACGTGCCCAAGGAGGGGGGAATCCACCCAAGGGAGGCTGCCCAGCACCACAGCGAGCACATGCCCCGCATCCTCGAGCAGCTGTGTGAGTGCATGGCACAGAAAGGGCTATCGCTTCGGGACGTGGATGGTGTGGCATTCTCACAGGGTCCGGGGCTCGGTCCTGCGCTGAGGACGGTGGCAACTGCCGCAAGAACGCTCTCGATGATGCTCGAGGTTCCGCTGGTGGGTGTGAACCACTGCCTCGCCCACATAGAGATCGGCAAGTGGGACACGGGGGCACACGATCCCATGGTGGTGTATGCGAGCGGTGCCAACACCCAGATTCTCGCCCTCAGTAAGGGAAGGTACAGGGTGTTTGGCGAGACGATAGACATAGGGCTTGGAAACGCCCTCGACAAGTTCGCAAGGGCGATTGGTATGTCGCATCCCGGGGGACCCAAGATAGAGCAGCTCGCACGAAAGGCAAACTCCTATGTCCCCCTCCCCTACACCGTCAAAGGAATGGACCTCGCCTTCTCAGGGCTCATCACCGCAGCCAAGAACGCTACCAGAGAGCACCCCATAGAGGACGTGTGCTTCTCACTTCAGGAGCACGCGTTCGCCATGCTGGTGGAGGTGAGCGAGCGGGCGATCGCCCACACGGGAAAGGAGGAGGTGCTGCTGGTGGGGGGCGTCGGGGCAAACGAGCGGCTCTCCGAGATGATGCGCATCATGTGCACCGAGCGGGGGATAGCATACCACAGGCCCAAAAAGCGCTATCTTGGGGATAACGGCACCATGATAGCCATTCTTGGCATGCGGATGCTGAAGCACGGCATCACCACTCCGATAGAGCGCTCAGAGGTGATTGCTGGATACAGGCCCGACATGGTGGAGGTGGTGTGGTGAGAAGATGGAGGCGAAAGTGTTATAAGATGAATGGTGGCTATTATAACAGGGGCAATTTTGAATCATCGCATCCATCCCCTCTGATGCTTCAGTTGCCCCACTCATTTTTTACACTTATAGATGGTTCAGGGTGCATGCGCGATGTTTGAGCAGGAGTACGAGCTGGACTACTTCAAGGCACAGGGGTTTGTGAGAAAGGTGTGCCCCAAGTGTGGCAAAGCCTTCTGGACGGTGGACGAGGACAGGCTCACGTGCGGGGATGCACCGTGCGACCCCTACTCGTTCATAGGCAGCCCTGTGCTCAAAAGAAGGCTCACCCTCTCAGAGATGAGAGAGCACTACCTCCACTTCTTCGAGGAGCGGGGGCACGAGCGAATCGGGCGGTATCCCGTGGTTGCGAGGTGGAGGGAGGACATATATCTCACGATAGCCTCAATAGCCGACTTTCAGCCGTTTGTGACCTCTGGGCTCGCACCACCACCAGCCAACCCCCTGACGATATCCCAGCCCTGCATACGGCTGGATGACCTCGACAGCGTGGGCAGGAGCGGAAGGCATCTCACGCTGTTCGAGATGATGGCACACCACGCCTTCAACACACCCGAGAGGGAGGTGTACTGGAAGGAGCGCACAGTGGAGCTGTGCGATGAGCTCCTGAGGGGGCTTGGGGTGAGGCATGAGGATGTGACGTACAAGGAGGAGCCATGGGCAGGTGGTGGCAACGCTGGCCCGTGCCTCGAGGTGCTCGTGGGCGGGCTGGAGCTTGCCACGCTGGTGTTCATGAGCCTCGAGAGGCACCCCGAGGGGGGCATCACCATCAAGGGGGAGCGCTACAGGAGGATGCCCAGCTACATCGTGGATACTGGGTACGGGCTCGAGAGGTTCGTGTGGGCATCGATGGGCACCCCCACGATATACGATGCGGTGTTCGGTGAGGTGCTAAGACACATATCCCGCATGAGTGGGCTTGAGGGGCTGATGAGGGAGAGTGAGGAGGTGCTCGCAAGGAGTGCCGTGCTCGCTGGGTGCATGGACGTTGGCAGTGGCACAAAGCTCAGAAGGCTTCGAGAGCAGGTGGCGAGCACAATCGGCATGGACACCGACCAGCTCGATGCGCTGCTCACACCCATAGAGACGATGTATGCGATAGCCGACCACACGAGATGCCTCACCTTCATGCTGGGCGATGGCATCGTGCCCTCCAACGTGAAGGCGGGATACCTCGCACGGCTGGTCATCCGACGCACGCTGAGGATGATGAGGAGGCTGGGCATCGATGTGCCCCTGTTCGACATCGTGAAGCTACACATAGACCACCTTCCCGAGTATCCAGAGCTTGCCGAAATGGAGGACTTCATACAGGAGGTGCTCTCCCTCGAGGAGGAGAGGTATGCCACCACCATCGACAAGGGCAAGCGGCTCATATCGAGGATGCTCTCCAAGAAGGGGGGCTCCACGCTGAGCACAGAGGAGCTCATCACGCTGTACGACTCCCATGGCATACCGCCAGAGATCACGCAGGAGGTGGCAAGCGCCCATGGGGTGGACGTGGAGCTTCCCGACAACTTCTACTCCCTCGTGGCACAGGCTCACTCCTCAGAGGTGATGGTGGAAAGGGAGGTGCCCCATGCAGACAGGCTGAAGAGGCTTCCCGCCACAGAGAAGGGATACTACGAGCATCCCGAGGCGCTCACGTTCGAGGCGAGGGTGGTGGACGTGTTCGACCACCTCGTGGTGCTGGACAGAACACAGTTCTACCCAGAAGGGGGCGGACAGCCCGCAGACCACGGAGTGCTGATGTGTGGCAATGCCCAGTACGATGTGGTGGACGTGCAGATGCACGAGGGAGTGATAGTGCACACCCTAAAGCAGAAGCCAGAACTCAAGGTCGGGGACGTGGTAATCGGCAGGGTGGATGCTGAGCGCAGGCGTGCCCTCATGAGGCATCACACCGCCACCCACATCGTCAACTGGGCAGCCAAAGAGGTGCTGGGCAGGCACGTGTGGCAGGCCGGGGCACAGAAGATGGAGGACAGGGCAAGGCTCGACCTCTCCCACTACAGACGCATCACCGACGAGGAGCTGAGGAAAATCGAATGCCTCGCCAACAGGATGGCGATGGAGGGTGTGCCAGTGGAGGTCGTGTGGATGAGCCGCACCGAAGCAGAAAAGAGGTACGGCTTCACACTGTATCAGGGAGGTGTGCCCCCTGGGGACACCATCCGCATCGTGAAGGTGGGCGAGGACGTTGAGGCGTGCGGCGGCACCCACTGCGAGCACACGGGCAACGTGGGCCCCATCAAGATTATACGCACCGAGCGCATACAGGACGGGGTGGAGAGGATAGAGTTTGCGGCTGGCATGGCTGCAGTATCCCAGATCCAGCAGAGGGACGTGCTGCTAAAGGAGGCGGCAGGTGTGTTCTCGGTACCCATCGGGCAGCTGCCAGACACCGCAAGGCGGTTCTTCAGAGAGTGGAAGGCTCTCAAGAAAGAGGTGGAGAGGCTGCGGGAGGAGATAGCCGTGCTCTCCTCTAAGCTCAGCTCGCAGAGCGTGCGTGAGGAGATGGGAGTGCCATACTACTCGAATCGCTCGGAGAGCGCAGAGCCCAAAGAGATTATAAAGCGGGTAAGTCAGATTGCCAACACGAGCTCTGCTCTCGCCTGCGAGGTGGCAGACGATGGCTTTGCAGTCGTGGCAGTGCCCGACGAGCTGATGGAGCGGCATAGCGTGTCTGCATCCAGTATAATCACCCGACTCACAGAGGATTTTGAGGGAGGGGGAGGGGGCAAGCCCAACCTCGCACAGGGGAGGGTCAAAAGAGTACCATCTAAGGAGGAGCTCGATGAAGCCATCAGGCGATACATAAAGGAGCTCAAAGATGGACAGTGAGCAGCTCGTATCGAGGATGCTGGAGCTCATAACAGAACAGGAGCTCGAGGAAAGAATCAGACAAAAGGTGGAGTCCCTCGGAGGGCTATGCGATAGGGACACCGCAGTGCTGCTCATTGCCCACGAGCTCGGGCTGGACGAGAATACCACGGCACTCTCAGAGCTCGACCAGCACTCCAAGAGCGTATCGTTCAGCGCTGCGGTGCTCTCGGTGCTCAGCGTGCGCACGTTCTCTCGGGACGATGGCTCCCCTGGAATGGTCGCCAACCTGCTGGTGGGCGATGAGAGCGGTACCGCAAGGGTGGTGCTCTGGGACGAGCTGGCAGAGCTGGTAAAGAGTGGAAAGGTGCAGGTGGGCATGAGCTACGTATTCAGCGGCAGTGTGCGGGAGGGGCGGGGCGGTCTGGAGGTGCACATAGGCAGATGGGGCAACATCACTCCTTTAAGCCGCCCCATCAACCCCCTGTTCGAGCCCGCGCCGCTCTCCTCGCTGCGCGCTGGCATGGAGGTGGACGTGCTGGCAAGGGTGGTCTCGCTCGCACCACCGCGGGCGTTTTCCAGAAAGGACGGCACCGAGGGTGTGATGAGGGAGGCGATGCTCGCCGATGAGAGCGGGTGCCTCAGGGCAGTGCTGTGGGGTCAGGCTGCGCATATGCAGCTGCATCGGGGTGATGTGCTCGAAATCAGAAGGGCACGCGTGAGGGAGGGTAGAGGGAGTCCAGAGCTGCACCTCGACGCCAGCACCCCCATAATGGTGAGCGACAAAACCGTTCAGTGGCAGCCCACCATCACACCCCTCTCCGAGCTCGAGGTGGGGGGGATGTGCTGTGTGCAGGGCGTGGTGAGCGGATTGGGGGATATGCGCACGTTCACACGAAAGGACGGCACCGAGGGAAGGATGGCGGAGGTGTATCTTTCGGAGGGAGAGGTACGCATGAGGCTGGTGCTCTGGGACGAGTGTGCCGAGATTGTGGAGAAGCTCGACTTTGGGGATGTCATAAGAGTGCTGTTCTGCCATGTGAGGGAGGGTCCAGAGCTGTCCACCACAAGGCTCTCAGTGGTCGAGTGCATATAGTAGTGGGCGGGAGCCCGTGGTCGCTGCATCCCCACTGCGAGTGCCCACACCCCTTCTCAGCCCCGCTGCCCAGCGAGCGATGGGTGTCCGCAGTTAGCCTGCTCCCTTCCGGGCCTCGGCCGGTGTCCACGGTTAAGATGCAGGAACATGTCCTCCGACAAGCCCCTGCATCAACGCCATCCCCGCTGGACGGAGCCTCATGGTTGAGGTTGTGAGCACCTCGACGGTGAGGGTGTGCATCTCCCACGGGATTCGTCCCCCGCATATCGACGATTTCGGGCGACAGGCAACGCCGAGCTGCCCGGACTATCCCGCCCACCATCCTCTACTTGGACCCTCATGAGATAAACTTTATCCCTGCACCTCCATAGTATCGTGCATGAGTATGGAGGAGCACGAGGGCTTCGTGATGGGAAGCCCCACAAGGGAGAGACTGATGTCGCTGCTGGCAGGACGCAAAAACCCGATGGAAGTCGCCACGCTCTCCAAGCTGAGCCACGTGGCAATGCCCGTGTGCGTGCGCACGCTTGAGGAGCTGATGGAAAGGGGGCTCGTGGCGCTGAGAGAGGATGGGTATGTGCTGACAGAGAAGGGGCTGGCGGTGTACGCAAGGCTGCGCTCTACCTGAACTGCTCTGCGATGTGGTGCCCTATTGCCCGGAGGCTCTCCATCAGGTTGGTATCGTTGTCAAACCCCTGTATGAGAGCATCGAGCCTCTCAGTCGGGGCGTCCACAAGCTCTGATGCGAGCTCGAGCATGTTGCCGAGCGCTCGCTGAAGCTCGTCCACTATCGTGATGGTCGCCGTCCTCGAGGTTCTGGAAAGAGGGTTCAGGTCTATGGCGATCACCACCTTTCCCATGCTCACCAGCTTTTCACAGCGGTCACCATCCTCGAGCGGCACGAGCACCACGTCCGCAGCATATATACCCTTACTGGACACGCGCCCCCTCTCAGAGCTCAGATGTGGTATCATCGCATCCCGCTGAGTGAGCACCTCGCGAGCACCCAGTCTCATGAGATGGCTCGCTATCCTCTCTGCCCGCTGCTCTGTGTAATGGAACAGGTTCACCTCGAGAGGGATGGCGAGCAGCTCGGACAGGCGCACCAGAAGCTCGCCCGCGAGGGCTGCAGCGTTTCCGTTCACAGAGATTATGGGATGGCGGGCACGGATGAGGTGGGCACACGCCACCCTCTCTGCCTCGAGCGCTGCGTGCGTGGTACGCTCACCGATCAGGTAGTCGAATGCCTCACCCCTTCCATGGGCTATGAGCCCGTGCATACTCACAATGCCCTGCTCTATACCCTCCACCAGCTTCTCTCTGGCGATGAGGGATGCATACCTTGGATGGTCATGAGGTATCGTGCTCACGCATCTACAATCGCATCCCCATCTAATAAGCTTTCAGGGTGATGGCATAGAGAAGGGCGGTGAGCACCAGCACGAGGGACGCCACCAGCAGGGCACCCGCAAGCGAGATGTGCTCGATGAGCAGCCCGCCCCCGGCAGAGCCTGCAAAGTATCCGACGTTCCAGCACAGGTTGCCAAGCCCCATCACCATCCCCCTGTGGGAAGAGGGGACGAGCTGCCCAAGGGCTGCGATGGTGGGCGTGAACACCACCCCCAGTACCGTGCCCGTGAGCACCAGAGCCACCATCTTGGCAGTGAGGGTGGGCAGCAGCACTATCAGGGGGGCGAGCACGGCCCCTCCCAGCAGCCCCACGACCGCTATCAGCACCCCCGCCCTGTCGAACGCTGCCCCCACTGGAAGCTGTATGAGGGTGTACAGTGCCATCATCACCACAAACATCCCCCCAACGACGTGCACGCTCGCCCCAAACGCATACAGGTAGCTCGGCGCATGCGCCTCCACCATCCCCACCACGAGGGTGAGCGCAAGCACCCCAGAGAGCAGCACGAGAACTGGCACCTCGTGGGCAAGCTTTAGAGGCGTGGATGCGGCTGCCGCCCTTGGCACTCCGCCCGGAAGGCCCGTGCTCATCACCAGAGCAACCGCTCCCAGCACCGCAAGCAGCATGAAGGGCAGGTGGGGTGAGCCAAGGGCACCCAGACCCGGACCCACGATGGTTCCTCCCCCTACAGCCGCCGAGATATAGCCCATCGTGCGTCCAGCCCTCCGCTGAGCCATCACATCGAGCACCAGCGCCAGCCCTCCTGTCCACACAGAGATGCCTCCCGCACCCTGCAGCGCCCTGAACAGAAAGAGCATCCATAGGCTGGAGGTGGTAGCAAACCCAAGGGAGGCGAGCGAGAAGCACGCCAGCCCCAGCATCACCACGATGCGCCTGTCCACGTGGTCGCACACCCATGAGATGGGAAAAAACAGCACAATGGCTGCAAGGGCATACATGGAGAACAGCAGCCCGAGCACGGAAGGAGAGATGTGGGGGGCAAGAAGCGGAAGCGTGGGCACTGCAGCACCATAGCCCATGGCCTCCACGAATACGGAAGTGCACACAATGAAGAGCACCCGCCCCACGCAA
>LDZQ01000575.1_pt1 | contig 100525 bp, 116 predicted proteins | sample 615361 | NCBI WGS metagenome assembly LDZQ01 (sample SAMN03408297, study PRJNA278302) | terrestrial metagenome | isolation source: oil reservoir sample I2 | place: USA: Alaska, North Slope, Ivishak formation | collected 2013 | reverse complement strand
CATAGGAAATCTCCAGTTCGAAGAACATAGCCATTACTTTGAGGTACTCTACGGCTTTATTGACTGGAGATATTCCATTTCTCGCCAGCAATTTCTTTGCTTCTCTTGATTCAAGCTTGCTTACGATTTGAGATAGGAGCTCCAATTTCTCGTCTCCTCTGGCAGGAATTACTGGTAGTTTCACTTGAATCACCTGAAAAAGGATGATTCGGTTAGATTTGATTAATTTTTCGAATTTTGGTGGTTTTGTTTTTGATTTAGGGTTGTGTAGTTTTGTCCTGTTGAAGGGGAAGGTGGATGAGCTCGTTGTTCGCTTCACAGAGCTAATAGAAGGAGATTGAGTAGGGGTTGAAGGAACACCCTATACATCATCTCTCCCAATTTTACGAAACATTTATTGAACATAACAATTAATCAAAAATATGCCAAAAAGACGACTTCAGACCACTCTTTCAGAGGAGGCGTTCAGAATCATTGAAAAGTTTAAACCCGACTACGGTGGCATCAATGAGGTTATCGAGGCAGCCCTGAAACTGCTCAACAGAGAAGACAGGAATCTCAGCGAAGACGACATCCTTCTTATAAGACTTATTAGAGATTTGGATTTCACAGGATGTGGGAGAAGCCAGTACATGCATCTGATATGTGGTGATATTGAGAAGGCTGTAAAGGAGAGTATGATGGAAACTGCAGTGGAGTGGTTTTTGAAGAAGCCCTTTGCGGAAATAGAGCTTGAGGAGTTTCTTGAGACGGTAAAGAGGGGCTGGAAAGTTCTCAACAGGGTTGATTATGTGGAGATTACAAAGGGAGATGGGTGGATTCAGATTTTTTGCGAGCACACGATGCGCAGGAGGGAGGTGAGCGAGTTTCTGGCCATGCACATCCTCAATATCTACGAGAAATACTACAAAGGGGAGTGGGATGTTGTTAAAAGCATCTCGACCAATGGCTTTACTCTGAAATTCTACCGCAGAGTATGAGCATTTATGCTCATGTAAATTCCTTAAAAATTTAATATTTGCTCATTAATAATTGTTACATGGGCGTTGACAGGTACTCTGGTCTGCCCTTTGTGGCGAGGTTCAGATGGAGTGTTGGAAAGCTGATGGAGAGATTCTACCGTTCTTTTGAGGAGAAGAAGATAATGGCAGCGAAGTGCGAAAAGTGCAGCTACACTGTCGTCCCGCCGAGGCAGATTTGCCCGCAGTGCTACTCAAAACTGGGTGAGAGTTGCTTGGTTGAGCTAAGTGGCAGAGGGGTGGTGGAGAGCTTTACGGAGGTTAACTTCAAGCTTGACGGGAAGGGAGGCTACATATGGCTGGAAAAGCCCGAGGTTCTTGCCGCCATAAAGCTTGATGGAGCCAGCTCCACAATTTTTGCAAGAGTTGAGGGAGATGTGAAGCTCGGCTCCAAGGTTGAGCCTGTGTGGGCGGAGAAGACCGAGGGGAAGCCCTCAGACCTTATTGGCTTCAGGGTGATAGAATGAGGGTGGCGATTATTGGCTATGCAGTAAGCAAGCTGGAGTGGGATGCAGAGAAGACGAGGGAGGAGGCAGTTTTTGAGGTTACGAGGGAAGCGATGAGAAGGGCTGGGGTTGAGAGGGAGGATGTTGGGACGGTAATAAGTGCATCAACGGACTTCCTTGATGGGAGAACGATTTCAAACTGCATGCTGATTGGGGCCAGCGGGGCCTATCTGAAGGATGAGAGCAAGGCTGAGGAGGATGGCATGTATGCTGCACTCTACGCTGCCCAGAGAATAATGAGCGGTGTTCATGATGTTGCTTTAGCTATCTCCCACACTCACAGCTGGATTTTCAACCCCCATCAGGTTTCGCAGTACATGCTTGAGCCGTGGTTCGACAGGCAGAATGAATTGCTGAATGGAATTACGCTCGCAGCTTTACAGGCGAGGCTTTACATGAGCAGGAGTGGGGTGGATGAGGGGCATCTGGCAGAGGTTTGCGTTAAAAACCTGAGGAATGCTGCAAAGGTTCCCTATGCCTTCAGAAAAATGGCTGATGTAACTGTTGAAGAGGTGCTGGAATCAAAGCTATACTCCTCTCCGCTTACAGAGCTTATGATTGCCCCTCCATGCGACGGTGCTGCTGCTGTTGTCCTTGCCAGCGAGGAGGTGGCAAAAGAGCTTTGCGATGAACCAGTTTGGATTAAGGGCATTGGCAATTCCTGCGACAGATACTTGAGGGACAGAGACTTGGGAAGGCTTGAGTCGTTGAGGCTTGCTGCTGAGAAAGCGTACAGAATGGCGGGTATTGAAGAGCCCTTCAGGCAGATTGATGTTGCTGAGATTTCGGAGAGGTTTGCCCACCATGAGCTAATGGCCTACGAGGCCCTTGGTTTCTGCAGAGATGGAATGGGGAAGGTTCTGATTGAGGAGGGAATTACGGAGGTTTACGGAGACATGCCCGTCAATCCCAGCGGTGGAGCTTTGGCTGGTGATGCGATTTGCGCAACGGGAATGATAAGGCTGATTGAGGCTGCAAGGCAGGTCAGGGGTGAGGCAGAGAATCAGGTCGAAGATTGCAGAACTGCTTTGGCTCATGCTCAGTGGGGGTTGTGTGCTCAGAAGAATCTTGTTTTTGTGCTGGGTGATAGGCCATGAGGAGAGTTGCGATTATTGGTTGCGGGCAGTCGAAGCATGGTAGAAGGACTGATGTTAGCCAAGCTGAGCTTGTTGCAGAAGCCGTTTGGGCGGCGATAGAAGATGCAAGCATCGCTCCCGAAGACATTGAGGCTTACGCTGTTGGAAACATGCAGGGGTTTGGTGGGATCTGCCAGCCCGATTTGGTGTTTGCCGACTACATCGCTGCAGGGGGTAAAGCGATGCAGAGAGTTGCCACAGGAGGGACGGTTGGTGGCTCCACCGCCCACCTCGGCTACTACGAGGTCGCTTCAGGGATGTACGATGTTGTTCTGGCTGTGAGCTGGGAGAAGCACAGCGACAGCGCAGAGCCGGGTGCGACAACAGGCTTACTCCACGTAGCCTTCGCCAATTTAAGCTACATGATGAAAATTGGCATGGACATGAGGAGCTTCGCAATTATGGGCCTTGCCGGTGCTGCTGCTGGCATATCAGCCTATCAGGCTGCCTTCTACATGGCCAGATCAGGATGCAGCATCGAGCACTTCGACATGGTTGCAGCCAAGGCAAGGAGAAATGCTGCAAAGAACAAGTACGCCCACCTTAAGTGGCCCAACTGCACTCCTGAAGACATAGCAAAGACCGAGATGCTGATATGGCCCATGCGCTTCGGCCACGTCTGCCCTGCAAGTGATGGTGCGTCATGCGTTATTTACGCCAGCGAGGATGCGGTGAAGAGGCTTGGAATCAAGGAGGTGGCGTGGGTAAAGGGTGTTGCAGCCTACGCTGACGAGGAGGCTGATCAGGGAGAGAGCTATCAGGGGACAGCAGTTGTTGACTACTCCGACCAGACAGGGGCAATTCTCTCTGCCAGAAAGGCCTACGAAAGGGCGGGGATTAAGGATCCAAGGAAGGAGATAGATGTTGCTGAGATTTACGCCCCCTTCCCCCATCAAGAGCTGATGTTCAGCGAGAGACTTGGTTTCTTCGATGATGGCACCGCATGGAAAGCTGTGGAAGAGGGAGTAACAGAAATTGACGGCGACTTCCCCATCTGCCCCTCAGGAGGGGTTAACGCAACAAACGCCATTGGCTCTTCTGGCATGCAGAGGGTTGTGGAGGCAGCACTGCAGATAATGGGGAAGGCTGAGGAGCATCAGGTTCCAAAGGACGTGAGAAATGCAGTTGCTCACGCGTGGGGGGGACAGGTGCAGTTCAACACGGTAATGGTGCTTGGAGACAGGCCGAGGTGATGGAAATGGGGCTTATTAAGGAAAAATTCGAAAAAACCATGCAGGTAGAGGGAGAGTGGAACGTGGGAGCCTACAGGTGGAAGGCTCCGGTGGGCTATCTGGATGAGTACGTCAAAAGCTTCAGGGAGAGAAAAATCATAGGCTCCCTCTGCGCTTCATGCGGCAGGGTGTATGTGCCACCGAGGGAAATCTGTGCGAGGTGCTTCACAGAGACAGCGGAGAAGGTTGAGGTCAGCCAGTATGGAGAGGTGCTCGCCTTCCTCGTCTCCCCACCCCTTGAGAAGGGGAAAGTTGTCATTGCGGGCATTGATGCAGTTCAGGCAGGATTTCTGAAGGAGGGAGAGCAGATAATTCTGGCTATGGTGAGATTTGAGGGCACCTCCTCGTCTTTGGTTCTGCCTTTAATAAACACTGAGCCGGAGAAGGTCAGAGTGGGGATGAAAGTTAAGGCGGTTTGGGCTGAGGAGTGCAAGGGGAAGCTTGCAGACTTGATTGGGGTAGAGCCTGCCTTTGAGGTTATCTATAAGTGATTTTTTAACTTTTTTGATGTCTAAAAATGGATGCAGCAGGATTTGGCTTAGAAGCGCTTTACTCATCAATCCAGCATCCACACCACTTTCTTCTCGCTATCCCTCCTCGGCGGGACTGGTGGTTGCTTCGCAGGGTAGCCAACTGTGATGACAGCAACGAGCTTTTTACCCTCAACGCCGAGAGCCTTGTTTATCTCCTCCTCGACATGTACAGGCCCAGTCATCCAGCAGGTTCCAAGGCCCATCGCATGGGCAGCGAGAAGCATGTTCTGGATTGCTGCTGAAACGCTCTGAACATCGCTGTAGTCATCTCCAGTTGGCGTGTAGTAGGCAAAAACCGCAGCAGGAGCGTTTCCAAGGCTTTTGAAAAACCTCCTTGTCTGCTCTATTACCTTTGGCGTCTCAGCAAAGAACCTCTGCAATCTGGGCAGAATGTGCTCGTAGCCCTTCTCGACGATTCCTATCATCTCCTTGAGCCTCTTCCCCGCAACAACCACGAAAAACCACTGCTGCCTGTTCATAGCTGAAGGTGCCCACATGGCAAGCTCTATCATCTTCTCAAGCTTCTCCCTCTCAACCGGCTTGTCGAGGTAAAGCCTGTGGCTTCTCCTCGTCTTTATAACATGCTCGACACACTCAAGAAGCTCCATAAAAATTAAAAATTAAGTTCAGTTAAAAGCTTTTTGAAAAGAGCTTTATATTCACACGGTAATTTGTTTTAGATGGTTACCGGCATTGTCTTTCATGAGGAGTATCTGAAGCACGAGCAGAGCCCAACTCATCCCGAAAGGCGTGAGAGGCTTGCTTACACAATGGACCAGCTGAGGGAGGAGGGGATATTCGAGAGCGAGCGTATTGTTCTTCTTGAGCCCTTCAAAGCATCGCTTGAGGATGTTCTTGAGGTGCACACTGAGGAGTATGTAAGATTCCTTGAGATGGAGAGCAAGAAGGGCGGAATTATTGACTTTGACACCAACATTCCTGTAGGGGTTTTTGACAGGGCCCTGTTGGCGGCTGGTGGAGCGATAAGGGCTGCTCAGGCCGTGCTAAACAAGGAGTGCGAGAACGCTTTTGCGATGATTCGCCCTCCGGGGCACCATGCGAAGCCCTACATCGGGGCTGGTTTTTGCTACCTCAACAACATGGCGATAATGGTGAAGTGGCTGCTGAAGCAGGGCTTTGAAAGGATTGCCATTCTGGACTGGGACGCTCACCACGGCGACGGCACTCAGGAGATTTTCTACAACGACGACAGAGTTCTCTTCATCTCAACCCACCAGATGCCCCTCTACCCCGGAACGGGCTATCCTGAGGAGTGCGGAACTGGCAAGGGCGAGGGCTACACGGTAAACATCCCTCTCCCTCCCGGAACGGGAGATGAGGGCTACATGATGGTCATTGACGAGATAATTGAGCCAGTTGTCAATGAATTTAAGCCGCAGTTCATTGCTATCTCTGCCGGACAGGACAACCACTTCACGGACCCAATTACAAGCCTGGCTTTGACTGCAAGGGGATATGCGGAGATGATGCGGAGGGCTGTTGCAATGGCTGAAAAGCACTGCGACGGAAGACTTGTTGCCGTTCTTGAGGGAGGTTACAGCGTTGAAGGGGCCCTGCCTTACACAAACCTCGGGATAATTGCGGCGATGGCGGGCTTTGACCTGTCAGCCATAAGGGAGCCCGAAAACTACCTCCCCGAGCTGCTCTGGCGGAAGAGGGATTCGGCATTGGTGAAGCTGAAGCACAACATAGAGGATGTGAAGAGGGTTCACTCAAAATACTGGAAGTGCTTCAAATGAATCTCGAAGAGCTGAGGAGGATACAGGAGGAGATGTCCAGAAGTGTGGTTCTCGAAGACTTAATCCCTCTTGAAGAGCTTGAGTACGTTGTGGGTGTTGATCAGGCCTTTATCAGCGATGAGGTTGTCTCATGTGCGGTCAAGCTGACCTTTCCGGAACTGGAGGTTGTTGATAAAGCTGTGAGGGTTGAGAAGGTCACTTTCCCCTACATCCCCACCTTTCTCATGTTCAGGGAGGGAGAGCCTGCAGTTAATGCGGTCAAAGGGCTTGTGGATGACAGAGCGGCAATCATGGTTGATGGGAGCGGAATTGCCCATCCGAGAAGGTGCGGGCTTGCAACATACATCGCCCTAAAGCTGAGAAAGCCGACTGTGGGGATAACAAAGAAAAGGCTTTTTGGTGAGATGGTAGAGGTGGAAGATGGGCTTTGGAGGCTTTTAGATGGAAGTGAAACCATAGGCTACGCCCTTAAAAGCTGCAGGAGGTGCAAACCAATCTTCATCTCACCGGGGAGTTACATATCTCCTGACTCAGCCTTGGAGCTGACGAGAAAGTGCCTTAAAGGCTACAAGCTTCCTGAGCCGATAAGAATCGCCGACAAACTTACCAAGGAGGTTAAGAGGGAGTTGACTCCAACCTCAAAGCTTAAATAACAGTTTGTTCAAAAGTGTTCTGAAGCGGGGTGGGGTAGTCAGGTGATCCCGGCGGGCTCATAACCCGCAGATCCGTGGTTCAAATCCACGCCCCGCTATTTGCCCAGCCCCCACCTCCCCCCCGCTTTTCAAAAATCACCACATTGGCCAGTCGGACCCCTCAAAGGTCCTTCCCATCTCTGCTATCCACTTCTGCACGTCCTTATCTTTGAGGGCCTTCTTGTCCACTATGACCACTTTTCTGACTCCCGGAATAACCTCCGCTTCAATCTGCATTGCCCTGAATGCTCCTCTCAACATCCTCATGACCATGTTCGTAGCACTTCTCGAAACCAGCGTCAGAATGTAAATTCCACCCTCTCTGCTGTAGTTGAGCAGGTTTTTGATTCTCATATGCTCGAGCAGCTCGTCGAGGCCGAAGCCTTTAAGCTTCATCTCCACGCCTAGCTCGTAACCAACATTCTCTATGAGCTTCCAGAATTCTTCGTCGGCCTTCGCGTTTACGAGGTCGAGGAGGGCAATCCACATTTCGAGGTCCACCATTACGTGGTCCCTTCTTTCGAGGATGTCCTCGTACTGCTTGAGATCAGATATTCTCGCCCCACCCTCTGCAAGTTCGGCATAAGTTATAATCGATTCTCTGATAATGTCGGATACTGTCTTATTTTCCACTGCCGTTAGCTTTTCAAGGATTTCCACAATAGAATCATCAACTGCAACGGACAATCTCTTGAACTTCGGCATTGAACTTTTATTATTGCTGCGAGCATAAAAGGTTTTCTGAAACAATTATCATAAATAGTGATACTTTACCAATACTTTACCATACCTTATCATAAAATTTATGCTCATTTGTTCTAAGGTATACAAGTATCTTTCACTATATTTCATCTTATTCTATCGTAATATAGATTGAGATACTAAACATAAAAAAATTTATTTTTGTAAACTGAAAACAAGCTTTATCGAATCAAATCATACAACGTAAATTAAAAATCATAAAAAATCGGAGGTGTGAAAAATGGGTGGAAGCTTTGCGACGGGCGGAAGTGCAATGACGCCCGACATGTTCATCCACATTGGGCCCTTTGAAGCGATTTTTCTCCTTGCCCTCGGTTTCTTCGGTGGAATGCTGAGCGGCTTCATCGGCAGCGGAGGCGCTTTCGTCCTCACTCCCGGTATGATGTCAATCGGCACTCCGGGGCCGATAGCAGTAGCATCAAACATGTGCCACAAGTTCCCTAAAGCAATGATAGGCGCCTACAGGAGATACAAGCTCAGGCAGCTTGACCCGAAGCTTGCAGTTATTATGGCCGTTTCTGCAATAGCAGGTGTTCAGGTCGGAATTCAGGTTCAGAAGCAGATTTATGAGGCTCTCGGAGAAACGGGAACAAACCTTTATGTCAGTATTGCATTCTTGGTTGTTTTGCCTGCAGTATCCCTGCTTCTTTTGAGAGACGTGGTGAGGGCGAAAAAGCTCGGCATATCCGACACCGAATCAACCCTGCCAAAGAAGATCGAAGAGAAATTCCGGCTTCCTCCGAGGATAAGGTTCGATGTTGTCGGAAGAACGCATTCAGCATGGCTCACGATTCCGCTCGGATTTGGTACAGGGTTCCTTGCTGCAACGATTGCCGTTGGTGGTTTTATAGGCGTTCCGTCCATGATATATATCTTATTGGTGCTTCCAGTGCCGTTGCGAGTGGGACAGAGCTGGGTATAGCCTTTGTCATGGGTTCTACCGGTACATTCACGTGGATTTACTTGCTTGGAGCTGTTGATTTCAGGCTCACAACCCTCATTCTTGCCACATCGCTCATGGTGTGCAGATTGGGACTGTCGGAACGACCTACGTCAGGCAGTACTACATAAAGATGGCGATGGCGACAGTGATGCTCCTCGTAACGCTGAGCAGGGCTCTGGCCGTTCCGGGCTACCTGGCAGAGCTTGGGTGGATTGAGCTGGATGAGGGAGTGGTAGAAACCCTGAACTCACTCGTGCTTCCGGTAATGGCTGTTGCGATGCTTTCCGTAACTCCACTCGTCGGATATCCGATGATGAAGGTTAGGATGAAGCTGAAGAAGCTCGGATTGCTTGACAGGGCTATTGAAGCCTCGGCCCACACCGGGTCTGGCAACCTCAAGAGGCTCGGAATATTCGGCGTCTGGACACTCGCAAACTACTACTGGCTCTTCCGCGACCCTGAATGGTGGCCGAACTTCGTCACCTCAATACCCCACGCCGACCCTCTGACAGGGGTGGTGCTGTCAATCGGAGTTATACTGCTTGCCATCTACTGGAGCTTCATCCACGGGAGCTTTGCACACGCATTCCTCGACCTCATCAAGGTTTCAGCGCTGAGAGATGACCTCGCCAAATCAATAGCCCAGAGCGGGTATGAGGGTATAGACGCGTGGGCTTCAGAGGTTAAGGCGGGTGCAGGAGCATGAGGCTTAAAGAGCTTTTTGATGCGCAGATGGAGTACTTCGGAGAGGTCTTTGAGAAAACAGAGTGGCCCTACTGGTAGTCAGCCCATAACGCACTTTGCACACCTAATTTTTTCATAATCAACGTCTTTTCTTTCGTATCCTGCCTTGCAGACCATCACCGGTGCTTTGGTTTCGTAGATTATCTCCTTGTAAGGGTCCCCCCTCAACAACCTTTTCAGAAAGCCTCTTTTCTCCATTCCGAAAACTATTAGGTCGGGGTTCAGCAGCTTTTCGAGCCTAAGCACCTCCTCCGATACGTTTCCGAGGATTATCTTGACCTGCTTCACTTCAAGCCCTGCCTCCTCCAATCTCTCCCTGTAGAACTCCACGAACTTCGAAGCCTTAACTCTCAGAGAGGTGTATATCTTCATCTCCTTCTCGTAGGACGCTATTGGGGAAATTTCAATGTCTTTGCCGAAAACTACGAACACATCTCCCCTGAAACCGGCTCTTGCCATAAAAACAAGCCTCTCGGCTGCAACCCTCCCGCAATCCGTGTCGTCGATTACAAGGATAACCCTTCCCCTTTCATGTGATTTCATAATATCACATACCCCGTCCGATACCCTATTATCACTGCAAACCTTTATATAAGTTGCCTTTTAAAATTAAATGATTAAACATTTAGAGAAAAATAAAAAAATTTATCATTGCCTAATACACAAATAATTCTGGTGACGCCGAAATGGAGTACGTTATGTGGCTGGTTTTGCTTTTTGCGTTCACGTTCCTGATCGGGATTATCGCCCCCATTTCGGGAGTGGGTGGGGGTGTGTTGTTCGTCCCCCTCACCACAGCCTTCTTTCCATTCAACATCGATTTTGTGAGAGGTGCCGGGCTGGCAATAGCACTTACCTCAGCCCTCTCTTCCTCACCAAGGCTTCTTGAGAAGGGTCTCGCAAATCTTAGAGCTTCGATCGTTATTGCGACAGTTTCAATAGCTTCATCGATTGCCGGAAGCGTTCTGGGGCTTTGGATAACCAATGAGATGCCAGAGGGAAAGCACTACATAACCATTGCCCTCGGCATATCTCTCTTCTTCATCTTCGCCGTGATGGTGAAGAGCAAGAGGGTGGAGTTTCCAGAAGTTGACAGTGTGGACTCAATCTCCGCAAAGCTCGACTTAAGCGGAAGGTGGTACGAGCCATCGAGGGATGAGGTGATTGAATACAGGCTCACAAGACTGCCCTACTCCCTCCCCGCCTTTGCCGGTGTTGGCCTGGTTGCGGGAATGTTTGGTCTCGGTGCGGGCTGGGCAAACGTGCCCGTGCTGAACCTGCTGATGGGCGCTCCGCTTAGGGTTGCAGTATCGACGAGCATGCTCATAATAACCCTCAACGACGCGGCTGCAATGTGGGTCTACATTGCCAGAGGTGCCGTTCTGCCGCTCATAGTTGTTCCATCGGTTTTCGGCGTGACTCTCGGAGCAAGGATAGGGGCGATGATTGCAGAGAAGGTCAGGCCGAGGGTGATAAGGCTGGTTGTGCTCGGAATCATGCTATTCGCTGCAATCCTCGACATAGAGAAGGGGCTTGCTGGTCTGGGGGTGATATGATGAATGTTGAAGTGGGAGAGGAGTGCATTCGATTTGCAAAGGTTATAAGGTACTTCACCCTCGCGGGGTTGATTCTGCTCGTGGTGTCCTCTGCAATGTATCTGCTCGACATCGACCCGTTCGTTGAGCCAGACAGGGTGGTTGAAACCTGGCACCTGCCGGCATCGGAGTTCTGGAAGGTGAATGTTGGAAAAGAGATAGAAAGCTACTCCGAGTTTCTGTACATCGCCCATCCCGACAATGTTGCAGTTTTCTCGCTTTTCTTCCTCGCCTTAGCGCCCGTCTTTGCACTGCTCTCAATTCTGCCAAAAATGAAGGGAATTTACCGTATTTTAACCATACTCGTCGTTGCGGAGCTTCTCTTCGGTGCAGTCAGACCACTGATACTCGGCGCAATCGGAGAGTAGCTACCACATCGGCCAGTTGGATTCCGCAAACGCCTCACCCATCTCGTCCAGCCATCTATCCATCCACTGCTTTACCTTGGTCAGGCTTCCAACCTCGACCGCATAGAGGTTTATAATTCCAAGAATCTCCCCCCTATTCACCTCACCGTCGGCGATTGGGAGGAAGACCGCATAATTGACGAATCTGTCCTCTTCAACCTTTCGGGGTGGAAGGTCTGAGTAGAGGTCCACGAAGGACCCGTAGGCGTGCCTCATTATGCACATTGGGTAGGTTATCGTGTTCTTCGGAATCTTTATCTTCTTAATCTTTATAATTTCGGGCTCCCCGTATCTTACTTCCTTCCTCTCGTCGGCTATTATCACTTCCCAAGACGCGTTGGCAGACCTTCTGTAGCCGAAGGGGTCAACACTCAGCTTCTTTCTCACTATCCCCCCACCCGTCCTGTAAACTATGTTCACCTCTCTGGTTTCGAGTTCAATCGGGACGTTCTCAAGCCTATCAACTCCGACGAAGTAAACGTTTATCACTCCAATCAGGTCCCCTTCCTCTATCACTCCGTCCTCCACTGCGAGAAACACCGCCTGCTGAATTCTCTTCTCTTCCTCAACTCTGCTTGGCTTGCCAATCTGCACGACATCAAGCACGGTTCCGTAAGCGTTCCTCATTATCGACAGAGGCACCACAACGGTGTTAGGTGGTAGTCTGACCTCCTTTATTCTGATTCTCAGCACGTCACCCCTCTTCACCCTCACCGTTTCATCCGCAACGAGAAGCTCCCACACACCGACGTGGCTCCTCGTGTATCCGAAGACCTTCGTCCTGATTTTCTCCCTGTAAACGTTCCCGTTATCCCTCCAAGTTATGTTCGCCTCGGTTATCTCCTCCCTCAGCTCAACCTTTGGCGGCTTTAATAGCGGTATCCGGGAAAGCAATCCGGTGCGTATGAAGAAGACCTTCAGAACGCCAACGAGGTCCCCATCCTTTACCACACCGTCCTCAATCGGAACGAAGAGAACCTGGCTTACGCACTTGTCCTCCTCAACCCTGCCGGGAATTCCGCACTCCACAACATCCGCAACGACTCCAAGGGCGTGGCGCATTATGTTCAGAGGGCCTACAATCGTGTTCTCCGGGATTTCTATGGTTTTCACCTTTATAATCGTAGGTTTGCCCCTCTCGACCTCTGCATCTCCATCCGCTATCAGAGTCTTCCACTGCGTAACGGGCGCCATTTTGTATCCGAAAGGTTTGAGCTCGACTTCAAGCTTCTCGACTTTGCCTCCTACCCTGTCCACCCAGTACAGCATCTCGGCTTTCATGCTACCCCACAATTAGGAAACAATTAACTGTTATAAAACTTTTTGTTAAAAAAATTGGTGCTGTAGTATCCCGAAATAACTTTACATCCCAACAAGATTGTCACGTGAGGAAGCTAACAAACAAGGACATACTCAGAATGCTTTAAAAGAAATTGAAGCTGTAATTTTAGGAAAGGTTTTGGGGAAATAGACAACATTCTTGTCTCTTCAATCTGTGGAAAAGGATATGGCAAAAACGATTACTATAAACACAGCAGAGAGAAGAGAACAATTGTAACGCAGCTCGGTAAGACCGCCTTTAAAGTTAGCAGGGTCAAAGACAAAATCGACCGGCAGAACTTTCTGCCCATTGTACAGCCTTGTAGAATTCGATGGAAAAAGAACTTATCAGCCAGACATAGCTGCAATAGCTGTCGATTACGCCTTATCCATGAGCTACAGGGATTCAAGACAGAGACTGCAGAGAATGACAGAATCTCCATCCCATCTCACGATATGGAGGAGGGTGCAGGAGCTTGGAATGGAAGCAGAATCGGAATTCGAATACGATGACTTTGTATCTGCTGACAGTACTAAGCTCCATGCCCAGGGTAAAGGTAAGCTCGATGTAAAGGTTATCGCTGGGAAAAGCGTTATCGTTGGGATTAACGAGAGCTATAGGGAAATGAAAGGAGAGTACGACGTTAAAGCAACAATCGTAGGAGATGCTGACAGAGATCTCAGCTGTTTTGAAGAAAGGCAGATAGATCTCATTCACATCTGGAGAGAGGTTAACTACAAACTCTGGCAGCACGGAGTTGATCTCGAAACAAGAAAACAGTACGTGAACGAAGTTAAGGGAATCCTGCTCAGGCTTAAGAACTCTATAGAGAAGCCAGATTTAGAGAGCAGAATTAAGAAAACAGAGAAGGCTCTGAATGAATTCGTAAAGGAAATGGAAGAAAAAGGAGGGTTTCGAGGTTCTTTAAAAGGCATATGGAGAACATTCTTTTGTTTGCATACAAGAAGCTTGAGGGGATAACAATTCCCTGGCACAATAACTGGATGGAGGCTTATGGGTGAAATAGCAAAGAGAATGAAGAACAAGTGGATGTCATGGAGCGAGAGAGGGGCAAAGAACCTGCTGAATTTGCTGCTGAGGAGATATGTTGAGAGGGAGAGGTATGAGTCGTTTATTGGTGAGATGGTTGGGAAGGGTTGTATGGTGGAGGTGAAATTCCAAGTATGATGAAACAGGGCCAAAAAATTGGTGAATGTTCACCAGAGGGGCCAGTCCCCCTCGTCAAACGTTCTGCCCATCTCCGTCAGCCAGTTGTCGAGCCACTGCCTCACCCTTCCTAGCGGGCTGAGTTCGACATCGTGCAGGTTTATTATACCTAACAACTCTCCTTCTTTGATTTCTCCGTCCATGACGGGCAGGAAGACTACCTTTTTGATTTCTCCCCCTTCTTCAACCTTCCAAGGCTTACAGTCGCAGAAAACGTCCGCAACGGTTCCATAGGCGTGTCTCATTATGTGGAGGGGATAGAGAATTGTTTTGGGTGGGACTCGAACTCTCTTAACTTTCACGACAACTGGCTCCCCGTAGCGAACCGGCTTGCTTTCATCCGCAATGAGAGCCTCCCACTTCCCAACCGGACTCCTCCTATAACCGAACGGTTCAACCTCTACCTCCCTCTTTACGATGCCGTCACCACTCCTGTAAACGATTCTCACTTTCTCCGGCGGCTTATCCTGCACTAAAGGCTTGAAATCCCCCAATCCGACGTAATAGACGTTTATAACTCCGATGAGGTCTCCTTCCTCAATCACTCCGTCCTCCACTGCGAGGAATATCGCCTGGTGTAGTGTCTTCTCCTCCTCAACTCTGCTCGGCTTTCCGAGCTGTACCACGTCCAGCACCGTCCCAAAGGCGTTTCTCATCACAGGCAGTGGCACAACAACGGTGTTAGGTGGTAATCTGACCTCCTTTATTCTGATTCTCAGCACGTCACCCCTCTTCACCCTCACCGTTTCATCCGCAACGAGAAGTTCCCATACACCAATGTGGCTCCTCATATAGCCCAGAATTGTCACCTTTGCAGGTTCTCTGTAGATGTTGCCGTTGTCCCTCCAGACTATTTTGGCTTCGTGGAATCCCTTCTTTAGTTCAACTTTCGGTGGCTCAAGCCCCAGAATTCTTGTAAGCAGACCCGTCTTTATATAGAAAACTTTAAGAACACCTACCATGTCACCCTTCTTTATAACACCATCCTCGACTGGTAGAAACAGGACCCTGCTTATGCACTTCTCATCCTCAACCCTGCCCGGAACTCCGCACTCCACGACATCAACTAAGGTGCCAAGAGCGTGTCTCATGATACTTAGAGGTCCGACAAGGGTGTTTCCAGGAAGGAAAACCGGCTCAACTCTTACGATTACGGGTTTTCCCTTCTCGACCTCCACATCTTCAGCAGCTATAAGCACTTCCCATTGAGTTATGGGAGCGGTTCTATAGCCAAAGGGCTTGAGTTCGATTTCCATTGATTCAGCCCTTCCCCCCACCTCATCAACCCAGTACAACATTTTTACCTTCACAACCATCACCTCCAATGCTATTTAATGATTATCTGTTATATATCTCTTTCGTTTTTCTACTAATGTGTTTATTTTGAACTGTGGATTTATTAAGTTATCGGGCGATTTATAATTGCGTGATTGTCGGTTAGATTTAAATAGCCAGAAATTGAAGGGCACTGGAATGAAGAAGATAGAACTCTACACATACGACGATGCGGTTAAGGACATGGAGGAGGGGGCTACGGAAGCGGAGGTTACTGCGAGAAAATGGGAATCAATTCTTTATGCCCTGAGAGAGATTGAGGAGGTAGCGCTGCAGCTAACACCTCTCTGCGAGAAGTACATCGACTTTGATTGCGAGGGCTGCCCGCTTACCAACTTCGACCTTCCTTGCTCAGAAGCGATATCCACCTACAGCCTCTTCTGCGGTGATTTGAAGAAGCTGAGGATGGTTGCGGAGAACATGCTCTCGATGATTCTTGCCGCTGGGAGGTATGAGGAGAGGAGGAACAGCTTTTTCGTCTAAGTGTAAGATCTGCGGTAAAGCCGTTCCTTTCTCTCTTCCAGTCTGCCCTGAGTGCTCCAAGAAAGATGCAGCTCTCGAAATCGCCACCTCACTTCACCCACCTCTATACGAGAAAAGAGTCGAGGGCTGCAACCTCTGCAGCAACAAATGCTCTGGTATTGCCCTTTGCGGCAAGCCTGAGTACGGCAAATTGACATACTACGAAGACCCTTTGCCGACGAACTGCTGCAACGCCTGGTTTTGCAATGGGAGTAAGCTAACAGGGACGAATCTCGCCGTGTTTTACTACGGATGCAACTTCGACTGTCTTTACTGCCAAAACTGGACCCACAAATACTTCGAAGACGTCAGAACCGTTAGTGTTGACGAGCTTCTGCGTGCTGCGAAAAACTTCAGAGTCAGGTGCGTCTGCCATTTTGGGGGCTCACCCGAGCCGCAGCTCCCATTCGCTTTGAAGTTCAGCAGAAAAGCACTGGAATTCAAAGAAGACCTGATGATTTGCTGGGAGTGGAATGGGGCCGGAAACACTTCTCTGGCATTAAAGGCCGCCGAATTAAGCTCAAGGTCTGGAGGAACTGTGAAGTTCGACCTCAAGGCGTGGAATCCAAATCTGCACGTTTTGCTTACGGGGAGAGATAATGAGAGGGTAAAGGACAACTTCGAGAGGATTTACGACAAACACGGAGAGGTGCTATCCGCAACAACACTGCTGGTGCCCTACTACGTTGATGAGGAGGAGGTGGAGGGTATTGCCCGGTTCATTTCCTCGTTCAGCACTGAAATTCCCTACAGCCTCCTCGTCTTCCATCCGGACTACAGAATGTCCGACTTCCCCGTCACCCCTGTGCAGCAGGTGAAGAGATGCTACAAAGCGGCCAAAAAACACCTTAAAAACGTGAACATCGGGAATCTACATCTTCTTGGACTTTAAAAGCTCTATCACCCCATCAAATGTGTACTCTTCCGGTATCTCCGCCCTTATACCCTTTTCAGCCAAAACCTTTGCCGTGGGAGGGCCGATGGCTACAACGAAGATGTTCTTAAGGGCCTCTAAGCATTTTTCATCGCACAGCTCAAGAAGGCTTCTCGCTATCATGCTGCTTGAGAAAACAATTGCATCATAAAATCCCTCTCTAACCTTCTCAACCTCTCTTCTCTGCTCCTCTCCCTGCAGCTTTTCGATTCTGTAAACCTGGATTTCCCTGAAATCTGCCACTTCCGACAGTCTTTTTACCGCCTCACTGCCAGCATTGCTCCTGAAGGCCACCACCCTTTTTCCCCTAAGCATTTCAGCAAATTCTTCGTAAAGGGTCTCGGAGTCGAATTTTGAGGGCAAAAGCACTTCCTCAGCCTCTATTAGCTCAGCGGTTTTTTTGCCGATGGCTATTACTCTTTTCAGCCTGACACCTCTCTCCCTCAAAACTCGCGCAGCATTCTGGCTCGTAACTATCGCGAAGTCGTGCTCCGGAACATCGAAATCTGTGTAGATTAGCTTTATGAAGGGGCATCCGTAGGCGTCGAATCCCTCCTCGCGGAACCTCCTAATCGTCTCGCTGAGCAGCTCAGCCGGACGGAGAATCAGAACTTTCATAGGAGCTCTTCTCTCAAATCGTTCAGGAAGGGGAATTTTTTCCTGACCTCGTAAACGTCCCCTAGCCTTATATCGCTCATCATGACCTCCTGATATTCAGATGCCTCGATAAGAACCGTGCCCATCGGGTCGATGAGCATGGAGTGCCCCCCGTAATCGAGGTCGCCCTCAACGCAGTTCACACCTGCTACGAAAACCTGATTCTCAATTGCTCTGGCCTGAAGAAGCACCCTCCAGTGGTCTATCCTCTCTTTGGGAAACTCCGCCGGAATGACTATGATTTCAGCTCCCATCTTGACAAGCTTTCTGGAAAGCTCCGGAAATCTCACTTCGTAGCATATCAGCAGGCCTATTTTGCCAAGATGCGTCTCAAAAACTTCAAGCTTATCCCCCGCCTTGAAGTACTTTTTCTCGTTCGTAAGGGGGAATAGGTGGGTTTTCCGATACTTACCTATTATTTTCCCCTTGTGGATAATGACTGCCGAATTGTAGAGGTCATCCCCCTCCCTTTCCGCAACGCCAGTTATAATCATTATGTCCTTCTGTTCCGAAATCTTCAGCAGCAGAGAGAGCTCTTCCTCCAGCGGCTCTACGGTCTCATAGTTGTGCTTGTAGAATCCCGTGTTGAAGACCTCTGGCAGTATTACCATGTCTGCCCTTACTTGAATGGCCCTCTTGATAAGGCTCATCCCCTTCATTATGTTCACTTCTCTGTCGGGCAGAATTCTCTGCTGAGCCAGAGCTATACGGATTTTCTCAGAGGTAGTCAATTATCTCACCCTCCTTGGTTATTTTCCAACCTCCATCCTTCCTTTCAATGCAGAAACCCCACTCAAGGATTTTGAGGTGGTAATCGAGCTCCTTTTTGCTCAACTTCAGCTTTTCCATAATTTCGTCCTCATTCTTTCCCTCCGCTATCATCTTCAGGATTTCCTTTCTGACTGGATTCGCGACAGCCTTGTGATACCTCTCGTGGTATATCCTGCTCTTCTCGATGCTATCGCTGTACTTTTCCCAGCTTGACATCCTTTTAAACTTGTTGAGCTAAGATTTTAACTTTTCGAATGGTTTATATAACCTTCACGAACGGTGGGGGCGATGAGGGATAAGATACTCTCAGTCCTCGAAGATTATGATAAGGCAAACATCCACATAGGGACGATTGGAAGCCATTCGGCACTCAACATCCTCAAAGGGGCAAAGGATGAGGGGTTCAGCACGGTCTGCATTTGCAGGGAGAGGGAGAAAAAGGTTTACGAGAGCTTCGGGGTTGCTGATAAGTTCGTAATCGTTTCAGACTATTCAGATTTACTTGATGAAAACATTCAGGAAGAGCTTAGGCACTTGAACACAATTTTAATCCCTCACGGCTCCTTCAACGCCTACATCGGTAAATTCGATTCGTTGCTGCTACCGATGTTCGGAAACAGAGAGCTGATGATTTGGGAAACGGACAGGGACAGGCAGAGAGAGTGGCTGGAAAGGTCAGGAGTCAGAATGCCGAAGAAATACAGCAGGCCAGAGGAGATAGAGGGGCTGGCCATTGTAAAGTATCCGGGGGCGAAAGGGGGAAAGGGTTACTTCATAGTGTCCTCCCCAGAGGAATTTTATGAAATTTCGGATGAAATGGTGAAAAAAGGGCTTATTGGTGAGGAGGACGTCAAAAACGCTGAAATACAGGAGTACATTCTCGGTGCGAACATTTACTTCTCCTTCTTCTACTCCCCGGTTTACGGAAGGGTTGAGCTAATAGCGGTGGACAGAAGGTATGAATCAACTGCGGATGCTTTGGGCAAGGTTCCGGCGAAGGAGCAGATTAGAGCTAACATAAACCCAACATACACCGTTATCGGCAACTTTCCGGTGGTTCTACGAGAGTCTCTGCTCGTGCAGGCATTCGAGGCAGCTGAGGGCATCGTTGAGGTATCCAAGGAGATAGCCTACCCCGGCATGGTCGGAGCATTCTGCATTGAGTCAATTTTTGATGAGAACGCACTGATGTACGTCTTTGAGATTTCTGCAAGAATTGTGGCAGGGACGAATGTCGGAATTCCGACCTCTCCATACTCCTACATTCTCTTTGGAGAGAACATGTACATGGGGAGGAGAATAGCGAGGGAGATAAAGCTTGCAGCGGAGAAGGACATGCTCGGCGAGTTGATTTACTGAATTTCTTTCCAGAGCGAAAAGTATTAAATTTAACGACTTATTAGGGAAAATATGGAGGATGAGATAAGGAAAGCGGCAGAGATTCTTGCCAAATCGAAGCACGCGGTTGTTTTCACAGGTGCAGGAATTTCGGCCGAGAGTGGTATTCCCACGTTCAGGGGCGAGGATGGGTTGTGGAGAAAGTACGACCCTGAGGAGGTCGCCTCAATTTCGGGATTCAAGAGAAACCCAAGGGCCTTTTGGGAGTTTTCTATGGAAATGAAGGATAAGCTGTTTGCAGAGCCAAATCCCGCTCACTACGCCATAGCGGAGCTGGAAAGGATGGGGATTGTGAAGGCCGTCATCACTCAGAACATAGACATGCTGCATCAGAGGGCGGGGAGCAGGAGAGTTCTGGAGCTTCACGGAAGCATGGACAAGCTCGACTGCCTCGATTGCCACGAAACATACGACTGGAGCGAGTTTGTAGAGGATTTCAACAAAGGCGAAATCCCGCGCTGCAGGAAATGCGGCAGCTACTACGTCAAGCCGAGAGTGGTGCTTTTTGGTGAGCCACTACCGCAGAGAACGCTATTCGAAGCGATTGAAGAGGCAAAGCACTGCGATGCATTTATGGTGGTTGGCTCTAGCCTCGTGGTTTATCCCGCTGCTGAGCTCCCCTACATTGCGAAGAAGGCTGGAGCGAAAATGATCATCGTAAATGCGGAGCCAACAATGGCTGACCCCATTTTTGACGTTAAAATCATCGGAAAGGCCGGAGAAGTTTTGCCAAAAATCGTAGAGGAGGTCAAGCGGTTGAGGAGTGAAAAATAATATTTTTTCTTATTTATTTTTAAAAGCTTTTCTTTAATATTCCTGTGTCAGAAAATTATAAATATCTCTCACGACCATTAAAGAATATTAAAATTAAAAATTGGAGGTGGTGCAAATGGTTGATCTGGATTTGACCCAGATTCAGAAGGACATACTGTATGCTTTGATAACGCTGTATAAGAAGAAATCTGGCGGATCGGTGAAAGGAGAGGAGATTGCAGAACTCATTAACAGAAATCCCGGAACCGTAAGAAACCAGATGCAGGCTTTAAGGGCACTGGGGCTTGTGGAGGGTGTACCGGGACCGAAAGGTGGTTACAGACCGACTTCAAAGGCCTACGAGCTTCTGTCAGTAACGAGACCGGAGGAATCCGTTGTTGTTCCGGTAGTCGTAAACGGAAACGTTATGGAGGAGCTCTCTGCGGAAGAGATCGTTTTGCCCTCTATATCAAATCCAAACATCTGTCAAGCGAGAATAAGGATTATTGGAGATATCAAGAAGATTAATCCGGGAGACAGCGTAATTGTAGGCCCCACACCCGTCAACGAGATGATGGTTTACGGAAAGGTGGTTGGTAGGGATGACACCGAGAACACGATCGTACTCGACATTGAGAAAATCGTCGCTCTGCCGAAGGACACGGTTGGCGAGCACATGTCTTCACCGATAATCTCCGTAGATGCCGAAGAGTCTGTTGTAAACGCAGCAAAGGTTCTTGCCGAAAACGGAATCTACTGCACACCAGTCCAGAAGAACGGCAAGTTCGTGGGAATCTTCACTCTCGACCACGTGGCAAAGGCGGTTGCCGAAGGAAAGCTGAATGCGAAGGTTGAAGAAGTGATGAGACCGAAGCTCGTGATGGTTGAAAAGGACACCAAGATAGGTGAGGCCCTTAGACTGATGAGAGATGAGAAGGTAAGGATACTGCTCGTCACAGATAAGGGAGAGCTAGTTGGAGTCATTACCGACCAGAAGATTCTGACGAGGCTCGCGCCCGAGCAGGTGGAAACTTAAATTTCCTTTTCTTTGTTTTTGCCTACTCAATTTCGGCCTTAACGGTAACGAACAGTGGTCCTCTGACGTCTATCTTCCCCTTCTTCCAGAGAATGTACCTCCTGACGTTTTCGTGGATGTAAAGATTTATGTCCGAGAGGTTCTCTACAATCCTAGCTTTCACCTTCACCTCCTCCTGTTCCCTCATCGCAGCCTCCTCAACCTTCCTTGCTGCATAGTAGGCAAAGCCGTCGATGTACCTAATGCCGGTAGGCACACCCTCCTCAAAGAAGCTCCTCCACTTCTTGGTTTTTGGAATGCCGTAGATGTCCCCTTTGTAAACAACAACCTCGTTGGCGTAAGCAGGACCGCATAGCTTCGTGTTCTCCTCCTCCTCAACCACGTAAACCCTCACATTTCTGCCCATCATCTCCCCTTCAAATGCCAAAAAGCTGCAGGGGCTCGGCTCCGAAGCGTGCTTTTCTGCCGTCTCCACAATGCTCTGGGCAATTTTCAGCCCTACAGCAGTCTGGGGGACCTCCTTAACCTTTATTTCCCTCGCAATGTCGAGGTCGCTTAGCTTAATCTCTCCATGAATCTGCGGGTAAACCATCTTCCTCACATCGTCGTAGCCATAGAGAATCATTGCCAGCCTTTCCACTCCTAAGCCGAGATTCATCACGGGATAGGGAATGTCGTACTCCGCAAGGGCCGTGGGAGAGTAGATGCCGAAGGTGGCAATCTCAATCCAGCCGTCGCTGTACTTTGTACTTGAGCCAACGAGCTTCGGATGGAAGGCAAATACCTCTGTCTGCGTGTCGGGGATGTAGTACTTGCTCCTCTTCTCGTCCTTCCTGAACCTGAAGTTCTCGAAGCCGAACTGCCTTAGCAGAGCCTCGGCAACAGCCTTTCCGTCATCAACGCTGAGCTCTTCATCAACCAGAACACAGCTGGCTGAGAAGTAGGTGTAAAGCCTCGTCGCATCCTCTCCCTGCTCCCTCCTGAAGCAGCGGTCGATGCTGAAGAGTTTGATGGGTAGGGGGAGCTTGTCGGCGATGTGGCTCAAAGTTATGAACCAGCCAGTCGTCATGTGGCTTCTGAGAGTGAGCGTGCTGGAGATTGGCTTTAGCTCCTTGAACTCTGGAAAGACTTCATCGAGTATCTTTACAGCAGTTATGTCATCAACGTCCAGAACTTCAGCAATAAGGTAGCTCAAATCGTCTCCGTCAATCTCACCCTTCTTGTAGCGGTGGAAAATCTCCTGCAGGGGCTTTGAATCAACCTCCCTCTTTGTTATGGCCTCAATCTGCCTGATTTTCTCCGCAGAGATACCCACATTGGGCTTGGGGAGTGTGGCAAGGTAGAAGCACCTGTCGAGGACGGCCAAAGCCTCCCTTCCGAACTGCTTTTTAACGTGGACATCCTCAACAATCAGCGGATTCACAACCTCAGAAAATCCTATGGAGAGGTAAGCCTCCCTCAATCTCTGAATTGTGGCAAATAGAGGGTGCTCCTTACCAAAGCTGAAACCCACTCTGGGATAAAGCTCGTTCGGACTTCTCTCAGCCAGAATTTCCTTTCCGGCCTTCCATGCAGCTTCGAAGTCCTTCTCTGCAAGCTCTCTGTACTTCTGAGGGTCGAATTTCATAACGGCTGAGATACAAAAGGCTATTTATCTTTTTGTTTACTGCCTGCGTGCTCAGAAGGGACAAGAAGAGGGAGTCGAGGATTGCCAGAGAGAGGGTTTTTTACCTCATAAAAAGGGCTGAGGAGTGGAAAAACATCGACTACGAGCTTGCAAGGAGATACGTTGAGCTGGCAAGGAAAATTGCGATGAGGTACAGGGTGAGAATTCCGCGAGAGCTGAAGGCAACTTACTGCAAGAAGTGCCTCTACCCCTACAAGGCTGGGAAATTCAGAGTGAGGGTGAGGAAGAGCAGGGTTATTATCACATGCCTCAACTGCGGTTTTGAGAGGAGAATTCCCATCCGGCCCAAAAGAGTAAACCGCAAAGTTTAAATTGCCACTTTGAAACTAAGTAGCATGACAAAGATTGGCAAGAAAATAAGAATTGAGAGAATAATTAACCGGGAAAGCAGGAATACCGTAATCGTCCCAATGGACCACGGAGTGTCTATGGGGCCGATCGAGGGGCTGAAAAATTTGGCTGAGACTGTAAATGCTGTGGCTGAGGGTGGGGCGAATGCTGTAGTTTTGCACAAGGGTGTGGTTGGCTTCGGTCATAGGGGATACGGGAAGGATGTTGGCCTAATCATCCACCTCAGTGCATCAACCTCTCTCGCTCCTGACCCGAATGAGAAGGTTCTGGTGTGCACGGTTGAGGAGGCGATAAAGCTCGGTGCTGATGCTGTAAGCGTTCACGTAAATGTGGGCAGCAAGACAGAGGCATACCAGTTGAGGAAGCTCGGGGAGATTTCGAAAATAGCCGGGGAGTGGGGAATGCCGCTGCTGGCGATGATGTACCCGAGAGGGGATGGAATCAACCAGTTCGATGAGAAGGCGGTAGCTCTCGCTGCAAGGGTAGGGGCGGAGCTTGGGGCGGACATAATCAAGACGAACTTCACCGGAGACGTGGAAAGCTTCAGGAGAGTTGTCGATGGATGTCCAGTGCCGGTTGTGGTGGCTGGGGGGCCGAAGATGGGCAGCGATGAGGACATACTCAGAATGGTCAGGATGGCAATGGATGCTGGAGCGAGGGGAGTGGCAATAGGAAGGAACATTTTCCAAGCCAATAATCCGACAAAGATGACGAGGGCAATATCTATGATAGTCCACGATAACGCTGACGTCAGCGAGGCCTTGGAGTTCCTGAAGAGTTAGCTTATGTAATTATCAAGATTTTCTATTTTCCTCCCGCAGTAGTGGCACCTTGCCGTTGCCCTCATTTCTTCCGTTTTGATGTAAAACTTGGGTGTTATCGGCTCCCTTTCAGCATTGGAAATGCAGGCGTGGTTGGGGCATTTGAGCACTCCCTCCACCACCTCAGGAGGGCTTACCTTGAACTTCCTCTCTATCTCGTAATCTCTTATCAGGTTTATTGTTGCGTTTGGTGAAATCAGGGCGATTTTGTTTAACTCTTCATCCCGAATAAACATCCCCTCTACCTTGACAATGTCCTTCTTCCCCATCTTGCTGCTCGGGACGTTCATGGCCATTGAGACCGTCAAATCTGTGCCGGGCTGAATTTTCAGTATTTTCAAGACAAGTAGGGCTTTTCCTGCGTTGATGTGGTCTATAACGGTCCCCTCCTTTATTTTGCTTACAACAAGCTCCCTCACAGCATCACCTCGCTGAGTATCGCCATTCTCACAGGAACTCCGTAAAAGGACTGCTGGAAGTAGCGGGCATGCTTTGTGGAGTCAACGGATGGGTGAATTTCGTCAACCCTCGGCAGGGGGTGCATCACAATCATGCTGTCCTTGGCGCTCTTTAATGTCTCCGCAGTGATGCGGTAGCTGCCGGAAACCTTCCTGTACTCCTCCTCATCCGGAAAGCGCTCCTTCTGTATTCTTGTAACATAAAGGACATCTATCTCGGAGATTACCTCCTCCAGCCTTGCCCTCCTGATTTCCGCACTAACATCTTCAATTATGTCCTCAGGTAAAGCGAGTGCTTCCGGGCTGATGAGGTAAATTCTCATATCAAAGAGGGCGAGGGCCTTTATCAGGGAGTGTATCGTCCTTGAGTACTTGAGGTCACCCATAAGAGCAATGGTTATACCATCAAGCCTCCCGCACTCCTTTTTGATGGTGTAGAGGTCAAGGAGCGTTTGGGTTGGATGCTGGCCAGCTCCATCGCCTGCGTTGATGACCGGCACGGATGAGTTCTCTGCAGCAAACCTCGCCGCTCCTTCGAGCGGGTGCCTTATGACGATAGCATCGCAGTATCCAGAGACAACTCTGATGGTGTCTGCAAGCGTTTCTCCCTTTGCAATGCTGCTCGCCTCCTGAGCGGTCATGTTGATGACATCTCCCCCAAGCCTCTTCATCGCTGTTTCAAAACTCATTCTGGTTCTTGTTGAAGGCTCGAAGAAGAGGTTTCCGAGTATTTTGCCCTCAAGAATTCTCAGCTTTTTCTCCCCCCTCGCAACATCCTCAAACTCTTCAGCTTTTTTGAGAATGTAGTTTATGTCCTCCCTATCAAGGTCGCCGATAGAAATGAGGTGCCTCATCACACCTCCTCTCCTTTTACGGTTTTAAACTTTCTCCCGTATGCTATTGCACTTGATATAACCAAGCAAAAGCTTAAATAATTATGAAGAAATTATACTCCATGCCGAGTTCTACTGGTTTGAAGGAAAATGTTGCCGGAGCGCTGAGCTACCTGCTTGGCCCGATTACGGGTATTCTCTTCCTCTTGATGGAAAAGGAGAGCCAGTTTGTGAAGTTCCACGCCATGCAATCGACGATTACCTTTGCCGGATTCTGGGTTCTGGACATAGCTCTCTCGTTTATCCCCTACATAGGAGTGCTTTTGATTCCCATCGTGGGGTTGGTCGCCTTTATAACGTGGCTGGTGTGCATTTACAAGGCCTACAGCAACGAGTGGTTCAAGCTTCCTGTTGTAGGAGACATTGCGGAGCAGCAGATTGGAGGAGTATGAAGGTATTCGAGTTTGAGGTAGGCAAAGGTTTCCTGCTCAGGCTGGACTACGGGAAAGATCTGGTAAGGCAGATCGAGGAATTTCTGGAGGAGAAGGGAATACATGCAGCCCACATTTCAGCGATAGGAGCGGTCAGGAGTGCTGTGATAGGCTACTATGATCAGGAGAAGAAAGAGTACGTAAAAAAGGAGTTGATGGAGCCGCTTGAAATCTTAAGTTTGTCCGGTAATGTCTCGATGAAGGATAGCAAGCCCTTCTGCCACATCCACGTTTTGCTGGGGAAGGATGGGGAGGTTTACGGAGGACATCTGTTTTCAGCGGAGGTTTTCGCCTGCGAGGTCTTCGTTCTGCCCCTGAGTGGAGAGGCTCCCGAAAGGGCTTTTGACGAGCAAACAGGGCTCTTTTTATGGTGAGTCTATCCCATCAACGCTTATTCCTCGGCATGCAGATTATCTCCTTTATTTCAGCATCGAAGAAGTTGTTCATGTGAGCCGGGCGAATGACAACAGCGGTGTCTGCTCCTCTGCTTCTCCCGCCCACGGCAACGACCTCCTCAATGGGTATTGCCCCGCTGTCTGCGGCCATTATTGTTATCTCAACGCAGACCTTCAGCCCATGCCCGAAGAGGGAGCGAAGAGCCTCAGCAATAGCCTCGGTTCTGCTGACTCCTCCAAGCTTCCTGCTGATGCTCCTCTCCAAGCCGGAGAGGATGTGGGACTGCCTTACGATTTTCGCTCCCCTTTTTCTGAGCTCTTCCTCCACCTCAGGAGGCATTGTGTTCTCTCCCTCCCTCACGAAGCCAGTGTGGTAGGTCACAACGACCACTTCGAGCCCTTCGGCCATTTCAAGAGCTTTCATGGCTGTATCGCCGTAGGATGACGCCACGACAAGGTGTTTAATACCAAGCTCCTTAGCCCTCTCGACCGCAAGTCTCAGAGTTTCCTCGGTGTTCTCCCTTCCGGGTTTGTTGAAGTAGACAATCTTCTTCTCCATGAACGAAATAGGGGCAGGGATTTAGATAACTTTTTAGCATGAGACCAAAGAACATGCACTTGCTGAAGCAGCACAAGCTTTATAAATTTACCAATTCAACATTCATCAAATGGCAGGACTGGACGAGCTCAGGAACCTGTCAGCGACGAAAATGAGGCTGCTTAAACTTCTGAAAGAATGGAAAGACCTTTCAGAAATTTCCTGCGAAATTGGGCTGAGAAAGCAGAGTTTAATTCCGCACTTAAAATTCCTGAACACCTTTGGACTTATTGAAAAAAATGGTAGGCATTACAGGACAACAAAAGTCGGTGAGCTTTTTCTTGAAAAGTTTTCTGAGTTTGCCAGATTTCTCAATGTTATTGGAAGCTGCGGAAAATTCCTGAGTGAGCACGATATTTCACCCATCCCTGCAAACCTGCTCAACAGAGTTGGAATGCTTTATGGAGCAAAGATTTACACCAAGAAAAACCCTTACGAGTTCCTTCCAGAGTGGCTCGACATCGTCAAAAATTCCGGGCGAATTCAAGGCCTCTCTTCAGTCTATCACCCTGCCTTTCCCCATTTGTTTTTGGAACTCTCAGCAGAGAGGGATGTGAAGCTGACTTTAACTGAGGAGGTACTACGACAAAAAAGCCTATGGGATTGGAGTGTAGATTTTAGTTTCATGGGGTGGTGAAAGATGAGGAGGAAAAATGTTATTCTGGTTATTTTTTTCTTAATTTTCTTCATAGGTTTCGAGTTTTCGGACATGACACTTGCATTCATAAATCTTCCTTCAAGTTATACGTATTATGTGACCAGCTTCGATAAAAAATTGCCAAAGAATGTGACTTTGATTATTCCAACTTGCAGTTTAAATGGGGATATCGCCGAAATTAAGCCTCTTCGTGAAGGCAACATTTCCCTTCTCGATACTCAGTACGGTAAAATGATAAAGATCGAAGCTGAGGAAGTGGGTCATACAACCATAACGAGTTTTATAAGCAGCGAGAAAACAATTGATATTATAAATGAAAATATAACGCTCTCTCCGATTCTTGAAAGGGAACTCCTTTCAAAAACAGAAAACAAGAAAGAGTTATCTATGGTCTACAGAGTTAAGATTCCCGTTTATGCAGAATTTGAGGGGAACTCTACGATTTATGTCACTTTACACGTAGAGTCGGGTTTTAAAGCTCTTCCCTTTTTCTTCACCTTCACAATTCCGTGGGAGCCCAGATACGGCTGGAAACCTTACGCAGGGCACAAGTATCTGGAAGTAAAAATCACCAAAAAAGGCTGGCAGCTTGCGGAGGGTGAAGAGAGAGTGAGGTTAATTTTCGCGGTATGATAGGTGTTTATGAATATTTCGATCTACATAGTATTCCCAAGACTATCCTTTCACGAATTTGGAGCCTTTCTTGCAGTAATTTCACAGGTTTGGTTTTTCTGAGTATGGAGGTGAAGAGTAAGAGATCTGACGTACCCTTTGCCTTCTCTCTTCTGGCCTATGTATTTTTGATGTTAGTCTATAGGGCATTTCCAAATATTTCCCAACTCACGAAAGCTTCACTTTGATCGAACACACTCTATAATCGACTTTAATGGTCTTTGCCTTAATTTTTTAGTGTTTATTCTGCTCTAATCCGTTCTATTACTGGTACCCTCTGCTTATCCCTCAGCAGCTGCCTGAACTTCTCCACATGTCCTCTCTCGCAGCAACTGCTTTTCACAGAGCGCCATTGATTGGAGAAGCTCTGCTTTTACCTTACGGTTTGTTTCAATTAATAGCCACAATTTTGGACTGTTTTACGTGATTTTAATAGCCACGAACTGTGAACGTTTCTGATTGGACTTCCCTTATTTTGGAAGCATCAAAAGGTATTCCTGGTTACTTCAATCTGGATGCTGCTCCACAGTCGGCGAGTCGAAAATTATTTGAGGCTCTTTAACCACTGAAGTATAGTGGGAGAATATGAACGCCATCTGGATTGTAAAAGGAATAGAAAATGTTGTTAAATCAAATCCGAAGAGACTCGAAGAGCTTCTTGCCAATCTCAGGAGAGATAAGGAGTTGTTCGAAGAAATTGTTATCTCCGCCTACGTTGAGGGGCTGATTAGCCTGTCCAAGGCTTCTGAATTGCTTGAAATTACGCGAGATGAAATGGCTGAGATTCTTAGAAAGAGGGGAGTGCCTCTAAGAAATTTGAACAAAGATGACCTGGTCGCCGAAGTAGAGGCGATCAAATGGTTTTAGTCGATAATACCGTTCTTTCGAACTTTGCAAAAGTCGGTAGAGTCGACCTTCTCAGTAAAGCCTTCGAAAAACTATTTGTGACCGAGCAGGTTAAGGAAGAGTTTGAGTTTGGTGTTAAACGAGGCGTGTTACCAGCTTTGCCCCGCAATTTTGAAATTCTGAGGCTTGAGGAGTATGAGTTGGATATTTACAACTCTCTGAGAACAAATCTGGGGAAGGGAGAAGCTTCTTGCTTGGCTATTGCAAAAAATCGAAAAATACCTCTCCTTACAGACGACTTCGATGCCAGAAAGGTTGCCAACATTTTAGGTGTTCCAGTTTCAGGTACTGTCGGCGTGCTGGCTCGATGCGTTGAAAAGAACCTGATTTCAAAAGATGAAGGAAATCAAATCCTTAAAGAAATGATAGCAAAAGGCTTTTACTCTCCGATTTCGGATTTGGACGAGATTCTGTAAAATGGGGTTTGGTAGCGGGGATATCCTTACTCATCAGAATGCTGCTTGGATTTATTTAAATTATATAATATAATAATTTAGTTGTCAAAATATTCTACATAAATATTCTCAAACTATGGTCAGAAACTACATATAGCAATTGATGTATTGTTTTAATGGTGGTAGCATCTGAAAAAGGTGTTGAGTCTGGTTTTGGTGCTGAATAGTAGCGTTGTGCCGGTGATGGCCGTCGGCGGTGAACAAATCACAGTATGCAGTTCTAAGAGCTGTTCAAATGAGAGGTGGATAAAATGAAGGGCAAAAAATTTTTGGTTTTTATCTCATTTTTTATAATCCTGCTTGGAATATTAGATCTAATTATGGAATTCGACCACCGTTCCTACATAATTATACTTGTGGGGCTTGCATCTCTTTTTGCATCGCTGAACATCAGCATCTCACGTCTCGCCATCGCCGTCTGCATCGCTGCAGCAGTATTTATAGAAGCCATTCATGTTTCCAATCTGCATTACAGGGTGATACTTTATGCCATAGGAAGTTTACCTTTAATAATATCGGTTGGCTCGTATCTTAAGGGAAGTGAGAAGGGTAGGGGGATGAGATGAGGGTTGAGGATGTTTTTTAATTCTATTTATTTTTTTAATACCTGCAACAGTGGCAAGCTATGTGTTCATAAGAGTGTCCAAGATTAGAAAAGGCTACTTCCCCGTTTTGCTTGCTATAGGTTTTGCAATCACTTTTGCTGAAGGTTTCATCCTTTTCCTCGTAAATTTTGGAGCTATCCCTACAAATGGTCCCACAATCCAACTTGTGCCACAGATAATCATGCAAAATCCAAATCCACTGATACGCTTCTATGGGACGTTAATACTTCTGTGTTTTCTGAATACGATCGTGTTGAGCATATTTTACGCTACTATAGCTAAATTGCTGCCCAAATTTTCCGGATAGGTGATACAATGAAATGGGGCAGCAGTACTGGTGGTTTGGTGTTGGGAGAGCTTGGAGGAATTAGCACAAGCAATGGCAGGGGACGGAAACCCCTAACCCCGGATATCGTTGCACAGCATGAGATTTCCCACTGGGAGCATGACCGTGCATCATGAACTGCTGCTGGGTCACTTTAGGGGGCGATACATGGTGCGATTCATGCAGGCACAGGATAGAACATCAACATCAACGGAATAAGCGATAAGTGATACCATGAAGAAAAAACACCTCGTCTTTTTACTTTTAATTAATTTTGTTGTCAGTGGTCTTCCTGCACATAATGCTGGCCACATGGGGGCTCCACATGTCTTTCTACGTCAAAAAGCTATCCTCCCCCCAGAACTACTTCGAAATCACCGAAGAGGACTTTCGGGAGATTCCGAAGCTGAAGGAGATATTCGTGGACTTGCAGAAACTGGCTCCGGGAGAGGAGAGAAGCTACGAGCTCGACTTCAGCACCGGAAACAAAATTAGCGAGTATCTAACAGAAAAGCAGGCTGAAGTTGGTGAATGCGGCTACACATACTGCTTCAAATACGGTGATGCTTACTACGGAGCCCACATGGGGACGCCTTAGATAGAGTGGAGTGGAAAGATGGGACCCATTAACTTGGCACTGTATCATTAGCAGTTATTATTTTTATATTTTTTGGAATTTTTTCTTACCGATGTTTATCGTATACCGTGGTTTTGGGCTTCTCGACCCTTTTGCTGTTAAAGGAAGATACACCTCAGACTGTTACATATTCCTCCTAAGCGAAGAACCGTTCGAAAACGTAACACACTGTTCGTCCCAACGGCAAAGCTGGGCTCTGTGGAGCTCCCACCAAAGAATTTCGAGACTACAAAGATTAACAACCGAACATCATAAAGCTAACCGGGGACAAGCTACCATCCGAAAAACTTTGGCCTGAAAAGAAAGAACGAAACCCTGTACAGGATGGAGTTCAGGGTCGAATTCCCCAAGATGAGCGAAAATCTCTCAGCGAATACAAAATAGATAATGACTCCGTAGAAATCCTCCGAAGCTACACCAATGCCAGCTAGTCAGGTTGCTCATCAGTCTGTATTTACCTTGAATTTGATTATGTAGACATTTTCGGTACACGAATTTCGGCCACTATCACTCTCTCAGGTGTTCGGCTCTAGGGAATGTTACAGATATGGAAAGAAACAAGTGGATATCGGCTCCTGTATCGTGTGAGGGTTAATCTATTGCTAAATAATTTTATCCAAATTTCGATTATTGATTTATTCGACATTTAAAGTCGAATTTTTAATTACAAAAACAAAATTTATTAAACTAAAATTCGATGAGGACTTTCTGAACAATTCGGTTGGCTCCGAACAATTCGGAATTAATCGAATTTTTAATATATTTTCGAAAACAAAAATTTTATAATACGCATGTTAGCTCACTGAATTCAGACTATTTCCAGCCTTTCCAAAACGAGTTTGTAAACGTTTGAATTATTCCCCCTAAACCAAATGTTAGGGTTTGCGACACTTCACAAAAGTTAAATATCCGATATGAACAGCAATGCATATCGGAGGTGGCGTTGTGAAAATCAGAATCTTGATTCTTCTGATGCTGGCGCTGTTTCTGCTTGGATGCTCCTCCAACGTAAACACGAATGTAAAGCTGAAGGTCTTTCATGCAGGAAGCCTGACAGAGCCGATGAAGGCTTTCAAGCGAGCTTTTGAGGAGAAGCATCCGAACGTAGAGGTGCAGACTGAGGCTGCAGGAAGTGCTGCGACGATCAGAAAGGTTACTGAGCTTGGAAGGAAGGCTGATGTGATTGCAACGGCTGACTACACCTTAATCCAAAAAATGATGTACCCGGAATTTGCAAACTGGACGATAATGTTCGCCAAAAATCAGATTGTTCTGGCCTACAGGAACGACAGCAGGTATGCTGACGAAATCAACTCGCAAAACTGGTATGAAATCCTGAAAAGGCCCGACGTGAGATTTGGCTTCTCCAACCCCAACGACGACCCTTGCGGGTACCGCTCGCTTATGGCAATCCAGCTTGCGGAGCTTTACTACAACGACCCAACCATCTTCGACGAACTTGTTGCGAAAAACTCCAACCTGCGCTTTAGCGAGGATAATGGCAGCTACGTTCTCAGAATGCCCTCATCTGAAAGAATAGAGATTAACAAGAGCAAGATAATGATTAGAAGCATGGAGATGGAGCTGATACACCTCGTTGAGAGCGGAGAATTAGACTACTTCTTCATTTACAAGAGCGTGGCCAAGCAGCACGGCTTTAATTTCGTTGAGCTCCCTGTTGAAATTGACCTAAGCAGCCCCGATTATGCCGAACTATACAGCAAGGTTAAAGTTGTTCTTGCAAACGGCAAAGAGGTGACAGGCAAGCCAATCGTTTACGGCATCACCATCCCGAAAAATGCTGAAAACAGGGAGCTTGCTGTGGAGTTTGTGAAGCTCGTAATAAGCGAGGAGGGGCAGGAAATTCTAAGAGAGCTCGGGCAGGAGCCGCTTGTCCCACCAAGGGCCGACACAGCAGTTCCAAGCCTGAAAGCAATGGTGGAGGTATCATGAGGCTGCTTTTCTCAGCCCTTCTGGCCCTTCTTTCTTCAATAATCCTCCTTTTCGTACTGCTGCCAGTTGCTGCCACCGTTACTCTCCAGCTCTTCAACTTTGACGAATTTTTGAAAGCTGCATCAGACCCGGCAGTTTGGAAAGTCGTCCTCACAACCTACTACGCAGCTTTGATTTCCACTCTAATCGCAGTAATTTTTGGCACACCGCTCGCCTACATTCTCGCAAGGAAGAGCTTTCCGGGAAAAAGCGTTGTGGAGGGGATTGTTGATTTGCCCGTAGTTATTCCCCACACCGTGGCCGGAATAGCCCTGCTTGTCGTTTTTGGGTCCAGCGGGCTGATTGGAAGCTTCTCCCCTCTCAAATTCGTCGATGCTCTTCCGGGAATCGTTGTTGCAATGCTGTTCGTATCCGTGCCAATTTACATAAATCAGGCAAAGGAAGGCTTTGCCAGCGTTGACGTCAGGCTTGAGCACGTTGCAAGGACTCTTGGCTCCTCTCCGCTTAGGGTTTTCTTCACTGTCAGCCTCCCCCTCTCCGTAAGGCATATTGTGGCAGGGGCAATAATGTCGTGGGCGAGGGGAATAAGCGAGTTTGGGGCTGTGGTGGTTATAGCATACTATCCCATGATTGCTCCGACGCTGATTTACGAGCGCTACCTTTCTGAGGGCTTGTCGGCAGCCATGCCGGTTGCAGCAATCCTGATACTGCTCAGTTTGGCAGTTTTTGTGGCCTTAAGAATTATTGTGGGGAGAGAAGATGTTTCTGAAGGTCAGGGCTGAGAAAAGGCTGGGGAACTTCAGGCTTAACGTGGACTTTGAGATGGGCAGAGACTACTGCGTGCTGCTCGGCCCGACTGGTGCTGGAAAGAGCGTTTTTCTCGAACTTATTGCCGGGATTGTAAAGCCTGACAGGGGAGAGGTGAGGTTAAACGGTGCTGACATCACTCCGCTTCCTCCAGAGAGGAGAGGAATCGGCTTTGTTCCCCAAGACTACGCCCTCTTCCCCCACCTCAGCGTTTACAGGAACATCGCCTACGGCCTCAGAAATGTTGAGAGGGTTGAGAGAGACAGGAGAGTCAGGGAGATGGCGGAAAAGCTCGGCATAGCCCACTTACTTGACAGAAAACCTGCAAGGCTCAGCGGTGGGGAAAGACAGAGGGTGGCGCTGGCAAGAGCCCTTGTAATCCAGCCAAGGCTCCTTCTGCTTGACGAGCCGCTCTCTGCTGTTGATCTAAAAACGAAGGGGGTGTTGATGGAGGAGCTGAGGTTTGTGCAGAGGGAGTTTGATGTTCCGATATTGCATGTAACTCACGATCTTATTGAAGCTGCGATGCTTGCGGATGAGGTGGCGGTGATGCTCAACGGAAGAATAGTGGAAAAGGGGAAGCTCAAGGAGCTTTTCAGCGCAAAGAATGGGGAGGTTGCAGAGTTTCTCTCTGCGAGAAATCTTCTGCTGAAGGTCTCGAAAATACTCGATTAGGTTTTTACTATCGGATTTCTCAGCACCCCAATTCCCTCAATCTCAAGCTCCACCACGTCTCCCGGCTTGAGGAGCTTTCCAACGTGCATCCCGCATCCCCCGCCGGGAGTGCCTGAGAGCATTACGGTGCCGGGGTGGATTGTTTGGTCTTTGGAGAGATGGGCAATCAGGTCGGGAATCTTCCAGTGCATGTCCTTCGTGCTGGCCTCGCTCCAGACCTCTCCATTAACTCTCGCCACCATCTTCAGGTTGTGGGGATCCTTGATTTCATCCTTCGTCACTATGCAAGGCCCCATTGGTGTTGCGTTGTCAAAATCCTTGCTCTTTAACGGCCCGAGGGGCATGGCTTTTAGCTCAATGAACTCCATGTCCCTCGCGCTGATGTCGTTGACGATTGTGTAGCCCAGAACGTAATCCATCGCATCCTCCTTCGATACGTTCTTCCCCCTCTTCCCCACAACAATTCCAAACTCAAGCTCGTAGTCGAGAATTTGCGTGAAGCTCGGCCATACCACAGGCTCCTCGGGACCAATTACGGAGTAGGGGTTCATTTTGTATCCAACTGGAACCTGATACCACTCCTGCGGTATGCTCATGCCGAGCTTTTCAAAGCCCATTCTCACGTGCTCCTCGAAGGTTGAGAAGTCCACCATCAGTTTGGGCTTAAGGGGAGCTTTCAGCTTCACCTCGCTGAGAGGCCATGCAGCCCTCTCTCCATTCGGCCCCTCAACCTCTCCCTCCTTTTCCTCAACAAACTCCCTTACTCTCTCTGCCTCCTCAAGAGCTCTCTCTTCCCCCTCAAGAAAGCCGAGCATGTCTGGTGGCATTAGAGCGTGGGCAACTCTCATTGCAACCGCCACACCTTCTTTCCTTAGCAGAGATGCATAGCATAGAGTCAAATCGAAAACCTTCTCACCTTGCACGAAACCAATCCTCTCCTCTCCCAGCCTCTCAAAAGTTACGAGCTTCATTTTCTCCCACCTCCGTATTCCAGCATTTTTCTCGCAGCTTCAACAATTTCAGCAAACTCCAGCTCCCTTCCCTCAATCTCGGCGTAGGCTCTGGCCACATTGCCGATAATTCTCTCCGCTTCGCTCCACTTTGCATATTCGCCCAAATCAATGTCCATCGCCGCCTCGTACCAGCCCATTCCCCTCTCGTGCCTCTCCTTTGCCTCCTCCCACACAAACTCGAAGTATTCAATCGCCTCAACCAGATGCTCTTCCCCTGCCAGCCCACCATGGCCCGGAACGTAAATTTTTGCATCAAGGTTGAGAAGTTCTCTGAGCGCGTTTACGCTCCCCCTGACAGACCCGCCGACGGCAAGGGGTGTGCAGGGCTTTGCGAATAGCAAGTCTCCGCAGAAAACAACTTTCTTTTGGGGAATATATATGTAGCAATCCCCCCTCGTGTGAGCAACACCCGGATGGATGATTTGCATTTCAGCGTCATTATAAAGCTTCATTCTGCTTTCGAAAGTGATGTTCTGCGGCGTTATTTTCGCCCCGCTGAAGTCCAAGTCGGGAAAAAGGGACTGATAAATTTCTACGAAGGCCATTAATGTTTCCTGCCTTCCCATCTCGTGAGCTACTGCGACCGCATCAAAAAGATGATTCGTCCAAACGTGGTCAGGGTGGCCGTGAGTGTTGATGAGAATTCTGAAATCTTTGGCTGTAACCTCCCTGAATTGGCTGATCATCTCCTTAGCTCTCTGCTCGTTGCAAACACTGTCAACAACCACACTGAACTCTTCACCCACAATTAAACCTGCGTTGTTTACGAACCACTCCCCTCTGCCCTGAATGTATGCATAGACTCCGTCAGCAACCTCAACCAGCTTGCCGTGCATGAGGCTAAGTGGAGTTGGGCAAGATATAGCTTATCCTTTTTTGCCCTTCAACCCTTTTCGGCCTCCTTCTCTCTCAGCAACCTCCTGAGAAGTTTTCCCGACGCCGTTCTGGGTAGCTCTTCAACAAATTCAACTTCCCTTACTCTTTTATAACCCGAAATCCTCTCTCTTACCCACTCTATTATGTCCTCTTCGTCAACCTTTCCCCTGTATTCTGGCTTGAGAACTATGAATGCCTTTGGAACTTCTCCAGCCTCCTCATCCGGCTTTCCTATAACTGCAACGTCCATAACAGCCTCGTGCTTCATCAACAGAGCTTCAAGTTCAAACGGTGCGATTGTATAACCCTTGTACTTGATGACTTCCTTTACTCTATCCTGAAAGTGCAGAAATCCCTCTTCATCAATAAACCCAACATCCCCGGTTCTGAAGAACTTTCTTCCCTTCTCATCGTACCACCAGCACTCCTGATTTTCCTTCTCCCTCTTCCAGTACCCTTTGAAAATGTTCGGACCTCTGATAACTATCTCACCACTCTCCCCAACACCAAGTTCTCTGCCATCCTCAAGCGAAATAACCTTGAGTTCTATATCAGACATTGGAACGCCCTGTGTCGTGCTCTTGTCGAGTCTCAAAGGAGGATTCGTCGTAACCATCGGACATGCCTCGGTCATTCCCCAGATTTGATTGTGCCTGAGGCGAGGATTGTTACACTTTTCAGCAGCCAGTTTCAGAAGCTTTTCAACCAGAGCGGGAGCAACAGGCCAGGCACCCGTAGCAAAGACCTTCAGATAGCTCCAGTCATAGGTTTTATTCGAACTTTCAAGAGTGTTGACGAGCACGTTGAGCGCTGGAGGAACGGCCCATGAAAATGTGCCCTTGTACTTTTCAATGTTCTCAGCCAGCATCTCCTGGTTAAACATTCCCATCACAACATACTCGTTACCGACGGTAACCATCAAATTGACCAGTCCAAACTCCGCTGAATGGAACATTGGCATGCAGCCCACAATCGTGTCCATGTGCGAAAGCCCTGTAGCTACGGCAAGCTGTAAGGCGTTTGCAGCTAAATTAAAGTGTGTGAGCATCACACCCTTCGGCATTCCAGTTGTGCCGCCCGTATAGGGAATCAGTGCCACATCCTCTTCGGGATTCACCTTCACGTTTTCAAAATCCTCACTGCCGGAATCCATAACTTCTGACAAGCTGTTTACCTCACCACCGACAACGAAAACTCTTTCAACTCCTGTCTTTTCAAGAACAGGTTTGAAATTCTCGTAGAGCATACTGTGAACGACCAGCGTTGTAGCTTCGCTGTCGTTCAGGATGTGCTCTAATTCAAACGACTTGTACATGGGGTTTATCGGAACGGGAGTTGCAGCAACTCTCCAGAGAGCGTAGATTGTCATAACGTAATCGATAGAGTTAGGTATGCACACACCAACGTGCTCCCCTTTCCTCACTCCTTTCCTCGAGATGCCGCTGGCGAGCTTTTTCGTAACCTCACATATCTCCAGAAAATTCATACTTTCAGGAAACTCAGAAGGGAATTTTGGTTCTGCAGAAATTATTGCCGTCTTTTCCCCAAATTTTTCGGCTGCTGCATCTATTCTGTCCGCCAACGAGATTTTTGGGTAATACAAACTTGGAAATCCGATTTTGTACTTCAACTCCATGCACTCAATCACAATTTAACATTAAAATACCTTTCGCTTTTTACTTTGAGCTAATTTTTAATAGTCGTCGGAGAAACATTACAGTGGGAGCGGCGGTGGGCGGCTGACCGAAAGGAGGAAAGTCCCCCCACCCGCTGTGGCGGAAGGCCCCTGAGAAGGGGCGGAGGAGGAACAGAAACGAGACCGGTGCGGGGAAATGCGATGATTCCGCAAGGATGAGGTCACCCGCTCCGGATGAAACGGCCTCCTCCCCGCCGGGTGCAACGCGTAAGCGGCTCAGTCTAATGCCGCCGGAACAGAAGGGGGCTTACTACCGCCACTCCCAAAGTTTTTTGAACCCTCCACAAATTTTTCACTATGCGGAGGTTGTTGTTAACTCTGATTCTTGCAGCAACCCTGCTCGGATGCAGCCAGGCACCGCAGGAAAAACTCAAAGTGGGAATTTTGCCGATTGAGGACTCTCTGCCCATAGTTGTGGCCGACGAGCAGGGCTTTTTCAAAAAGCACGGACTCGATGTTGAGGTTATACAGTTCTCAAGCGCCGTTGAGAGAGATGCCGCGCTGACCGCCGGAGAGGTCGATGCCGTTATAACCGATCCGCTTGCGGTGATACTGCTCAGAGACAAGGGCTACGACGTCAGAATAGCCTCATTGTGCTTGGGAAAAACACCTAAAGAGGGAGTTTTCGCTATACTCGCTGCACCAAACTCCGACATCGACTCAGTTGAGGATTTAGACGGCAAGGAAATAGCAGTCTCGCTGAACACAATAATCGAATACGCTCTTGACGTTATGCTGTCCGAATACGGATTAAACTACACCAAGATTTCCATCCCCAAGATTCCGATAAGAATGCAGGCTTTGCTGAATGGGAATGTAGAGACTGCCGTTCTGCCGGAGCCACTAGCAAGCTACGCGGTAAGCAAAGGTGCGAAGCTGATTCTCAGCGATGCGATGCTGAACGAGAGCATCACGCAGACTGTCATAGTCTTCAGAGGGGATGTTGATGACGAGAAGGTTCAGAAGTTCCTTGAAGCTTACAGAGAGGCTGTGAGGGAGATAAACGCGAACAAAGAGAAGTACAGGGAGAAATTCATTGAGATAGCGAGAGTTCCTGAGAATATTGCGGGCAGCTATCCAATACCCGATTATCCCGAACCGCAGCAACTGCCGAAGGAATACTACGACCGCTACCTTGAGTGGGCCATGCAGAGGGGGCTGATTGAGAAACCTGTCCCCTACGAAGAGGCAATCAGATGATTACGGTAAAGGGTATTTCAAAATTTTTTGGAGAGCTAAAGGCCCTTGATGGTGTCAGCTTTGAGGTTGAGGATGGAGAAACCTGCGCGATAATCGGTCCTTCAGGCTGCGGGAAGTCGACGTTACTGCTCATCATGGCCGGACTGCTCAAACCCTCTGAGGGTGAAGTGTTGGTCGATGACAGGGCTGTCAATTCCCCACTCAAAAATGCCGCCCTAATTCTTCAGGACTTTGGCCTGTTTCCGTGGAAAACCGTTTACGACAACGTTGCTCTTGGCTTGAAAATTAGGGGCTTCAGCAGGAGGGCAGAGAGGGAGAGAGTTACAGCGCTTCTCGAAAAGTTCGGTTTGAAGGGCTTTGAAAAGAGCTACCCTAAGCAGCTAAGCGGGGGGATGAAGCAGAGAGTAGCTATAGCCAGAGCAATCGCAATCGAACCCCAAATCCTCCTGATGGACGAGCCCCTCTCCTCCCTTGACGCTTTATCGAGAGAGGAAATGCAGAACTTCCTGCTCAATCTCTGGAAGGAAACTAAAACAACCATGGTTCTGGTGACTCACAGCATTGAAGAGGCCGTTTTTCTGGGAAGAAAGATAGTGGTTCTTACCGAGAGACCGGGAAGGGTGAAGGCGGTCGTGGATAACAGAGAGGCTGGGGATGAGAGTTACAGATACGAGGAGGTGTTTTTCGAAAGATGCAAGCTTCTAAGGCAGACTATAAGGGCTACCTGATAACCTTAGCTTCCCTGCTTCTCATCTGGGCGGCTGCAAGCTACTTACTGCAAAATCCCGCCCTGCCCAATCCACTGGACGTGCTGGCTTTAATCTTAACTCGCAAAGAGCTGATAACGCACACAGCCGTGAGCTTGATCAGAGTCGTGTACTCTCTCGCGCTTGCCCTCTCAGTTGCCCTTCCTGCTGGCATTTTAAGCCGCGAAAGAGTTGTTGATGCAACAATCTCGCCGATAATATACCTTCTCTATCCCATCCCCCACATTGTTCTTCTTCCCCTCTACATTCTTCTCTTCGGGATAGGTGACCTGTCAAGAGTTCTGCTCATCGCAACAATCCTTTTTTTCCAGATTGCCGTCACAACCAGAGATGCGGCAAAGCAGGTCAGCGATTACTACGTTTACTCAATACTCTCACTCGGAGCGTCAAAAATCGACATTTACAGGCACGTAATCATCCCAGCTGTTATGCCGAAAATCCTGACTGCGTTGAGAATAAGCATAGGAACCGCCATAGCAGTCCTGTTCTTTGCTGAGAGCTTCGCCACAACGAGCGGTCTGGGATACCTCATAATCGACTCCTGGAGCAGGGCCGACTACACGACAATGTACGCTGCAATTACAACAATGGCCCTTCTCGGCTTTGCACTGTACGTCATCGTTGAGAGCGCCGAGAGGAGAGTCTGCAGGTGGCTCTAAGTCCAAATCCATTATTCACAAGCCAGAGCGACTCCGGAATGTGAATCAGAAACCAGTGATAGCTGTAAAAACAGGTGGGATTTCCGAGTCGAAAAGGAGGATAAACGCAACTGTAAGAGGTAAAAACTGCCCTTTTCCGGAGAAAATTCCCGTCTTTCCTTAGCGTGAAGATCGCCAGTGGCACCAGCAAAAATGAAGTGAAGAACGTAAAGAAAGTGCACAAGTGTAGTTCTGCAAGGTAATCGGGGCAGAAACCTGCGAGACAAAAAACCTGACTAACTAGGTATGCCGCCAAGCAGATTACCACCGGTAGGTTCACCAAGAACGGTTTGATTGTCAAGGCCGTCGATCCTGCAAATGTGGCGATGGTCCTCGCCACCATCGAGGCAGAAGCTTTCGAGAGATACGAGCTCGAACAAAGAATTCTCGATAAAATTCTACAGTGTCCCCCAATCCAAAAATCTATTTATACTCCCCTATACAACCTTATACATGCAGCGCTACATCTACCCTGTCGACCTAACGGAAGTTGAGGATGAGCTCAACATCATAGTTGAGAAGCTTAAAACATCTAAGGCTGAGGCAATCAGAGAAGCGATCAGGCACTACGCTGAAGAACTTCGAGGATTGGAAGTTGTTGAGCTGAGAGACGTCCCGAAAGAGCAGGCCAAGGAAGAGGTGAAGGAGTTTATCAAGGGCAAGGAGAGAGTGTGGGCGGATGAGATCGCAGATGCCTTAAGACTCGACCTCAGCTTGGTTAACGATATTCTGATGGAGCTGTGGAGTGAGGGCTATGTCGAGCCAGAGGATTGAGGGAGAGAAGATTCGCTGCGTTGGCAGGAGGATCAGCAAGCCCAGGTTGATCCACCAGACTGGAAAGCACAGAGCAATTGAGATCTTCGTGGAGGGAAGGCCAGCTAAGGCGGAAGTTGTTAGAGCTTGGAGGGTGCTGAAAACTGCAGAGGATTAACCCCCAACTCACTCTTTTAAAGTCATTCGAATCAATCGCATTAAATGGCGATAAATCGAATTATCAAACTTGGGCTTGAGGAGGAGGCCAACAAGCTGCTCCTCCTCGTCCTGAAAATCGTAGTGTCTAAGGTCAACATCTCCTCCTCGGACAATGACAAAGTCTTCATCGCCGATAACGTGACCCATTAGAATCTTCTTTACCGCTGTGGGCATGCCCAGTCTGTCGCTCTGTTGAGAGAAGAATTTGCGCATGTGCTTCATTCTGAGCGGTGAGTTCACTTTACCAAATGACTTCCGCAGCGTCGATTCTGTAAACGGATAAACCGATTTAGGCTTGTAGCTCTCGAAAAACGCCTTGAGAGCTTCCTGAGCTTCGATTGAGATAAAAGTCACTCTCTCCTCATAGTCTTTTGTGATCTCAGCTGGGATGCGTATTGTTCTGTTTTCCAAATCGATGTTCTCAGCTTTTAGTCTGTAGAGTTCCTCAGCTCTGATGCCCGAAGTGGCTGCGAGCAAAACCGCAGCTCGTGTTCTCAGCACCATCGACCTTACTGGGAGATCCTGAACTTCAGATAGTAATTTTTTGATATCTTTAACTTTCACTACGAGCTTTCTCCGCTTGGGTGTTTTCGGAAGCTGGATCTCATCTGCAAGAGGGTAATTCAGGTGTTTAAGCAGTCTGCGGATGTCCAGCACGGCTTTACGCACATATTCGGGCGAATACTCTCTTTTTAATTCGTTTATATAAATTTTTATGTCACTAAGATTAAATCGGTATGAACACCACTCCGCAAAGTCATATAATCTCTTTGATGTGTCCCTCAAATGGCCACCAGAAACGCCCTTAATGGCCATTTTTGTCAAAATCTCCTCAATGTCCTGCTTATTGAAAACAAAACAGATAGCCCCGGCCGGATTCGAACCGGCGTCGCCGGATCCAGAGTCCGGCAGGATTGACCGCTACCCCACGGGGCTTCGATTCGAATGGTACCCAAGGGTTTATCAAAATTTTGGTTTCAGGAACTCCAGGAAATGGCAAACGATATATATTTCCACAATTTAAAGCCTACATGCGTCCTCTCGGCGTCACGATACTCGCAATCGTCCTTCTTGCAATCGGCTCCCTCGCCGTTGTTACCGGCACAATTCTCCTTTCAACAAAAGAGGAGTCATACCCAGTTTTTGTCGAAGAGTACGGAAAGCTGCTCAACCAGTCTCTGGGCAATATGCCCGTCAGCGAGGAGGATCTGAAAACCGTTTACGAAATGGCTTCGTACATGGCGGTAACTTTCGGGATAGTTTACCTGCTGGCAGGGTTTGGCCTGCTCACACTCAAAGAGTGGGGCAGAATACTCACCATTCTGATAGCGGGGGTCAATTTTGTTTACAGCATTTTCCTCTTCTTCATCCAACCTCTGGCAGCTGTTGAAATCGCCATCAACCTGCTAATCATATGGTACCTAATGAAGCCCGAGGTTAGGGAGAAATTTTCCAGAAAAATTAGCATAGAAGAGCGGATTCTCGGCGACCAAAATCCTTAAATAACTCGGAGCCAAGCCAGTTATGCCGACGGTCATAGGACGGGGGAAACACCCGGACTCATTCCGAACCCGGAAGTTAAGCCCCGTTCCGTCCCGCACAGTACTGTGTTCCGAGAGGGTACGGGAACTGCGGGAACCGTCGGCTTTTTTGTTATTAGCTTTTGGAAGAGATTAGGTTCATCTGCTTCCGGTCTGCCTCTGCCCAATCCCTGTAAAAAAAGATTAATTCAGCATTATTTCAACAGCTTTATCAACCTCTCTTTCCGTAATTACGAGAGGCGGCACCAAGCGAATCCTCCTTTCGGAGGTGTTGTTGACCAGCAATCCATTTTCAAGGCACTTCCTGACGAATTCAGCCGCATCTCCTACGTCAAACCCAATCATGAGTCCCACTCCGATGACGTTCTCAAAGCTCTCCTTCAGCCTCTTAACGAAATACTCGCCCATCCTGGCTGAGTTCTCCACCAGCCCCTCTCTCTCGATGACTTCAATCGTCGCCAGTGCTGCAGTGCAGGCCAGAGGGTTTCCGCCGAAGGTTGAACCGTGGTCTCCTACCTGTATCTTCTCAGCAACCTCCTCCTTCAATGCGCAGCACCCTATCGGCACTCCTGAGCCCATTGCCTTTGCCATCGTTATCATGTCCGGCTCAATGCCGTAGTGGTCCTTGGCAAACCACCTGCCAGTCCTTCCGAAGCCCGTCTGGACCTCGTCAACTATGAGCAGAAATCCGTATTTTTCCCTAAGCTCCTCAATCGCTTTCACAAACTCCCTATCAGCCGGATAAACTCCAGCCTCGCCCTGCACGAGCTCTACAATGACGGCAGCGGTTTCTTCATCCACCACCTTCTCCAGACTCTCTGGATTGTTGAACTCGGCGAACTCAACGGGGCTTACCAGAGGCTCAAACGGTTTCCTGAACTTCTCCTTGTGCGTGACAGACAGAGCCCCCATCGTTCTGCCGTGAAAGTCACCGGTAAAGGAAACGAACTTCTTTCTTCCAGTGGCCCTCCTTGCGAACTTCAGGGCAGCCTCAACAGCCTCCGCTCCGCTGTTGCAGAAGAAGAACCTGTCCATTCCTGCAATTTCGCTCAATTTCTCTGCTAGCTCTACCTGAGGGGTGGTGTAGTAAAGGTTCGAAATGTGGATTAGCTTTTCGAGCTGCTCTTTCAGCCTCTCAACGAGGTGGCGGTTACAGTGGCCTATGCTCACCGTCGCTATTCCTGCAACCAGGTCCAAATACCTTTTTCCGTTGACGTCGTAAACGTAACAACCCTCTCCTCTTTCAATGACCACCTTCTGCCTTGTATATGTTTGCAGAATGTGCTTTTTCTCCCTCTCGATCCAGTCCATGGAAAAAATTTTGCTGAGTAATTAAGTTCATTGCTCCGCCCTTATCATTAGCTCCCTGTACTTCGAAATGAGAAACTCCGGCTCTCTCAGCACAGAGATGTTGTAAACAGCCACCGCCCCAAGCAAGTCTCCCTTTTCTATTCTTCCTCCCTTGGGGGATAGCACAACCGCATGCGTAACAACTCTGTCCTCCTCAACCATTTTTGGCGGCGAGAAGGCGCAGAGGTCAACGATGCTGCCGAATGCATGGTTGAAGGAGGTCAGGGGTTGGGTTATCGTTCCCGACGGGAACTCAAGGTCCCTGATTTTAACCACTCCCACCTCCCCTTCTGCAAGCTCAACGCTTTCCTCAGCTATCACTGGCTCAAACCTTCCTATGCTGCTCCTCCTGAAGCTGAAAGGCGTAACGACTATACTCCTTCTTCTTATCCTTCCATCCTTCCAGTAAACGTGGTTGGCCTCAACCTTACCCGTCAGATGCTGAAAGATTCTGGCAGCCCTTTCTCCGGATGAGATGTAGTACACGTTCAGAACACCAAGCAAATCCCCTTTTTCAACCCTGCCATCAAAGGCTGGAAGGAATACTGCATGGGTTATCAGCTTTCTCTCCTCTACAGCCCTCGGCCTCCCCATGTGGGCAATGTCAATAACCGTTCCGAGGGCGTGGGTCATAATGGACATGGGAACCGGAATGGTGTTTTCCGGCAGCTCAAGGTTCTCAATCCTTACCTTGACAGCCTCGCCCTTCGTTACCTCAGCCTCTTCTCTGGCTATCAGGGGGTACCACTCCCCAATGTGCCACCTGCGGTACCAGTACTCCTTCAGAATCCTTTTTTCTCTCACAACCTCATCATCTTTGACGTAAACAAGATTTGCCTCCTGCTCTTTGAGTGACATCGCAACCTCCGGGGCTGTGATGACTCCTACATTCTCCGCTGGCGCCACATTCATCGGGTAAACCTTAACCACGCCAAGGAGGTCATCTATTTCAACCGTACCATCCTCAACAGGAAGGAAAACCACGTGGGTTATATTCTTCTGCTCCTCAACTCTGTAAAGCCTTTCCCCGTAAACGTCAACAACCGTTCCCAAAGCGTGCCTCTGAATCGAGAGGGGAGAGACTGCCGTTTTTGCTGGCAGTTCTACCTTTCTCACCTTTATTATAACCGGTCTACCCCTCTTAACCTGAACTTCCTGCGTGGATATTAGCAACTTCCAGTAAGCGGTGCTGCCGGTTTTGAAGTATGCAGAACTAATTTCAGCGAACTTCTCAAGCGTGCTCCACTCCCCGTCCAGCTTCCAGTAAACGGTTCTTACTTTCATAATAATTAATTAACTTATACCTTAAAATTTTTTACGGTAACCTTTTTGAGTGTCGGTGGTACTAATTGCATGCAAAAGAGCTTGGTTATTGCCCTGATCATTGCAGTGGTTGCGTCAACGGCCTCGATATACCTTTACGATAAATGCGTTCAGGCTGAAACCAAGTACAGTCTGCTCAGAATCGAGTACCTGAGCCTGCTGGAGGAGAGGGGAAAGTACGTTGAGCAGCAGAAAAGTCTCGCTGAGAGACTCCAAAACTGCACAAAAATGCTGGAAAAAGCTGCTGAGGAACGTAGAGATGCAGAAAGAGACGTGGAGGAGCTTAAAGACCTGATATCCACGAATCCCGAACGGTGGACCGTCAGGCTGGAAGGCTCCATTGTTGAAAGGTTGGATAAGGTAAAGCGAGCTATTGAGGACTCCCTGAACTCTCCGATAATCTCAAAATTTGCCGAAATGATTGTTGTCTCAGATGCGGTTTACCTGAATGGAAAAAGGTTCTCCTTCGACTACGTCGAGGATGAGGCAATGCTCAAGGAAAAGGATGCGATAGTCAATCCAGAGTGGTTCCTTATTCACAGGGTTGGCGACTGCGACGATGTGGCTGCAGCAATGGCGGCTGTTATGAAGGTGAAGGGCTACGACGTCAGGTTCTGCGTGGGACAGAGGGAAGGGGAGAGTGGAGATTCCAAGCACGCCTGGGTGAGGATAGGCGATGAGGATGTTGACTACAGGTACTGTGTAAACAGGGTCTGCGAAATGGAGGTGGGCTACTTCGGCAACATCGCTGAAAAATGTGTGGAAATTTAGAGCATATCTTCAAGCCTTTTTCGGTAGTAGTCAAGGGCTCTCGCCATAAACTCCTCGCTCAGCTTTCCGTGAAGTGAGGGAGTCTCAAATATCCTCTTAGGGACGGAAAGCTTCTTGGGATTGAAGCCCATGGCGACCTTCAGCCTCGCCTTTTCCCTGTAAATTTCGGTGCCAAGGTTCTTGAGCTCATCAGGTGAGATTGAATAGCCAAGCGGTTCAAAAGCTCTGGAAATTACTTCGGGTGTGTAGATTCCCCTCGCGAAGAAGCACACAACTAAGCTAGATAAAACCTGCCTCCAACTCTCCTCCTCGATCAGCCTGTTGATAACCTCTTCTGGCGATAGGTCCTTTACCTTTTGATCAAGGCTGTAGCCTGCAGAGTCGAGATGGGAGTGTCTCATCCCCGTCAGGTAGCCGAGCACCGCTGCATAGCCTGTGTGGTAGCCCGGCATCTCATTGCCGCCAAAGGCTAGGGCGAATTCCCTCCCTCCGTAAATCTCCGAGGCGTGCTGAACGCCCATAGCGAGGTGTTTGTAGAACTCCGTCGGCTGCTCGTAAATGTAGTCGATCGCTTTCAGGTAGCTTTCAACATCTCCGAAATTCAGCTTCACGAGCGTCTCTCTCTCGGTGATAATTCCCCTCTCCAGCGCTTCAGTCGCCCACGCCAAGCACACTCCTGTACTCATAGCATCCAGGCCATAGGTTTCAACCCTGTGTATGAGCCTCAGCAAATCGTCTCTCCTCCCAATTCCGAGCATGGAGCCGAGGGAGTAAATTAGCTCGTAGTCGTAGGAAATCATTATCGTCCGGAAGAAGTAAGGCTCGTTCTCGTAGGGCAGCCTCAATGCGGCAAGATGAATACACGCAACCGGACAATGGCTGCAGGCTATCCTCCTTCCGAGGTTGTGCTCCGCCAGAGCCTCTCCGCTTATTTCCTCAGCCTTCTCAAACCTCGCAGCTTTGAGGTTCTTTGTTGGAAGGGCGTTTAGCTCGTTCAGGGGTATTACGTTGGCAGCGGTGCCGAGAAGATGATACTTTTTCATCGCGTCCGACTCAATCGCCATCCTGTATATTTCGTCGTAAACTTCCCTGTATTTTTTGCCGTCAGCCGGCAGGTACTTCTTTCTCCCTCTGACAATCAGAGCTTTGAGCTTCTTGCTACCAAAAACCGCTCCGAGTCCGAGCCTTCCGAAGTGTCTGTACGTCTCAGTTGTGACGCAGGAGTATCTGACAAGCCTCTCTCCAGCACCGCCAATCCTCATCATCGTCCTCGTTCCCCTGCCCGACTCATTTTCTGCCAGTATCCTTCCAACAATAAGCGAGTCAGGAATGCCCCAGAGGACTCTACCATCCCTGAAGTGAACCTTTCCAGGCTCAACTACCAGATATACGGGCTTTTTGCTTGCTCCCTTTATCACGATTGCACCGTAACCTGCAGCAGCTATCGATACAGCAGTTCTCCCTCCGGCGTGGCTCTCGCCCAGATTGCCGGTGAGGGGGCTTTTGAACATCGCAACTGTTTTAGATGCGAGTGGGTAGGCCGGGGTTAGGGGTCCGGTGGCGAAGACTATGACGTTTTCGGGAGAGAGCGGGTCTGCTTTCGGATCCATGTGCTCTCTCATAAGCTGAACCGCCACACCCGTTCCACCAAGCCATTTCTCGAAAAGCTCAGGGCGATGCTCTACTTCGTAGGTGTAGTTGTTGAGGTCTATAACGAGAACAGCATCCCTCATGCTTCCACCTCTTTATAGGCTATAACTCCGTGCGGGCAGTAGCTGGCGCAGTAACCGCAGTGAATGCAGACGGCTATTTTTCCATCTTCCCTCACAAAGATGGCGTTGAGTGTGCAGGCTTCAACGCAGTAGTGGCATCCAAGGCAGAGGTTCTCCAAGTAAACCACTCCGCCCCCTTTCTTTGGCTTCAGGGCTCCGGTTGGGCAAACCTGCACACACGGTGGCTCCTCACAGGCTCTACAGAATATGATTGTCGCGCCCCTCTCAAAACCGCTCAGGCTGACAGGAAGGATTGCGGAACTGCTGTTACCTATTTCCGGCCTCTTTGCAAACTTTCTCGAGCATGCGAACATGCAAAGCCCGCACCCAACGCATTTCTCTATGTCCTCAACCACGAGACGCTTCATACTCCTTCACCAGCCTTTCAAATGCCTCTATAAACTCCTCCTCCTTTCCCCTGTCTATGACCGTCGCAGCCGCGATTCTGTGGGTTGCGTCCGCAAAGCCGCCAACAGCCTCGCTGGCCTTCGGTATCAGATAATCGAGGCCGGGCATTTTGCCTCTCAAAATCATTCTTTCCAGAGGCGTAGGAGCTCTTGCGCTCACCTTTACGGCATCCCACCCAATCTCACCGAGGTCTGGAATGGACTTCGGCTGGTTCTGAAAACCTATTAGGTAGAGGTTATCCTTCAGAAACGTCATGTCCTTTATGAGCTGGCAGAACTCTCCGACCATCTTTACGCCCATAGGGTAGAAGAAGTCGCCGACGTGGAACCACTGCACGTACTCTCCAATCTTCAATTCACCGTTCCTCAGCCTCTCCATCATCTGCTCAAACTTCTCTTTTTTAAGCTTCTCAAGCTGCTCAACCTTTTCAAGAGTTTTCTCATCAAATCCCTCAAAGCACGCTCTGATTCCAAGCTGGTAGGCTCTCTCCTCGTAGCCCACTGCCCCAAGAGTTGTTAGCCTCGGGGCGATGACGTCAGCATACTCTCCGAATTGCTTAATGAAGTACCTCTCCTTCGCTCCCTCAAACCTCACCTTCACCTGCCCCTCATCAATCGCCTCTTCGAGTGCAAATCTGTCGAATCCCAGCACACCCCCGCTCCTGTCATGGTAGTCCCCAACACTCCCGAGAACGGCTATGTAAGCGTACTTTTTAGCCTCTTCCCCAGCAACAGCCCTGAAAAATATGTAGTTGAGACTCGATGCCGAAACGAAGACATCTCCCGAAATCCCCGCAAGCTCCGGATCGAGAACGTGAACGTAGTCACTGTCGATATCCTTCGCAGGATGGTGGTCGATTATCAGAACCATGCTCTTTCCGGCGTTTATTTTGTCAATCATGTCAGCAGCTAACCCGCCCAAGTCAGTGTAGATGATCATGCCATCCCTTGAAGAGTGAATCTTCTCCACAACCGCAGGGTAGACCTTCTCAATGCAAATCAGCTCCGCCTCAAAACCGCAGTACTCGCAGAGCTTTTTCAAAAGCGCCCCGGAGCAAAGACCGTCAGCATCGTTGTGGTGAACAACTGTAACCCCGCCCCCGGCATAGCTTCTTATGTAGTTGGCAGCCCTCTCAACCCACTCGAAAAACTCCTGATGAAGAAATTCCTCCATGTTAGACATTGGTAAAAGGATATACTAAAAATTTTTCATCTGAGATGAATGCAGTCTCCGGCGTAGATTTTTTTGCCGCTTACTACAAGCGAGCCGTCTTCGGAGATTGCCTCCGCAATTCCCTCCGCAACTCCCGAAGGAGTTGTCACTCTCACAGCCTTCCCTACAGTGGAGCACCTCCTTTCGATTCTCCTTCTGAGCTCACACCACCTACCGTCCAGCAGCATTCTGTAGTTTTTCGAGAAATTTCTGATGACTTGCTCAAAAACCTCCCTTCTGGAAACATCGTACAGCTCGGAGAGTGAAATACCGTTTTCAGGATCAGGATTTTTCACGTTGATTCCAACTCCAACTATAACGAGCGGTCTTTCAACCTCCCCGTGCAGTTCGGAAAGAATTCCGCAAACCTTTCTGCCCTTAATCAGAACATCGTTCGGCCACTTTATCTCCGATTGAGGAATCGCCTCAGCGACGCTCAGCCCCGCTATCAGCGTGAGCTTTGGCAACTCAGAGTAGTCGAGGGGTGGTGAGAGCGTTACCGAGAAATACAGCCCGCCCTCCTCGCTGAGCCACTTCCTTCCGTGCCTCCCCCTTCCGGCCGTTTGCCTGTTAGCGAAGAAAAGCGCATCTGGTTTGCCGTACTCCTTGGCCCTGCTGTTGGTGGAATCGGTAACATCGTAGAAGTGAACCTCCTTAAAACCGCTTTCAAAGGCCAATCTCGCCACCTCATACGGATTGAGCTCCTCTTCTCCAGCTATGGTGTAGCCGCTCGCATTTGACTCAACATAAACTCCGCACTCCTTTAGCTTTTGCACAGCCTTCCATACAGCGGTCCTCGAGATTCCCAACTTCTTAGCCAGCTTTTCTCCGGAAAGAGGGTTCTCAGATAGAATCCTGTAAACTCTGTAGTCTGTGGATTCCCTTGAAATGCGCATGAGAGATACAACACCATAATCTTAATAAACCCTTTTTTCCTCAAGCTGACTGAGGGCCCGTGGCTCAGCCTGGTTAGAGCGCTCGCCTGATAAGCGAGAGGTCCGGGGTTCGAACCCCCGCGGGCCCATTTTTAAGGTGGGTTAATTGGGCTTTTCCAAGATTGGGATTGCTTAGGTATGAGCTTTATGAGTATTTACTTTTTTGTAATACAAAATTAAAAATCGAAGAGAGGAGAAATCGATTAAGGCAGCTTACTCGTTATGGTTGGTAATTTTCCCGGCGCGAACTACTCAAGAGATACGAGGCGCGCGGATATAGACATTCAAATAGACACCTTCAAAATTGAGCTAAGAGTTCCAGGTTTCAAAGATCCCTGTCTTGGAATCGTTATGTGGTGTTCTCCTCCCCGATGGGTTGTGAGTCTCATATGACTGCCGGTAACTTCATAGCCGTACTTTCTCAGTAACTTGGCGAGTTCTTCGCCGCAATATCTCTGGGAAGTTTCATAGGGTTAAGACCTCTTGCCTCACTATGTGAAGTCTGATAATTTTGGCCTTTCTCCTTCCTCAAAATGACACTCTACAGCATCTTTAACCATTTCTTTCAGTTCCTCAAGAGAGCCAGCCTGGGTGAAAATTGAGTGGCCAAGAGCTCTTGCAGTGTAGCCGTCATCTGTTTCTTCCACTAGGAAGATTACCCCATCAATTTTTTCACCTCTTGCATAGGACATTGTTTCACTTCATCACTCTTTAATCTTTTGCAGGTGACTTATTAGCTTTTCAAGTTTTACATTGCCTGGCATAGGTTGACCTCTTTCCTAGGCTGCATATATTGCTCATAGATCTCAGAGAGAAGTTTTTCAGTCATAGGACTGGAGGTTAAGGCTTCCTGTGTTGTGGGCATGATGTAATCTATCAGCCCTGGGTGAGTCGCCAGGACTTCTTCCATGAGCTAGGCAACCTGAACGTTAATGTTTTTAATGTCGTCGATAATAATAGAGCTTCTTTGATGGCCTCTTTGGAGGCTCTTGTACTCTTTAAGGTGTTGTCCGGTCCTCCTCGAACAACTAGTCCCGGTCTGGGTTGAAACTGCGCAGGATGAGCGTGATTGTGGAAATACGGCACCAACTAAGGAAATTAAGGAGGTTTGACACAGGTTTGACAATCCGCATAAGACATGACGACGTGTATAGGAGCTGGAAATACCTTAGTAGATAGGGGTCGCGACCTCTTTTCAGATACACCACCGCCGGTGGTTTTCATTCACAACTCTGACAGCAAGCAAAAACCTTATATTTGACAAGGTGTAACTTTGCTCAATGCGTTTGAAAATCTCCCTCCTGTCACCTGCAGACAGCTTCGAGATTGACTTGAACCACTCTTATCACCTCGCTTCGGCGATTTACAGGGCTATTGAAAGGGCTGACCCCTCGCTTTCCATTGAGCTGCACAAGCCAGATGTCCCGAAATTCTTCACCTTCAGCAAGCTCTTCATTCCAAAGAGGAAGTTCAGGATAGAGGGAGAAAAGATGGTGTCGGATTGCGAGGAGGCTTACTTTTTCTTCTCCACTCTCAGAAATGAGGTTGCCGCCAGTCTTGTTGAGGGTTTGCTCTCAAAGCCCGAGATAAGAATCTGCGGTGTTGACTTCATCGTCTCAGAGGTGTCTGTTCTTCCAGAAAGGGAGGTAAAGGGAAGGGAGAAGTTCGTAACTCTCAGCCCCATATATGCATCTACCTCAGTCGGAGAGAACGGCAGAAGGAGGATTTTTGATTTGTATCCGAAAGACAGTAAGTTTTACGAGGTTATCTTGCAGAATCTTGTGAAGAAGTACGTTCTATATTACAAAAGCGCTCCGGAAAACCTCGACTTCCACATGAAACCTCTCAACGTTAAAGCGAAGCGCATCAGGCTTAAGGACACCTTTCACAGATGTGTTGAAATGGTTTTTAAGGCTGAAGGTAGTCCTGAGCTGCTTGACGTGGGTTATAAGGCGGGTTTTGGCTCTAAGAACAGCATGGGGTTTGGGATGGTGAAGGTGGTATGAATAGCGGTAATATCACGGAACAACATGTCAAGAAAGAGGAGGAAATAGACGGTTTAGAATTCCACTGGACTGGGCATCCTTTTGTAGATGCAGGTTTAACAGCAATTTTGCTAATTGCTGGTAAGAGTAAACCGGAGGAGATTAGCTTAGAGGATATCGGGAAAGCAATAGAATTTGCCTCGGAACTTTACGCAACCAAGGAGTGGAGTTCGAGTTATCTTCACGGTATGATTTTTCCCAATAGCGGAATAGTTATGAGCAATCCTAGCATGTCTAAAACTCGGTCCCCAGAAGCAATATCTCTGAGGTTGAGGAGTATTTTAGAAAAAACAATAGACACTGGCACCACTTCATACGTGCCTACGTGTATAATCTGTGGTAGAAATCCAGCATATACAGATAAAGAAGTATATCTTTCAGTATTCCCTTTATTAGGCACTGGTGGGGTTACCAATTATTTCCATTCGGCAAATCCTAAAGGAGCGGATATATGTGCACATTGTATATTCTTAACTCAACTTATGCCTTTAGTGTCATACAGGCTTTCAAGAGTGTTGGTAATCCATGCATACCCTTACGAGCTAATGCTTGAACTTTCAAAGGAGGCTCTTAATGACATTAGGAAATATAAACTCGCTTCTCAGGCAAGAGGTTTCAAAAGACCTGAGAACTTCCTTTTCCATCTAGTTGGGGAACTAACAAGAAAAATTGAAAGAGACGAGTTCTGGGAGAATGCTTCAGTTACTCTCTTCTATTTCATTTGCAACAATCAAAATCAAAGCATAGAAGTTATACACGTTCCAACTCCGGTTCTAAGGTTTGTAGCATATGCCAATCTAGTAGATAGAGAGGGGTGGAAACGGATTGTTTCGATGGGTTGGAGAAGACAACCAAGCAGCAATAAAGAATTTGAAGAGTTCGAGCGTACGAATCGAAATGAAATTTATTCTCGCCTTTTAAGTAATGAAAGTATTCTCCCCTATTTTGTTAACAAAGCTTCTAGACAGGTAAATTCGTCTTGGAGGCTTTTAGCTTTTTACTGTTCGGAGGTGATAGGTTTGGATAGAGAGGTTTTGGATTTCATAAAAGATGTTGGGGATAGGATAATAGAAACCATAGAAAAGCTACCGGACCACAAGCTTAGTAATGAAGTAAGGGGCTTGGAGCGTGCTGAAAAACTTTTCCAGTTCGAAGCTTTTTTCGTTCGTGTTGAGAAGCTGCGACAAAATCTAGGTGTAGAGACGCCTTTAATGACTTTCGACGAGTTTGCAAGGATTCTTACAGCTTATGGAGAAGACATAAACATTTCTTGGAGAACTGTCAAAAATCTATTGCTTTTCCGCATATATGAGAAACTTCATGGTAGATTGTCCAAATCTGCCAAATTTGAAGAAATGGGCGAAAGTGGTGTTGAAGAAGAATATGCTATGTTTGGAGGTGAGGGAGAATGAGATTTGCTGTTGGTATGGTTTTGATTGATGCACCACATTCGGCACTGAACATGCTTGGGATAGACGAAACCCTACCAGACAGGACAGTAACCAGGGTCAAGAAGTTAAGAAAAGGTGGTTGGTCTTACCCCTACGTTTCACCGCAGGCGTGGCGCTATTGGTGGAGAAAAACTCTTTCAGAACACTTCAACTGGAATCTTTCTCCGATGGTTAGAGAAGAGAAGCAGGTCTTTACAGCCGCAAATCCAGTAGAGTATCCGGACGATGACGTTTTTGGATACATGAGAGCATTTAAGAAGGGAAACGTAAATATTACGGTAACAAGAATGTCTCCACTGAAAAACACTCCACTGGTATCTCTGCTCCCAGACAGAAGTTCAGTTACACAAGATGAGGGATACGCGTCAAGGCATGAAGGAGATCCAGTTCCTTACTCGCAGGAATTCTATTCTACAGTTTTAAGAGGGGCATTTTCTTTAGATCTTGATGCTGTAGGAAAATACAATATGTTAGACAAAGCAGGATTTAAAAACTTGTTGAGGGTTGATGAAATTCCGAAAAATCTGAAAGATGTAAAAAGCGATTACGAAGGAATTATGTCGAAAGCTAAAGAACTTGGGGCAGAAATTGATGAAAAAGAATTGGTAATGCCGAAAGAAATCCGAAAGAAGAGAGCAAGCGAGACAATCAAAGCACTTAGATACATTTTTGGTGGTGCAAAGCAGACTCAATACCTAACTGATGTAACGCCGAAATTCGTCATACTGGCGATGTTCGAGGGAGGCATAAACCCCTTCATAAGTGATATCGTCTATGAAGATAGAGGAGAGATCAGATTTGATCCAGACGCTCTAATATCAAGGATTCTTGAATTTAAGGATATTCTTGAACCGAAGAAAGTGTACATTGGAAAAGATGAGGGGTTCATGAGGCACTGGAAAGAAGAGTTAATCAAAGTGAAAGAACGTCTCAGCGAGGAAAAAATTGATATTGAAGTTACTACAGTGGGGGACGCAATAGAGAAATTTGCAAAAGAAGTTGAAGCCTACTACGAGTCTCTATGATACGGGTTAAAATAAAGAGTTGGACTGCAAGCTTCAGATACCCAACATTTCAATCTGGTTATCAGCCAACTCTTCCAGTTCCACCCCTTTCAACTATTCAGGGCATACTATCTGCTGCAAAGGGAGAAGTTGTGTCGTTCACCGAGATTCCTTATACAGGATATGTGTTTAAGAGCGAAGGCCAAGGAGTAGACTTGGAAAGGATATATGCTTTAGGAAAGCCTGAAACCGATGTAATAAGGCGGGAAATATTGTTTGATAACACACTATACCTATACTTACCAGATGAATGGGCAAAATACTTCAGGAAGCCAAAATTTCAGCTATTGCTTGGACGGTCAAGTGACATAGCAACAGTAGAAAATATAACAGAAATCGAACTTGAAGAAAAACCAAATGTTCCCGTCGGAGGAACTATCGTACCTGTAACTTCAGGTCTGTCTGGTTTGGTTCATGCACTTCCAGTGGAATTTGACTACTCAACAATTCCAAGAAGAGCAAAAATAGTGAGACCTTTTATTGTTCTGCCTTTCCCAAGGAACCCAGCTCAAAGAAAGCGACAGACTTACAAAGGTAAACTTCCTTATGATCCTGAAATGGAAATTGGAGTATGGTTATATGAAAGTCTGTATGGCCAAGTTCAACCCTAATGATTTCCTTGAGTGCCATGTAAACGATTCTGTCAATGTGATGAAAAGTATAAAATCAGCTTTCCCATGGATCTCAGAAATACGCGAAAATTTCTGGGAGCTTCTTTTTTATTCAGTTATTTTGCACGATATCGGAAAATGCTCAATGGGCTTTCAAAAGAATGGAGCAAAAGGAAAAATCTGGAGGTACAGACATGAAATTCTTTCAACAGCATTTGCACAGTTTTTGGATTTTACAGAGGAAGAAAGAAACTTAGTTGCCCTTTCAATTTTGACCCATCATAAATATCTGAGTGACGCGCTTCTCCCAGTGCCGACTAAAGCCGAAAAATTTGTGTGGGACGCCTACCTGGACAGAGTTGGCGAGCTGCTTGAAAATTCGGACTACATTGAAGAAGTTTTTGTACCAAAAATCCCATACTGGGAGATATACGCTTTTAGACGCGCTCTCGGAAAGTTTAGACTTTCTAACAACTGGAAGGAGAAAATTAAAGAATATGATTTCGACGAACTGCTAAATTGGTATGATCACAATTGGGAAAAATACAAAGAAGAACTAATTTTTCTTAAAGGATTGCTAAATGCCTGTGATCATCTATCTTCTGCAGGTGAAACTTCAATAAGGCTTCTTCCTTTTATAGCTGATGCAGTTTCGCTCAGAATACCAAGAGAAGGTTGGAGACCTTTACAGAAACAGGCAAATCAAATTAAAGGAAATTTACTTCTTCGAGCGCCTACTGGTTACGGAAAGACTGAGTGCGCCCTTTTGTGGTCAGACGCTAACAGCCATTCTACCAAAAAAGGCATTTCGAGCAGAATTTTCTATGTTTTACCTTACAAAGCAAGCATTAACGCAATGTATGACAGAATGCTGGAGTATTTTAAAAGTCCAGAGCTGGTTGGTGTATTGCACAGTTCTTCATCATATTATCTCTATGCTTCAAATTTCGAGTACAAGCGCCTCTCAAGCTTATATCAAAAAATTTTCACACCTTTAAAGATAACAACGCCATTCCAGATAATGAAAGCGTTTTTCGGTGTTGGATTCTTCGAAATGACGCTAAGTGAGCTAAAAAACGCTTTGTTAATCTTTGATGAGATACATGCCTACGAACCAAACATTCTGGGAATAATTCTAGCAATGCTGGAGATGCTTAAAGAATACAAAACAAAAGCACTTATTATGTCCGCAACCCTGCCAGAGTTTATCGAAAAGCTTTTTGTTGAATTACTTAATCCAGAAAAACGAGAAATTCCTGAAGAGGAGGCAAATAAATTTACGAGACATCGCGTTAAAATTGTTGATGGAAACATAGAGGAAAACATCGATAATTTTGCAAGTAAATTTAAAAAAGAGGTACTTACACCTGCCTTAATTGCTTGCAATACGGTTGATAGGGCGATTGAGACGTATAGACAACTCAAGAGTTTTGGCTATTCTGTCATGCTTCTTCACAGCAGGTTTGCTTATGGGGATAGAGAGATACTGGAGAAAAAGCTAAGAGGAAACTTGGAAAATTACGATTTTGTCGTTGCGACGCAGGTAGTTGAGGTGTCCTTGGACATTAGCTTCAAAACAATTCTTTCTGAACCTGCACCCCTTGATGCTTTAATTCAGCGATTTGGAAGAGTAAACAGGCATGGATGGAGACACAATAAGATAGCCGACGTTTATGTTTTGGATAAAGGTTCTGAGAATGACAAGAAAGTTTACAAGCCCTATAATGTTGTTGAGGAAAGTATAAAGATTTTGGATGAATTAAACGGTGAAGCTTTGAAGGAACCTCTTATACCAGATCTTGTCAGTGAAGCTTATACTAAGGTTAGGGGCAAACTCCTTAAAGATATCGAAAAGTACAAAAATATGGCCTTGGGCTTGTTTAAAAGTCTACAACCTTTGAAGAAGACAGAAAGCGAAGAGAAGTTTTACGAGATGTTTAAGGGATTGGAAGTCATTCCCAGAGTATATTATGAAAAAGCTATTGAAGCTATTGAAAAAGGAAAAGGTATAGAAATCCACAGATATTTGGTCCCAGTTCCTTATTGGAAATATTTTGCTTTACAAAACAAGTTTGGCGATGTTTTTTATTACGATTCAAAACACAAAATTATAGTAGCAAATCTCAAATACGACCATGAACTTGGTTTGTTGGATGAAATTGAAGAAGATATAGAAATAATTTGAAGAAGTAACGTGAATTTATTGACTTGGTCAATTTTTTGACTTTTTCCTTTTCATTAATAAATTTAATAATTAAGAAAATAAAATGGTGGTCCTGTAAAGTGTTTTATGAATCTGGACATATAAGACAAAAGTTTTATCAAAAGTATCCCCAAATCATACCTATGGTAAAACTCAAGGTTAAAGTAGGTGCGAAGGGGCAGGTCGTGATTCCAAAGGTTATAAGGGACAAGCTGGGAATAAAGCCAGATGATGTCCTTCTTGTGGATGAAGAGGGCGGGAAGATAGTGATTGAAAAGCAGGACATCGATGATTTCATTGAGTGGGTCAAAAAAACCAGAAAGAAGGTTGCGGGCGAGGTTTACAGAATTGCATTGGAGGATGAGTTCGAATGAAAATTTTTCTGGATGCCAATTATCTGATTTACCTGAAGTACTCTGAAAGTGACGAAATCTTTGATTACTGCGTAAACCTTCTCAGAAAAATTGAAAAATACGACCTGGTGACTAACATGCTCGCAATCGATGAGGTTATCTGGATACTCAACAGAAAGTATAAAATCGAGCTTGATGAGGTGTTTGAGTATCTTGACAGACTTTTAAGCTTTCTCAGGGTTGTTCCGATTGAAGCTGAGGATTACGACCTCATGAAGGAGTTCATGCTTGGATACAACCTCAAACCCTCGGACTCTCTGCATCTTTCGAGCATGAGGAGACATGGGGTGAGTGTGATAGTCTCGGAGGATTCCGACTTTGACAGGGTGGATTGGGTTAAGAGGGTGTGGATTGGCAGAGGTGATGTTTGACCGCTGTTTGCTTTGATTTACAAGGATTTTCTGATAACAGTAGCTGGAAAGAATTGACGGGATGCTTTTTTGTAAGCTCAACCATTGCCAGCGGTGAAAGTTATTTTCAGAGTTGAGAGTGGAAAGGTCTTCATCGAGGTAAGCAGAGAAAGACTGAAGGACATTCTGAAGGCGGGTAAGCCCGTTGGAGAAAAAAGTGTAAAATTCCAGAGGAGGCTCAGAGATGAGTGGGACAAAGAGGGTGATTGAGTGAGTGAGACTCCAAGAGTCTGTCCCGACACAAACGTTTTCATCGCCGTAAAAAACAGAGAAGAAGGCCGAATACTGCGAGAAAATTCTGGATGCCATCGATGATGGGATTATCGAGGCGCTGTTTCCACAATCGTCGTTGCGGAGGTTCTTGTTGGATTCTACAGAAATGACGAGATTGTCGAGGCTGAAAAGTTCGTCAATCATATCACCCAGAGATTTACAGTTAAAGGTGTGGACGTTGAGGTTGCGAATATGGCTGCCAAGTTGAGAGTAAGAGGATTAAAGCTCCCCAATGCAATAGTTGTTTCGACAGCAATTCTAAGTGACTCCGTCCTGATAACAAAGGACAGGGGAATTAGATACGAGGGACTTGAAATTCTTACTCCAGAGGAGTTCGTTGAGAAGTACCTGATGTAAAATCAACCTGACGATGAGTTGGATTTAGATGCCCCCATAACTTTGTTCCCTGATGAACCGAGGCATGAAAAACTATTTATCTCAAACGAATTATCGAGATGCAATGAAGGCAGCAGATATTATGAACTCGAATGTAATTTACGCGACCCTTCCGAGTACGAGAGACAAGGTACTCGAATTGTTCAAAAAATACGAAATTTCAGCCGTACCTGTTTTGAAGAACTCCGAGCTTGTTGGGATTGTCACGAGAAAGGACATTTTGAGGAAAATAGAGGAGAATCAGCTCGCCCTTCTGATGACCCCAAATCCCACAACGGTTGATGCTGATGCAGACGTCAAAGAGGTTGTGAAAATACTCACCTCGACGCCTTTCAGAAGGCTTCCCGTTGTTAAGGACGGCAAGCTTGTTGGCATAATAACGGTGAGGGACATAATCAAGAAGATTGCCGAAATGAACATCGAAAAACCGGTTAAGAGCTACATAACACCATACATCGTCTGCGTCTGGGAGGAGACACCTCTGAACGTGGTCGGAGAGATAATGAGGCTCTCAAATTCCGAATTCGTTGGAATTCTCAACGACAACGACGAGCTCGTGGGAGTTATTGATGAGAAAATCATGCTGACTGAAACGCTTATAGAGGACTTCATAGAGCAAACGGCTTACTCCTCCTCAAGCGACACGGATGATAGCTGGAGCTGGGACTCGGTTAGAGATTACACTGTGAAATACTTTGAGGTTAGTGTTGTCAAGCTACCAAAGGAGCCCGTCAAGAACTTCATGAAGAAGCCGGAGTTCGTCTACCCGCAAACGAGCGTTTCGAAGTGTGCGAAGAGAATGGTCAGGAGCGATTTGGACTACATTCCCGTCCTTGATTCGGAGAACAGACTCATAGGAACCGTGAGGGACAAGGACTTAATTAGAGTTCTTCTTGAGGTTTAAAAAGCTCTCAATCACCTTCCTTACCTCCTCTTTGACTTCCTCGAGCGGTTTTGACGCATCGACGACGACTGTCGTCTCGTCTGCGTTCTCAAGAAAGCATTTCCTAACTTTTCTGAGATAATCCAGCTTCTCGAAAGGTGAAAGTTTGCCCCTCTTCCTGACCCTCTCAAGCGCTATCTCCGGCTCTACGTCGAGAAGTATCGTTAAATCAGGTTTAGGAGCAATTTTTTCGTTCATTTCCCTGATCAGCCTTGCGTCAATGCCCCTCGCTGACTGATAAGCTATGTTTGAGAAGTAGTACCTGTCCATGACGACAGCATACCCGCTCTGCAATGCGGGAAGTATGTTCTCCCTCGCGTCAATCTCCCTGTCCTTCAAAAAAAGCTCAAGCTCCTCCTCGGGCGAGAGTCTCTCCTCAGAACTCTTTATTTTTTTCCCGAATTTGCTGTCGCCCGGCTCTTTAAGCACCTTGACTTTGTATCCCTTTTCTTTGAGCAGTTCTGCAATGTAAGCAGCAATGGTTGTTTTTCCCGCCCCGTCAATGCCCTCGACAGCGATGAGCATTACTGCTCCTCGCCTTTATCGTATATATTCTTAACCGACAGCTTCCCCCAAAGGTACATGCAAAAGTTTGCTACGTCCAGAAGCTCGTCTCTGAGGTTTTCCCAGTCTTCCTTTTCGACAGCCTCCCTGAGCTCATCCATTTCTTCAAACAGCCTGCTCAGAAGCCTTTCTTCGGAAAAGTCAAACCACGGCCGAGGCGTGTTTCCCGGCCTGCTCACCCTCTTCATGTATTTCGCGTGCATCTCCCTCAGAAACTTCTCGGCCAAGCGGAAATAGTCCATGTGCTGAGTATGAGCTGAGCATTAAAGAGTATTGTAAATGATTAATTGCTAAATTGACCGAAAGTTATAAATGGTAATTGTTTAAAGAATATGGACGATGTACAGGTATCCGGTGGAGGTTATAGCCGACACGTATCTTAGCAAGGTCGGCGGGTACAGCTACGAACTCGACAGGAATGAGATTGGCATAAACGTCAAGGCGCTTGAGATGAACACCTCCATTATAGCAAACGAGACCCTCGCAACCTTAAAGAGGTTCGAGGAAATTAGGCCCTACTTCCTGAGAAGAAAGTTCGTGGTTGTGGGGATAGAGGAGAGCATGGACTGCTACGAAATGAGTGCCAACGGTGAGGTAGTGCTGCCCGAGGAGATGGAGGGTAGCATGGAGGTTGGGGAGAGCGTGATTGTCAACACGGTTGAGGCATTCAGGATTGATGGAGATTACAGCAACGTTATCAAGGCGATTAAATGGCGTTTAGACAACCAAATACTAAGGAACTGAAAGTAATAAGAAAAGCCCTCAGCTACTACGGCTCTGGCGATTTTTTGAGCCATTACGCTCTGCTTGTTAAGGAAGGTGAGAAGAAGGAGGTTTACGGAGTTTCCAAGGAGCTTTACGGCGTGATTGGAGAGCTTAATCCGCACTACGCAGGAGTCAAAATTGGGGAGGTGGGGAGAAGGTTCAGGTTCTCCCTTGAAGGTACGTTCTGGCTTCTGAGAAACAGCAGGAACAGAGTGTGGGTGAATGAACGGGGGGAGATGCTGTTCCTCTACGGCAGGGACATTTTCGCAGGTTCAGTTGAGAGAGCCTCTGAATTCGGGGAAAACTCAATTGTTTTCGTTTGCAACAGATTCGACGACGTTCTTGGAATAGGGAGAAGCAGGCATTCATCTGACGAGCTGAGCAATCTTCCCGAAGATAAGGTGTTTGTGGAGAACCTGGTTGACAGGGGGGAGTACCTGAGGCATCAGAAAACCTACCTTTCCTTTTAGTGGAAAACGTTTAAATGCAATAAGACCACGTTAATCGCATGGGCAGAACGAAGAAAGTGAGGTCAGCAGGCAGGTTCGGACCAAGATATGGCCTCAGAGTCAGAAGAACTTGGCTGGAAATCGAGGCGGTTCAGAGGCAGAAGTATGTCTGCAAAAAATGCGGCAAGAAGGCAGTGAAAAGATCAGGAACGGGAATCTGGGAGTGCAGGCACTGCGGATACAAGTTCGCTGGAGGATGCTACCAGCCGGTAACGCCTGGAGGCAAAATTGTTGAGAAGTCGGTGGGGTAAAAAATGTCCTACGTGTGCCTCATATGTGGGGCTGAAGTAGATATAGACACTGAAAAAAGCCTCGTTCAGTGCACGAACTGCGGAGGAAGGATACTCATAAAGCCCCGCCCCCTCGCAAAGAAGAAGAGGGTAAAAGCCATATAACACATTAATCTATTTTACTTGTGAAGTTCGCCTGCAGAGCGATAACCAGGGGTAGGGCCGAAGGAGAGGCTTTGGTAACAAAGGAATACATCTCTTTTCTGGGTGGTATTGACAAGGAAACGGGCATTGTGAAAGAGGACTGCGAGATAAAAGGCGAAAGTGTCGCGGGAAGAATACTCGTTTTTCCCGGTGGGAAGGGCTCAACCGTTGGCTCCTACGTTTTGCTCAACCTCAGGAAGAATGGTGTGGCTCCCAAAGCAATCATAAACAAAAAAACCGATACTATAATTGCCGTGGGTGCTGCTATGGCCGAGATACCTCTTGTGGAGGTTAGAGACGAGAAGTTCTTTGAGGCGGTGAAGACAGGAGACCGTGTAGTTGTTAACGCGGATGAGGGGTATGTAGAGCTGATAGAATGAATGTGAGAGAGGAGATAGAGAAGCACTTCAGAATATACGGCGAGGAGAAAATCGGTAAGACTGTCAGATTCTACGTAGTTCCCCTTTCGCCTGAAAGCGAAATCAGGAAGCTGCTTCACCTTCTCTCTCAGAGCTACGAGGTGGGGCTGAGGTATCAATACGGTGAGATGGTCCTTGAGCTGAAGGAGATTGAGAGGAAGGAGAGCTACCTGACCAACATAATCCTCTTCATTGCAACCCTCATTACCACCACAGCCGTTGGTTCGACCTTCTACGGTGAGAAGATAAACCTCGCAGGCGGTTTGATGTTCTCCCTCGCCATAATGTTCGTCCTCGGCAGCCACGAGATGGGGCATTATTTCGCGGCAAGAAGGTGGAAAATGAAGACCTCACTTCCGTACTTCATCCCCTTTCCAACTATCATCGGAACGCTTGGGGCTGTGATCAGACATAGGGGCGTAATTCCAAGCAGAAAGGCGCTCTTTGATGTCGGCGTGAGCGGGCCTATCACCGGGATTATTGCGTCGGTAATCGTCGTTTTGATCGGTCTTCAGCTTCCGTTCGAGCTCACCAGCGAGCCGACAATATACATAGGCACACCGCCGATTTTCGATGCAATCCTCTACCTAACAAATTACCAAAAAGAGGCCATCCATCCGGTAGCCTTCGCCGGATGGGTCGGGTTCTTCGTCACGTTCCTGAACATGATTCCCGTCGGTCAGCTTGATGGCGGTCATGTGCTGAGGGCCATGCTTGGAGAGGCGAGCGAGAAAATTTCAAGAGTTGTTCCCTTTTTGCTGTTTGCCTACGGATTCTTTCTCATGATGCAGCTCAACCAGCCAAACACAATCTGGTTTTTCTGGGGGTTTATCTCCCTCTTCTTCTCCATGCAAAGACACCCAAAGCCTGCTGACGATGAAACTCCGCTTGACCTGAAAAGATACGCAGTCGGTGTTATCGCCTTCATTCTGGCTCTTCTCTGCTTTACTCCCGTCCCCTTCTACGTCACGTGAAGGTCGTGTTCACAGCCCCCATGAGCTTTATCAGGAACTCCACCTCAGCCTTGAACATCCTCGATAGGCTGCTTGCGAGGTTCTCCGCTTCCTGCGGGTTGCTCTTGAGGTAATCGTAAATTCCTTTTTGGAGGTACGTCACACCCTTCGTCCCCTCTGCATCGCCAAACACGGTTGTGGCGTTGCTCCCGAGGTAGTTGATCGCAATAGAGAAGTTTTTCATCGCTGAAACGTTGTGCTGCGTCGCGTTTAAAACTTCGTGTATGGCGAAGCTGTTCCAGTAGTTCGACACAAGCCCACCGTAAATCAGCCCCCAAACGTTGGAAAAGTTGAGATTTGCTCCCTGAGAAACGAGGGAGGAGTTTGTTGCTGAAACTACCAGCAGCGTGAAGAAGTTCTCCAGTATCTGAAAATTGAGGTCCAGAGTTGCGATTATTATGCGCGAGAACTCCTCGATTGATACTGCCATTGTAAATTTTGTGTAAACTTTGATTTAATAAATCTTTCGCATAAAATCATGTAATTCACTATCATTATGATAGTTTTTGGAATCAAAAGGGATAAAGGGCAACAGCTATAACAATGCCTACCCACTCAACTCATGGACCCCCTTGAGATAACCAAAGACCTCATAAAAATAGACACCCGCAACCCTCCCGGAGTGACTACTGAGGCTGTCGAGTATCTTTCACAGCTTTTCTCGTCCTACGAGCAAAGGATTTACGCGAAGGAGGAGGGTAAGGAGAATCTCGTTGTTTACATCAGCAGGGGCAAACCCGAAATCATGCTCACCTCCCACCTCGATACCGTTCCTGCTGGAGACGAGCTTCTGAACCCCGTCATTGTTGACGGAAAGCTCTACGGGAGGGGGAGTTGTGATGCGAAGGGCTGTGTTGCGGCAATTTGCTCAGCCTCGCAGATAGAGCCTGAGTGCGGGCTGAAGCTGGCCTTCACCTCAGATGAAGAGGTTGGAGGGGTTAATGGGCTCGGATATGTTTTTGAAAGGGAAAAGGCTGATGCAGTCATAATAGGGGAGCCGACGGGGAGTGAGAGCATCGGAGTTTTGCAAGCTGCCGTTTTGGCGTTGGATATAGAGTTCAAGGGAAATTCGGGGCACACAGCCTCTCACGACGCTAAGGAGGGGGCGATATACAGAGCCTCCGAGTACATCGTTGAGAAAGTTGAATCCTTCAGAGGGCTTGAGGGGGATTTTGGGAGCTATAGGGAAATTTTCAGCAAGCTCGGCATGGATTTTGCTGTTAAAAGCTGGCATGCGGTCTTCAATCCTTCTATGATTAGGGGAGGGGTTAAGAGGAATGTTGTTGCTCCGAAGTGCACGGTTTACGCCGACGTAAGATTCGCCCCGTGGATAAGCGTTGAAGAAGTGAGAAGAGAGCTTTACGCCGAGAACATGGAGTTCAGGGTGGAGGGCTTTCTGCAGCCCTACGGTGTTGGCTGCGATGCTGTTAAGCTTGAGGATGACTTAAGGCTGCTGAAAATTATGAGCGAGGCAATAAGGGAAGAGGGATTGAGGCCGAAGGCTGTGTTTTCCTTGGGTGTTGGAGATACGAGGCACGTCAGAAAGCACGGAGTTCCCGCATTCTACTTGGGTCCGGGTGGGGGGAATTTGCACGGTGAGGACGAGTTCGTTTACGTGGAGGAGCTTTACAGAACGGCAAAAATTTACAAAAATATTGTCAGAAGGTTCTGACCTTCCCCTCAATAACCATGTCAGTTATCTTGCCAACGTTGGCAATCATCTCCTCTGCAATGTCCCTTGCGGGCCTTTCGAGCTTTGAAATGTCGTAGCCGCTTTTCGGGATAACCTGAACGCTCAGGGCTTTTGGCTCATTTATCGGCTTGCCAATCTGGCTTAGAATTCTGACATAGACTTCCTCAACGCCTTCAACCTCTTCAGCAATTCTTGCTGCGATCTGGTTGGCAAGGAGGTTGTAAATCTTGCCTACGTGGTTGATGGGGTTTTTGCCACTGCTCGCCTCCATGCTCATCGGTCTGCCGGGGGTGATGAGGCCGTTGCACCTGTTGCCCCTTCCAACGCTCCCGTCGTCTCCGTTCTCCGCTGAGGTGCCGGTAACTGTCAGATATACGCAGCCAGTCTCGTAGTCGTCGGCGGTATTTACGAAAACTTCCACCTCCCTCTCGGTGTACTCGGAAGAAATTTCTTTAACGAAGTTCTCAAGCTCCTCTTTAATTGCGTCATACTCTTTAATGTTGGCAACATACCTGTCAACGAAGGCTGCGGCGATTGTGAGAGAAATTCTGTCCTTCTCCCTCAGCCCCATTACCTTAACATCTTCTCCGATTGCAGGATTCTTCTTCCTGAACTCCTCGTAGATTCTCCTCTCAACGTTGAAAACCAGCCTTTCAGTTTCAGAGAGAGGAGCAAAACCTATGCCGAACGACGTGTCGTTGGCAAGGGCAACGTTTCCACTCTTTCTCCTAAAAACGTCCTGCAGGTCGGTGCTCCCCTCACCCAGCCTGACGTTGAAGACCACATCCAGCTCAGGGTCGAGGTTCTGCATGTGCTGCCTTATGTAGTCTCTCGCAGCCTTCAGGGCGATTTTGTCTGTGGGAATGTACTCACCATTGAAGAACTTCGTCGCTCTTCCCACCAGCAGGACGTAAATCGGCTCGATGACCTCTCCACCACCGAACTGTGGGTTTGAGCGGCCGGCAACGATCTGTGTTTCGTCAGTGTTGTGATGCAGCACCGCCCCAAACCTTCTGATGTACTCTCTGCTCAGCTCTCTGCTCATAGCCTCAGCCATCCCGTCAGCCAAGCTATCAGGATGACCGATGCCCTTTCTTTCCACTATTTCAATGACCTGTTTCTCTATAGGAGTGTGAACCAGTTCCTCAACGAATATGTTCGGCATAGACTCACCTGAACTCCGCTTATGGGAGGAAATATAAAATTTGCAGTTAATGGATTAAAAAGCAACAACCGTTTTATAGTAAAAATTAACTTTAAAGCATGATTGAACTTCCGAGCGACATATGGTATGGTGATAAACCTTTACTTTTTGAGCCGCCGGAAAGCTGGGAAGTTAGCGTTTTCAGGATGGCGGGGGATTCTGCCAGAGAGGTCGAAAAAGAGGAGATTTTTAGGGTTTTGAGGGAGCCAATCGGGCAGAAGGCACTTTCAAAGCTTGCCGAGGAGAGGGGAGAGGCGGTTGTGGTTTTCGACGACATGACGAGGCCGACGAAGCTTAAGGGGATTGCTAAAGCGGTAATTGAGGAATTGAAGAGGGGAGGGGTTTCGGATGAGAACATCACCTTCATCTGCGCCAATGGTGCTCACGGCACCTACGACAGGGATGATTTTGCGAAGAAGCTCGGCGAGGAGATTGTGGAGAGCTATCCCGTCTTCAACCACAACCCGCTCGGCAACCTTGACTATCTGGGCGAAACCTCCGCAGGTACGCCGGTGGAGATAAACTCTGAGGTTATGAGCTACTCCCTCAAAATTGGCTTAGGGTGCATTCTGCCCCATCCGCAGTTTGGCTACAGCGGTGGAGCGAAGATTGTTTTGCCTGGAATTGCAGGAATGAGGAGCATAGCCTACAATCACGGCGTCATAGGAGGGTGGAGCGCCGCTATGGCTGTGAGAGAGCTTCATCCAACCTGTCAGATGGCCTACGGCAGAGTGAACGAGGAGAATGTGATGCGAAGAGATGCGGAGGAGGCGGCGAGGATGGCGAAGTTTGACTTCATTGTGAACTCTCTCGTTAACACGAGGAGGGAGAACACACACGTTTTTGCGGGAGATATTGTTGAGGCTCAGAGAAAAGGGGTGGAGGAGGCGAGGAAGCACTATGCAACGCAGATTGGATTTGAGTTTGACGTTGTTATTTCCAACGCCTACAGCAAGGCAAGTGAAGCTGCCATAGCAACGTGGCCCTCCCTCTGCCTCAAGCAGGGAGGAACTCTTGTCGTGGTTTGCAACTCGAAAACCGGGCAGATAAGCCACTACATCCACGGAAGGTGGGGAATGAGGAGGAAGGGAGGATTTCTTTACCTCCCACCTCCAGACACGCTCAAAAGGGCTGGAAAGGTGATTTTCGTTTCTAAGTATCAGGAGAAGCAGCCGTGGCTTGAGGTTTACGATGAAGTCGTGAGGGTGAAAACTCTGGAGGAGATGGTGGAAGAGGTTGGGAAAGAGGAAAAGAAGGTGGCTGTTTTCCCTGATGCGACCATTCAGAAGCCTTTTTAATTTTTGAAAATGTTTAAATAGGAAGAATATCCAAGTATAATTATGAGAGTAATAATTGTAATAATGATGGTAGTCTTTGTGGTCGTCGGAACTTCAAGCGGGCAGGAGATAATACTGACATCGGAGAAACTCATCAACTCCGCATATCAGCTGCAGGAAATTCACGAAAAAGTGGGCATTCAGTCGGATATCGTTACCGTGGAACAAATCTGGGACAGCTACAGCCCTGTAGAGGACCCTCTCGTTAGCGGATACAGCACAGAGCAAGTTTACGACAGCTACAACTACACCTTAGCCCTGAAAATAATCTCGTTCCTTCGGACAGTAAATGCGAGCTATGTAACAATTCTCGGTGATGCCGACATCGTTCCGCCGAGCTACTACGCAAAGCTCATTTTCTACGAGCCTTTTCCTACAGACTTCTTCTACGCTTCCCCTGACTACGACCTCAAGCCCGACTTTGCTGTGGGAAGAATACCAGCAGGCAGTGAGGATGAGGCTGAGAAGGTGCTGGGAAAGATAAACGATTGGCTCTCCGACATCGGCAGCGGAAACTACGTGAACGCAGCTTTGATAGGCATGAGGATTTACGCCGCCCCCTACTCCATAGAGAGGGAGACGATAGACGATTACGAGGTTTGGCAGGGGGAAACTGCGGTAAAGCTTCTGGAGGACCTCGGCTTCACTGAAACCTTCAACACAACCATAGCTCTTCAGAGCGACGAGGAGTGGACAAGCGTAAAGCAGACTTTCGATGAGGCCCTTTCAGGTGGGTACGGAGTTGTTTTCCACGTCGGACACGGCATACCCTACGCTCTCGACTCTGATGATGGGGGTATGTACACGACGAGGTACATGAACATGCTGGACAAAAGGCGTCCGTTGCTCCCCGTGGTTCTGAGCAGCGGGTGCAGTGCTGCGGCCTTTGATGAGGAAATAAGGGACATCTATCTCCCCAACTGGGCACCAGGACTGTGGAGCGAGTTTCTTCTTACGAACGACGCAGGAGGGATTGCGTTTGTAGGCTTTACCGGCACCACGGGAAGCGACTACCAGTTTTCCGAGAGCGATGGCTTCGTGGAGGTAGTGGGTGTGAAGCATGCTGACAACATCCTGATTAAGACTCTCAAGAATCTCCCCGGAAACAGGCTCGGAGATGCTTTTAAAGCAGCTCTGGAAGAAGTTAAGAGTGAGGAAAACATAAAGCTAAACCCATCGACGGAAGTTGAGGAGTGGAAGCTGAGGGTTTACCTTGAAGCCGAGCTGATTGGCGACCCGGTTCTCAAGTATCCTGCGGTAAGCTGGAGACAGCCAGAAAGCCCTCCTGAAATCGAGGTTCTCTCCCAGCCGTTAAACGGAGTTTACAAGGGAGAAGTTAGCTTCAGGTTCGACAGGCCCGTTTCTGCGAAGGTTTTCTACCTCGAAAGCAGATACCTGCCTGACAGGGGATACTCAATTTTTGGAGAGCTTGTTGAAAAGGCAAAGGACGTCAGGGAGTACACCTTCACCCCGCCGTATGAGGGGAAGTACTTGCTGAGGGTGTCTGATGGCAAGAGGGAAAGCTGGTTCGCCTTCAAGGCCTCTCCGGTTGAGGAGCTGAAAATAGAGTATCCTGAAAACGTAACTGCCTACGTAGGTCAGCAATTGGAAGTTAAAATTGAGGCTAACATGGGGGCTGGTTGCAGCGTAGTTTCAGCTCCCGCCGGTGTTGTTTGCGAAAACATGACGTTAAAGTGGACTCCTGCCTCGACAGGAGTTTTCAAGATCGTTTTTGAGGTAACCGCCAACAATCAGAGCGTTCAGGGAGAGTTGGAGGTTAACGTCAGGGAGATAGAGATTAAAGCGGTTAGCCCACCGAACGGCTCAACAGGCTTGCCTCTCGATGTCGAGCTGTGTGCGTCTCTTTCCAGGGCCTGCAATGTTGAGTTTCTCACCTCTTCGGGATCAGCCATAGGCAGCGGGGATGGAACGGATGTCTGCGTAAGTTGGAGCGGGCTGGAAGAAGGAAGGGTGTACCAGTGGATGGTCAGGGCAAATTGCAGCGGAGTTACCTACGAATCCGAAACATGGTGGTTCAGAACGAGCTACAGGCCGGTAGCGGACTTCAGCTTCGAAGTTAACGGTTCGGTGGTGAGCTTCACCTCAACGAGCACGGATGCTGATGGGCAGAAGCTGATGTGTCTCTGGGACTTCGGCGACGGGAGCAGAGGGGAAGGTTGCAGCACTGCACACAGCTACGGGGCGGGGAGCTACACCGTCACTTTAACAGTTGTGGATGAAGCTGGCCTGAGCAGCAGCATATCGAAGGTCGTTGGCGTTGTTAATGATGAAACAAGCGTGGAGTTGCCAGCAGGCTCAAAAGACCTGGATGGAGATGGGCTGTATGAGGACATAAACGGTGACGGAAAACTCGATTTCGAAGACATCGCCTACTTCCAGTGGCACTTCAAAGAGCCGCAGTTTCAGGATTATGTCAGCTACTACGACTTCAAGCCTGACGGAACGATAAACACTCGTGACGTGCTTGAGCTCTACGTTTACTGGAAGTGGGGCGTCAAGAGGTGGTAGCTTTTCTACCCTCAATTTTTGCTACGTAAACCACATCACCGTCGAAAACCGCAAACTCCCCCTTTAGCCTGACAACCGGCCTGTTCAGATACTCAGCGAGCTTTACGAGCTCCTCGACACTCTCAACCACGACTCTGCCGTTTTCAGCGTGCATGGCTTTAACGACAAAGTCAGAATACTTCGCGTAAGGATCTCCCTCCACTATCTCCCATTTCCTGCTGACGTACACCAGCGCAGCTACAGGAATGATTGCGAGGGGTATCAGCGCAAATCTTAGAATGGATAGGTTAGAGTCCTTAACGACGATCTCCTCCTTTTCCAGAAACTCCTTCGTTGTTGAGGGCTCGAATTCCAAGTTTGAGACCTTCGAGCCAAGAGTTGCAGTAGCCCTCTTCTGATAGTCGTGGCCCGCCGCGTGGGTTGCTATTGTCAGGACAAGTTTTGGCTCGGAAGCCTTGTAGTCGAGCTCCCTGCTGATTTGCTCGTAGAGGGAGTTGTAGTAGTTTAGGTCCAAGGGAATTGTGAGGGTGTAGCCTCCTTCAAAGGTTTTAGTGTAGCTTTCAACGGTCTTGTTCCAATCTCTGGTTTCGAGGGTGATTTTTACGTCGTAGCTTCCTTTTTTGCTGCAAGAATTGCACTGAATGCTGAGCCTGTATGACGCAAGGCAGTTTTCGGTTATGTTCAGGAAAACACGAGTCGTTTCAATCTCCCCCTTCCCGAAGAGACTGTTTTCCCGCAGCACCGCCTTCACGGAAAGGCTGTCGGTGAAGACAACCCTGTCCTTAGCTACCTCAGCCTTCTTTTCTGGGTTTAAAAGGACAGCTCCGGCTATGCAGAGGGCTGCGATGGCGAGCAGAACAGCTGCGAGAATCCTGAAGCTTTGCTTTGTAATTTTCAAGGCAGAACACCCCACATTTTCAGCAAGTCTCTAAGCATTAGCGTCACGAGCCCAATTCTGGGAATTACAAACACTACCTTCCCCACCACCCTGTCAGCGCTAACGGGATCATCAACCACGTCATTAGCGTCACCTTTTGTTATGAAAATCTTTTGCTCTCCTCTCTGCATAATATCAACAACCCTGTGGGTAACGGTGTAGTGCTCAGCGTAGTATTGAATCACATCCCCAACGCGTATCTCGTCAGCGCTAACCTTCTTTACGATCACAACGTCTCCAACCTCTATTGCCGGCCTCATGCTCCCTGAACCAACCACGGAGGGGTGGTAGCCAAAGGAGCCTGAGAAGAAGAGCAGGAGAAGGATGCATGCGGTGAGGAATCCGACCCAAGAGAGAGTGTTCTCCTTCTTCACCTCAACCCTCTTCGGTTCGAGCTCTTTTTCTAGTATTGCGTAGCCCGCTGCTGGAACTGCAGTTTTCACCATCGCATTCAGAGTCCAGTCCAAGTTGGGGAGAATCGGGCAGAACCACTCGAAGGCAGTCACCGGAAAGATGAAGGCTATCGATGCCCTGAAGCCGTAAACGTAAGCGAGAAGCGTGAGAAAGAGCTGCTGGGTGAAGTGGGGGATGACGTCGTTTCCGAGAAACTTCAGGATTTCGAGGGGGGCTGTAGGGAGAAACCTGAGGTCGCTGAGGTAAAGCAGGAAGAAGTAGAGGGTGGAGACCACAATAACTGCCCTATCGCCGAGTTTGCGAACAACCAAGGCCCTGCTGAGCTCAACTCCGACGAGCGTTGAGGTTACGTAGGCGAAGTTTGTCGCGATGCCGAGGGGTGTGAAGGAGTAGGGGCTTTTTCCGAAGCCGAGAAAAACGCCGAGGGTGAAGAGAATTATAATCTGAAGTGATGCAGCATATATTGCGAGGTTCACGGGAGACTGGAAGTTTTTAAGCCTCAGAGGTTTTCTGAAAATCGGAATCCCAGAGGATTTTGCCTCGTGGTAGGCAGAAAAGGCGAGAAATATCCCCGCAGGGATTTTGCCGTAGAAGGACAGCAAAGATGGGAGGAAGGGGGTTGCCGCGAAGATTAGCAGGGCAATGGGTGTGAGCATCGGCAGAAGTAGGAATTTGGTTATATATTGGTTGCCCAACGGCCCAACTGCTCAGCTGTTGAAGGCCGCAAACCTGAACCTTATCTCGTAGCTCAGCGAGTCTCTCTGAGGTGGGCTGCTGTCGGGCGGGAAGTAAATCCAGAAGCTGTCCGTTTCGAGCATGCCTTTAACGCTTTCCTCGCTCAGCCCGCTCTGATTGCTGAGGTAAGTTGTGAGGTTAATCTCGTAATCCCCATCGGGCTTGCAGAAGGCTATCCATCCTCCCTTCTGGAAAACCTTCCCCTTAAGGTTTCTCTCAAGAATTCTCTCAACCTCTGAGAAGTTGTAGCCGACCGCAACGAATCCGTCTATTCTGCAGTCCTTCGGATTCGTGTCGTAAAAGACGACGAAGACAGTTTTCGCCTCCTCTGCGCTCAGCCCGCTAAACCTCACTTCTACGTCTTCAAGCTTGGACGGCATTCTCTTGTTGACGAAGATGAAGTGCGAGACGGCAGCGTAAGCGGGATAGGCGTTGCTTATGCTGAAAACAACCCCGTCATCAACCTTGTGAAGCTCAGCTTTAGCAATATCAGGAATCTCGCAGTTGCAGTAGCTGCCGTGCTGAAGCAGACACCTCGCCATGCACCCAGCCCAGCATGTATCTAGCCTCGCCTCTCCGTAGTCGGGAAGGTACCTCCAGGGCCTCGTTTCAGAGGGGAGGTAAACCTCCCAGTCAACGCTGGAGGTCGAGACTGTAATGGCCGAGTTAACTCTCAGGGTGTCGTGAAAAAGGGCGGTTGTAACTGGCAGGAAGAGGACCAGAATCGGAAGGAGGTAGGCAGGCTTCATAAAAAATAAAGGGTTACTCGTTGAACTGGCCGAATACGAAGGTTATGTTGAACTTCAGCGTCTCTCCCTGCGGTGGATTGCTGTTAGGTGGGAAGTAGATCCAGAGAGTGTGGCTGTTCTCATCGCCGAGGCATATGTAGCCGCCGTTCGTGAATACCTTGCCAGCAAGTTCCGTTTCAATTTCGCTCTCGAAATCTGCAAAAGACAAGTCTTTATTGCTCTTGTAAACTACATTATTCTGCCCATTAAGGCTGTATTTCAGCGCGTAAGCGACTTTGGCACTGTTCTTGAGGCTATCAGGAGCATCTATGACCACATCCCTCAGCTTTGAGGGGAGGTTACCGGTGTTCTGTATGCATGTGTCAACTCCGAATGCATAGGCAGGATAAGCATTTGTGACAGTTACAGTAATTGTGGTCTTACCGTCTCGCACATCGTCAACACTGCAACTAAGCGTTGCGTAGTTATCGTCAGCCAAACTTGAGGGGTCAAAAGGATTAAAAACTGCTGTAACCATCCCATCGTAACAGCTGGTGGGTCCGTAAGTGCTCCACTCCATATCTGTTGTAGTGACGGTGTTGGGGACGTTGGCGGTTCCGATGAACAGCGTGTCGCTGAAGCCGGCGTAGGTAACACTGAGGGCCAGAAGCAGAACCGGTATCAGGATGTATTTCGCTGTCATCCTTGCACCTCTTTAGAGATAAAAAAATTGGGTTATTAAGCGTTGAACTGATTGAACTGCACAGTTATCGTGTATTCGTAATTAGCATTTTCCGCAGCACCATCCAGCACTTGGACTGTGCATGACATCGTCGCTGAGCTACCGACGGCAATTACACCATTAGCGTCAAGTCCATCCCAAGTGCAGCTGCCAACATCTAAGTAGTCATCGGCAGAGATGTCAGGGTCTGCAGGTTTTACAGGGATACTACCATCGTTGTTCACGGTCACACTGACAGTAGCTGTGTATCCAGGATATGCATTGATGATGTTGCAAGTAACACTCTTACCATCGTCTGCAATTAAGCAATCCTGCTCGGTGGCGACGTCATAGGTTTCGGTAGCAGTTGTTTCGGCACTCGTTATAACCACATCTAGGTTACCCATCCCAACTGTCCCACTCACCGTCAGTGTATCACTCCAGTAGGCGTAGGTCGCACCCACCAGCCCGAGGGCCACCAGCATGGCCACAAACAGCACACCAAACTTTTTCATTCACATCACCTCACGTTCAATTACTCCCACATATTAATATAAATTATGAAAATAAAACACATGCTCAAACCATGTGCTTTTTGCACATGCAGCAGCCATGGAAAATTTTACCACAACCCTTTTAAATTTTAACCGTCTAATTATATCAATGTTTGTTCATCTAATGGAGGAGCTCGATAAAGCTGCCCTCGACCTCGTGAGGGGACGGAAAGTTGATGAACATTTTCTGGAGGTATTCAGGATTGCAGGCTTCATAGAGGTGGAAAAAGGGGAAATAAAGGTAAAAAAATCGCTTTTTAAATTTTTAGAGCTGCCTGCGAACTGAAAAGTTCTGCAACCTCTCTCATCTTCTGAAGCAAAAGCTTTCCCTTCTCGGTCAGCTTATAGCTGTCACCGCTGCAAACAACAAAACCCTCCTCTTCAAGAAAGCTGATATACCTGCTGAAGTTCCTCCAGTCGAGGTTCGAGGCGTACATCAGCCTCGTTTTTGCACCGATGCCATCCTCAACGTTTTTCAAAATTTCGAAAATTATTTCCATTCGGGACTTTCTCATGCTCCCCCTCGCTGACGTTGTTGTCGCATAACTTGCATAAAAATTTATCGGTTTATATCATATGGTTGTTATACTTATTGTGGTAATAATGATGTGAGATAAAAATTTACAGAAATAAAGCATGCTGATTTGTCAGTTCACGTCATTTTGATGAAACAGAAGTGAAAAATATTTTTCTCTTTTGAAATTTTTATCGAAGAAATTCTTGATTGAAAGACAAAATATTTACCAATTCCAAAACCGATTGCTATCACCGATTTTGAGTTAACAATACCCCTCCTTTGGACTTTAATCATCTCAGCAACTCTCTTTTCTAAATTCCCACTGGTAATCTCCTGTTTTCACAGAAGGCCGAGAGAGGACGCTTATTTATCCCACAAGTTTTATATATTCCTTTAACAACTGACTTCATGGAGCTTCCGAGTTTTATCTTTCAGGCTCAGGAGAATCTGGTTGAGAGGCCGTGGGGTGGGGAGTGGATTGCTCTGCTGAAGGGCTTCAGGCAAAGCGGTATCGGCGAGTCGTGGGAGTTTTCAGCCCATCCTTCCCGTCCCTCCACGGTTCTGGTTAAGGGGCAGCAGCTGAGCATGATCGAGCTCTTCTCAAAACACAGGGATGAGTTGCTGGGGAGGGCTGCTGAGAAGTTCAGCAAGTTCCCCATCCTCGTCAGGCTGATTGATGCTGCCTCCCCAACTCAGGTTCACGTTCACCCCTCCGACAAGGCAGCCGAGAGTCTCGGAGAGGCGGAGGGTGGAGTAGAGTCCGCATGGCTCGTCTTCAACAAGGGAAAAGCTTACGCCGGCTTCAAGGAAGATGTAAAAATTGAGGAGCTTGAGGAGAAGCTGAAAGAGGAGGACTTTGACTTCAAAACGCTCCTGAACACCTTCGAAACCACACCATACGACACCTTCGTCATCCGCCCCGGCATTCCGCATGCTGGAGAGGGGCTGAGGGTTCTTGAGGTTTCATCAAACTCCACCCTTGCGTACTTTTTCAACGAAAACGACTGGGAGAAGGTCAAGAAGGTTCTGAACACCAAAAAGGTTGAGGAATTTGAGGTTAAGGGAAAGAAGGGGATGGCTGAGACGGAGAACTTCGGGCTGGAGGTTGTAGATGTTACAGGTACGGCGGAGATTAAGACTGGGGGCGTGATGAACATTCTTTATGCTGCTGAAGGCTACTTCATCCTGAGGGGAAAGGAGACTGCAGACCTGCATCGCGGCTACTCCTGCCTTGTCCCAGCCTCAACGGACTCCTTTACAGTTGAAAGCGAAAGGGGAAAAATTGTAAGAATATACCTTAAGGTTTAGGGCCTCGAAACTATCGCTACGGTGGCAACTGAGTAAGGCCCTCCGAGGTTGTGGGCGAAGCCTGCCTCAGCATCCTTCACCTGCAGCCCCTCAGCCTTGCCGAGAACCTGCTTTGTCAGCTCTGCAACCATCCTCACCCCGCTGGCAGCTATTGGGTGGCCGAAGGACTTGAGCCCCCCATCGGGGTTGATGGGGAAGTCGCCATCAATCGCCGTAACGCCGTTTCTTATCAGCTCAGCCCCCTCTCCGGGCTTGCATAGCTGCATGTCCTGATAGTTGATTAGCTCCGTTATTGTGAAGCAGTCGTGGACAATGCCGAAGTCAAGCTCCTTTCTCGGATTCTCAATTCCCGCCATCTTGTAAGCCATCTTCGCAGCCTTAACCGTCGCTGGAAAACTCAGGAAGCTCTCCGAAGGGCGGTGCCAAGGGTGCATCGTCTCCACAGCCATTCCCACAGCCTTTATAACAGCATAGTCATCCCCAACAATCTCCTTCGCTATCTCAGGCCTTGTGAGGACAACGGCAGCAGCACCATCGCTCACAGCGCTGCAGTCGTAAACGCCAAGCGGGTAAGCAACCATAGGGGCTTTCAGAACCTTCTCCACTGTTACCTCGCTTCTGAAGTGTGCCTTGGGATGCCTCGCTCCATTGTAGTGGTTCTTCACCGCAACCATTGCCAGATCTTCCCTTGTCCATCCCCACTCCTTGAAGGCCCTGTTTGCCGCCATTGCGAACATTGCCGGAGCGCTGACGTAGGGCATCGCAACGCTGAAAATTCCCTCTATTGGCGGCAGTCCCCTGCTTCCAGCATCCATCAGCTTCTCAACCCCAGCAGCAATAACCAAATCGTAAGCCCCGCTCGCAACGGCAAAGGCGGCATTTCTGATGTTGTCCATTCCCGTTGCGCAGTAGTTCTCAACTCTGCTTATCGGCTTGCCGAAGAACTTCAGCGTGTCGCTGAAGACGTTTCCGCTTATTCCGGTTGAGGGGTAGAAGGTTCCGCACCAAACAGCCTCAACATCCTTAAGCTCGACATTTGCATCTGCTATAGCCTCATACGTTGCCTCAACCAGCAAATCCTCGTGGTCTTTCTCCCAGTGGTGCCCGAACTTCGTAACACCACAACCTATAACCGCAACCTCTCTCATGATATCACCTCGGCAGGCGGGCCTTCCAGCCGTAGTATCTGAACCTGTTCTTCTCAAACAGCAGTCTGAAGGTTCTCTCCACCTCTGCATCACATTCAACACCGCTGAAATCCCTCAGCGTGTCGGTGAGCTCAAACAGCACTCTCCCCCCTCCGTCGAGGTCAACCACCGCAATGAAGTGGGGGTGCACTCCATCTCCCGCATAGTTGCCGGGCATGACGAGATAGTCGATGGTGAAGGTGTAGATTTTGCCCCTCTCTCCAAGCCTCACTTCTTCATAGTTATCCTTCGCCCCGCACTCGATGCAGCATCTTGAGATGGGGTAGCTAACTGTCCCGCAACTTTTGCACTTCATCCCGTAAAAGCGGATAATGGACTTCTCATCCCTCCAGAACTTCGTCAGCGAGGGGCGGTCAGGAGCATCTCTTACACCAACAAACCCCCTGTTGAAGAGATAATCTCCATAGCTGATTTCCTTCCTGCTTTCAAGCATCCTGCCCATGTTGCTGTCCATCGCCTGCTCAATCTCTACAGCTATGACATCAGCTCCCTCTCCGTAGCCCCCAAGCAGAATTCTTCCCTCCCTCTCAAGCTGTGTGGCCAGCAGAAGTAAGGGGTGAGCTGAGCCGGCAATTCCAACGCTGTCGAAGTAGAATTCCTCAGGCCTTGCCCCAACTGCCTTCAGCAATCCCTGATAGCTTTTTGGGTCAGGAGCAGAAGCCACAATCCTGTCAATGTCCGCTGGACTTAACCCAAGTTTGGCAAAGAGGGGCATCGCAGCCTTCTGAACGCTCGCTGCATAGCCATACCTCGCATCAACCCTCATGTCGTAGTCCCTGACTGTATCGTCATCTGCAAGCATCCACGAACCTGGAAGGGGTTTGGTTGAGGTGCTGTAGCCCAGAATTTTCGCCCCGCCCTCCTTCTCAACCACAACCGCTGCAGCAGCATCTCCGTAAAGCTGCTCGTAGAGTGTGCCGGGCTTTGTAGGAATTTTATCGCCAGCAACAACCAGAACTCTGCTGAACCTTCCGGAATCAACAAACTCGTTGGCTGTGATAAGAGCATCGGTTGCAGCCCTCATTGTGTCAGTTATGTCCATCGTGAAGGTGCTATCGGGCAAATCGAGGGCTGAGGCGATGAAGCTCGCACACTGCTTGATTCTGAATGGTGGAGAGGAGGAGGCGAATATGACTGCATCAAACGCCCCATCAAACTTCCTTGCCGCTTCAACCGCCATTGTTATGCTATCCTCGTCCCAGTGCGCTACCGCCCTTTCACCCCCCATCGAGGGCATTCCCGTCTCCTTCGATATCTCATCCCTTTTGAGCTTCCATACCGGCAGATAAACGCTGCAATCGCTTATGTAAGCCAAGCAACCACCTCCATTATTTTTCATTTTTAGCATGATTTTATTTAAGATTTGCCTTTTTTGATAGCATTGATGAGTTTAGTTTCAACTCGTTTGAATGATAGCCAATGTTTGGTGCAATTCAGTTGTAACCGATTCGCGAAAATACTTCTGGGACAAACGTTGATTTGGGTTAATCCATCAAACACCCGAAAGTGGGGAAAAAGCAAAAAAGTCAACCCTCAAATCACAAGCATGGAACCCCTCGAACTTCTAAAAAAGTATGTTAGGGATGAAAAGCTGATCAAGCACTGCATCGCAACGGCGGCGGTCATGAAATCCCTTGCGAGGGAGCTTGGAGAGGATGAGGAGAAATGGTGGACAATCGGCATTCTCCACGACATCGACTACGAGCAGACTCAGGGGGATATGGAGAAGCACGGTTTGGTTGGGGCTGAGATTCTGCTGAAGGAAGGTGTGGAAGAGGAGATTGCTGAAGTGGTTAAAAGGCACAACCACATGCTCTTTGGCGATTACGAGAAGCCCGTGGAGATAGCCCTGCAGGCAGCGGACAGCGTATCCGGTTTGGTTATAGCATGCGCTCTGGTGAAGGGCGGAAAGATAACAGAGGTGACGCCAAAAACGGTCAAGAAGAAGTTCAAGGAGAAGAGCTTTGCTGCTGGATGCGACAGGGACAGAATCAGAATGATAGAAAAGCTCGGAATGCCACTGGAAAAGCTGTACGAAGTCGCAATAAGGGGGCTGACGGAGGTAAAGGATGAGCTCGGTCTCTCTTAGTTATGGTTTAGCCTGAAACACCTCCTTCTTTCATCCCACTCCGAAGCCTTTATCCTGCCCATAACCTTCTCCGACACGACAAAGAACTTCTGCTCCCTGCAGACATCGTAAAAGTCCCTCATGGTTATGTTGAGCCACTCCCTGAACTCATCGAAGGCGCCTTTTTCAACAACCCTGACCACCCTTTCTCCCACACACACCCTGACCGTCTTCTCGTGCAGCTCTTTTCTAAGCCTCCACTTCGCCACGAGCGGTGGCTGCACAGCTTTTATCGCACTTTCCACGTCCTCTCCATCCAGTTCAACCCTCAGCAGAATCTCCGCTATGTGGTTTATTCTGTCAGGCACGCCAACGGTATCCCCCCTGAGCTCAATTCTGCGGTAATCAACCTCCACGCCCTCCCTCTCAAGCGCCCTCCCAATTCTGCTCGTGTACCCCCTCTTCGTCCCCGACTTGTCCACTATCCCTCCGATAATGAAGCACTCCGCCCCCGTCCTTCTGTAAAGCTCATCCCCGTTTGGATCAAGCAGCACGACCCTCTCAATCCCCTTCTCCCTCAGAAACTCCTCGGTTGAGGGATAATATTTCCCAAACCCAACGTTCCGGTAGGTCACTACCAGCTTCTCATCCCACATGTATTCCCTGACAATGCCGAGAGTCTGCTTCACCTGTAGCTCTATCTTCCACCTTTCCTTTTCAGAGTGCTCATCAAAAAACCTGCAGTCCACCACCACGTAGGGAAAGGGGTGCTTCGTAAGCTCATCCCTCGTCAGCAAAATATCAGAGCGGCATTTCCCGACGTATGCGTTCGGAGGCAAATCAACGAACTGTCCATCGAGCGTAAAGGAGTGCTGCAGCCCACCGTCGCTTTTGCAAACATCCGCCTTGCCGTTAGCCACGTAGAGAGCCATTCTGGCGATGGGGTCGGGTGAAGACATTACCTTCTTGAGCCTCGTCCCAACTCTGCTGACCCCTCTTCTTGCTAGCTCTGATACGAAGACATCCTTGAGGCGCATTGCTTTAGGTACTTGGCGGACTTGTAAACTTTAACGTTTTAGGGCTTTTATATATTGGTGAACTTAAAAATAGAAATCGGATAAAATTCCGAAAATCTTGGCAAGAGCTATTTTTATCTGGTTGCCTATGCCCACCCCTTCGATCCTGATTTTTCTGTCTATATATTCTTTCAGGAGCTTCGGGTCCTTTTTGCTTAGCAAATCTCTCACTGTGCCCTCGTCTGAATAAACGTTCATTGATGGATTGATCAGCTCACCTTTGCGAATATCCTTAACTTTCCCGTCGGCAATTTCAACTCCAACCCTTAGCGTTTCTCCGCTCTCCTTCAGTCTTTCATCCTTGAGAACATCTCCGACTTTGAGCTCGTGAACAACAGCGTATATCTGAACAAAAAGTGGATCTTTGACGCCAACAGCAAACTGGAGAATCTGCAGAGCATCGTAGGATGTTACTCTTCCGTCATCGAAAATAACAGTATAACAGACAGCAAAGATCAGGAGTAAGGAAGAAATTCCGTAACGGAAAACCTTATCTCATGGAGGTTGAACACTACTCCTTTGGCCGTATCAGAATTGGTGGCAGGGATTACACTTCCGACGTCATTGTTGGGCCGGATTTTCTCAAGCCGAACTGGTGGAGAAAGGAGGGGCACAGAGTTTTTCTGGAAGACATTGAAGAGGTCTTTGACCTCAGGCCGGAGGTTGTAGTCTTCGGCACGGGAGCCAGCGGGAGGGTTGTGGTGGATGATGCGGTGATAGAGAAGCTGAGAAATCTGGGAGCGGAGGTTATAGTGGAGAGAACTGATGAAGCCGTAAAGCGCTACAACAAACTGCTCAAAGCCGGTAGGAGAGTTGTCCTCGCAGCTCATCTGACATGCTAAACTTTTTTAAGTTCTGCATCTGCCTTAAGGCATGTTCAAAAGGGAGACAAAGGACTTCATAAACATCGACCCTTTGCAGACTGGCGGAAAGCTCACTGAAGAGGCAAAGCAGGCTCTGCTTGAGTGGGGGGATGGCTACAGCGTCTGCGACTTCTGCACCACAGGAAGGCTGGATGAGATTAAAACGCCACCCATTCACGACTTCATCCACAATCAGCTTCCAAAATTCTTGGGCTGTGATGTGGCGAGAGTAACAAACGGGGCGAGGGAGGCGAAGTTTGCAGTGATGCACTCCCTCGCCAAAAAAGATGCCTGGGTTGTCATGGATGAGAACTGCCACTACTCCAGCTACGTTGCTGCTGAGAGGGGCGGGCTCAACATTGCGCTGGTTCCGAAAACTGACTACCCCGACTACGCCATAACCCCCGAAAACTTCGCCCAAACAATCGAGGAGACCAAGAAAAGGGGTGAGGTTGTCCTTGCCCTCATAACCTACCCCGATGGCAACTACGGCAACCTTCCCGATGTGAAGAAAATTGCAAAAGTTTGCTCCGAGTATGACGTTCCCTTACTCGTTAACGGAGCATATGCCATCGGAAGAATGCCAGTAAGCCTGAAGGAAATCGGTGCTGACTTCATAGTCGGCAGCGGGCACAAGAGCATGGCCGCAAGCGGACCCATAGGTGTGATGGGAATGAAGGAGGAGTGGGCTGAAATTGTGCTGAGAAGATCCGAGAAGTACAAAAACAAGGAGGTTGAGCTCCTCGGCTGCACCGCAAGGGGTGCGACAATCATAACGCTGATGGCATCCTTCCCGCATGTGAGGGAGAGGATTAAGAGGTGGGATGAGGAGGTAGAGAAGGCCAGGAGGTTCGCTGCTGAAATGGAAAAACTCGGAATTAAGCAGCTCGGCGATAAGCCTCACAACCACGATTTGATGTTCTTCCATGCTGAGGTTCTCTACGAGATTTCTAAAAAAGCGAAGGGAGGAAGGTTCTTCCTTTACAGGGAGCTCAAGTCGAGAAAAATACACGGAATAAAGCCCGGCTTAACGAGGTACTTCAAGCTCTCCACATACGGGCTGAGCGAGGAAGAGGTGGATTACGTGCTCAATGCTTTTAAAGAAATAATAGAAAAATACTCATGACTTCAATTTTTCCAGAAATTCATCCACGGGTATGGCTGGCATTGTTACCGTCCTTATTGTCCCTCTGCTGGCCAGCTCGACCATCGCCTTCATAACAACCGCTGGGTCGTCAGCCTCTATTATGTTTACAAAATCGTACTCGCCAAAGACGGCGTACTGCTCTATTACTTTCACACCCATTTTCTCAAGCTCCTGATTTACCTCCTTCACTCTCTCAGGCTTCTCCTTGAGAGTCTCAGCCCCCTCATCGGTCAGCCTTGAGAGAACCACATACCTCATAGTCTCACCAAATTAAATGTGTGGATTATCCTAATAAGCTTTGTGTTAAGCTTATATGGATCCCCAAATGTAAACGTAAACCTCGCTGAGCGTCTTCACGAGGCTTTTATTTCTTGAGTAAATCGACATTATACCGTCTTCCTCCTGCGAGGTTATGATAATGAGCTCTTTATCATCAACTAATACGAATCTGGCGTTCATGGGAATTTTCAGAAACTTGATGTCAGAAACCTCGATAATTTCATCAGGGACATCTGACGGGTCGATTGATGTTAGAATCTTCACTTTAACACCTCTTGAAATTGCTTTTTCGTATTCTAAGATGTGCCAGTACTTGATCCTCTCAACGCCCTCGATTCCTACCATATTCTTTATTTCGCACTCGGCCCTCTCAATCATCTCTCCAATGACGTTTATGGTATTTGTGACACCGTTGATTACAATGAAATCGAGTTCTTTGGACTTTTTTCTTCTATCAATATGCAATTCATAAAGCTTTATTATCGTATCTTTTGCAGATAAAAGCGTTTTAAACTCCTGTTCTCTTTCATCCAGTAAGGAAGAAACGACGATGTCAATAGGATAGGCTTTGAAAATCATCGGATTATCTGAAATTCTGAACACGAGCCCCTTTTTCTCCAGCCTCCTCAGCAGCCTGTAAACGAAGGGAGCAGGATCGGATGTGAGCTTTGACAGCTCCATTCCGGTTTTTGGGCCTGAAGCTAGTAGTGCCACGTAAACCTCAGCCTCCTTTTTGGTCAGTCCGAGTTTTACGAGATATTCTGATATACTCTCCAGCTCTTCCTTCACTGAAAAATCAATGGAACACACATTTATAATGGTTTTTGACATAATTTAGTTTCAGAAATGTGTCTTCTTTTAAAAGTGAATGCTTTATTGGTGAGGTTATTGACTTTATGAAGTCAATTACCTTTATTTAATTTTTAATCACCCTTTTTGCATGGAGTCGTACTCGGGTTACAGATGGGTGGTTTTGGGGTTGGCATGGCTTCTTTTCGGCACGCTGTTTCTCTTCTGGTACGACATGGGGACGCTGGCTCCAGTGCTGATGGAGACGTACGGCATCGACCAGACGACTTACTCACTGGCCTTCACACTGCCGTGGCTCATAGCAGGTTTGCTTTCATTCCCTGCAGGCATGTTTGCGGACAGAGTGGGGGTGAGAACCGCTGCGACGATCGGAGGGGTTATAGCCGCTCTGGGGACCTTTGTAAGAGCCTATCCTGGAGTGGAGACGCTGTTACTCTCTCAGGCAATACTGGGAGTTGGACTGGGAATTGTGTTCGTGAACCTTCCAAAGCTCATAAACGCCTGGTTCCCACCCCACCAGGTTGGACTGGCGACGGGAATCTATCTGACCTCGATGATGATATTCCTCTCGACGGGAATGGTAATTGCACCCTACTTCCCAAGCTGGGAGTACGCCAACACTCTTGGTGGGGGTGTAATATTCATTGCGACACTGATTTTCGCCGCCTTTGTGAAAAACGCACCGCCAGGAGTGGAGATTCCGAAGGCGCCGGTAATCGAAGGGGCGAAGGCGGCGCTCAGCAACAGGGCAATCTGGGGGGCTGCGCTGGGCACCTTCTTGGCGATGAGCGGAATGGTTCCGTGGCAGGCTCTGTTTGCCACAGCAGCCTACGTTGAGCTTGGGATACCCATTGCCGTAGGAGGAGCGATTGTCTCGCTCATCACAAATCCGGGATGGGTTGGTTCCTTCGTTTTCCCCGCCCTGAGTGCCAAAACCGGCAAAGTGAGGCTTTACATAATCGTGCTCTCAATACTCTTCTCTGCGCTGATGCTTGCAGCATGGTTCAGCGGGGACGTCAACGCCATGTGGGTTCTTGTCGGCCTTGCGGGATTTGTTGCAGCAGGAGTCATCCCGCACTGGATGGCGGTGCCCGCTTACCTCCCCTTCGTTGACAGCAGGATGAAGCCTGAGTACATAGGCGGGGCTACTGGTGTGTTGAACACCTTCCTCTGCCTCGGCGGCTTTCTCAGCACACCTTTCATAATCGCCCCAATCGCAGCAAGCTCTGGCTTCACCACCGCCTTCACCGTAGCCGCGATATTCTTCGCCGCTCAGGGCATATTTGCGGTCCTTATTCCGGAACCGCCCAAATAAGGAGGTGTTGTGTATGGCTGAATGGCCGATGGACAGACCTGAGTTGAGAACCATCATAACGACCTACAGCGTTCCAGAGTCGAAGCTTCTGCTGAACTCATTCATCATGCCGAAGACCTTCTACGGGTTGGCCGGTTTGCAGATGTTTGCTGGAGCCATGGTGCAGTTCGGAAGAAGGAGGGCTTTCATAGTCACCGATAAGGGAGTGAGAGCCCTTGCTCTGACAGTGCAAAAAATGCTTAAGGGTGTCGGCATTGAAGTCGAGATTTTCGACGAAGCGAAGCCTGAGGTGCCGTTGAGCTCGATAAAGCCCGCTGCAGAAAAAATGGAAGCCCTCCAGCCCGACTTGATTGTGGCAGTTGGTGGTGGAAGCGTTATGGACATGGCGAAGGCCTCGTGGATTCTCTACGAGGCTCCGCAGACAGACCTGACAAACGTCGATGCGATGCAGCCGATCGGGCTGAGGAGAAAGGCGTTTCTGGCGTGCATCCCAACAACTGCCGGAACGGGAAGCGAGGCAACAAACGTTGCGGTCATTACAGATGACACTGTGGAGCCGCACAGGAAAGAGGGTGTTGTGCATCCTGAGCTTTATCCTGACTTCGCCGTCCTCGACCCGCGATTTGTTTTGAAAATGCCTCCGAATCTCACACTTGGGACGGGGCTGGATGCCCTGTCGCATGCAGTTGACTGCTACCTCTGCAGGTCGAGCAACGAAATTTCCGACGCTCTGGCGGTGAGAGCTACAAAGCTCGTTTTCAAGTACCTCCCGTTAGCTCTGAAGTACCCCGACAACCCGCAGATCAGGCTTAAAACGCAGATTGCCGCCATGATTGCAGGTTCAGCCTTCTCGAACGGCGGAATAGGAACGACCCACGCAGTTGCGCACAACATAGGCGCGCTCTTCGAGGTTCACCACGGTATGGCGTGTGGAGTTACAATACCCTACGTCATCAAGTTCTACGCAGAGGTGGATGACAAGTACCTCAGCTTTGCCGAGGAGCTTGGCGTGAGAGGTGGCAGCAACGAAGAAACGCTGAAAAAGCTCATAGACCTTTTCATGGACTTCTACAGGAAAATAGGGGCACCAACGACTATGAGAGACCTTGGCATAAAAGAGGATGACTTCAAGGAGAAGCTTGACACCTTCGCACAGTACGTTGTTAAAGACCCAACGGGGCCCTTCGCTCCGAGGCAGCTTACTGTTGAGGAGGCGAAGGAGTTGTTGATGGATATGTATTATGGGAGGTTGTGAGTATGATGGGATTTCATGGTAAAATTCTGGAAGTGAACCTTTCAAACTCGACCGTTAGCGAGATAGAGGTTACAGAGGAGATGATAAAGAAGTTCGTCGGTGGAGCGGGACTTGGTGCGGCGATGCTCTACAGCAGACTCACCGCAGACCTCGACCCGCTCTCGCCCGAAGCACCGCTGGCTTTCCTTACCGGAATGTTTACCGGTCAGACTCCATTTTCTGGAAGGCACGTCATTGTGGGCAAATCACCGCTGACTAGGCTGTGGGGCGAGTCAACATCTGGAGGTTTCTTCGCCGTGACCATGAAAAAGGCGGGAATTGACGGAATAATACTGACGGGCAGGGCTGAAAAGCCCACCTACCTTTTCGTGTCCGATGGAAAGGTTGAGTTCAGGGACGCCGGGGAAATCTGGGGCAAGAGCACGGGCGAAACAATTGAATTCGTCCAGAACGAAACAGACAAAAAGGCAAGGGTTGCTTGCATAGGGCCGGCTGGGGAGAACCTCGTCAAGTATGCGTGCATCATCAACGATTCTCACAGGGCTGCGGGGAGAACGGGAATGGGAGCGGTCATGGGCAGCAAAAACCTGAAGGCGATTGCAGTTGTTGGCGAGGTTGGCCTGCCCGATGTTGCTGACGAGGCTAAGCTCAAGGAGCACTACTCTGCACTGCTGGAAAACGTTGCTGCAAATCCCGGCAAGGAGCTCTGGCACACTTACGGAACGCTGATGTACACAACGCAGGGATACGAGCTTGGCGACACGCCAGCAAAGTATTTCACCGAGGGTGTATTCCCGGCATTCAGGATTTCCGGAGAGGCGATGCTTGAAAACTACGAGGTAAAGCCAGAGGGCTGTGCCAACTGCCCCGTCATCTGCGGTCACAGAGTTAGAGGGGTAAAGATGGAGTACGAGAGCGTCGCGTCTCTCGGATCACTCTGCGGAATCTACGATCTTGACGGAATACTCGATGCTACGCAGTACTGCAACGAGGCCGGACTGGACGTCATCTCTGCCGGAGTCAGCGTTGCCTTTGCCATGTACCTGACTGAAAAGGGTCTGCTCAAAGATGGTGTGAGGTTCGGAGATGCTGAGGGGCTTCTTGAGAAGCTGAAGAAAATCGTGGGTAGAGAGGGGCTTGGAGAGGTGCTGGCGGAGGGAACAAAGGTTGCGGCGAAAAAGCTCGGTGTGAGCGAGGAGGAGGCCGCACAGGTGAAGGGTTTGGAGGTTCCCATGCACGACCCAAGGGCCTTCAGCGGAATGGCGCTGACCTACGCCACCTCCTCCAGAGGAGCGTGCCACCTCCACTCCGAGTACTTCACGGTTGACATCGGCGCCGCTCCTGTTCCGGAGCTTGGAGTTATCCCGACAAACAGATTCGACGAGAGCGAGGAGAAGGTTAGGATGCACGTAATTCACCAGAGCGCCAAGGAGATGTGGAACAGCTACATACTCTGCATGCTCGGCCTGATAGGGGTAAGCGATGCTGCAAACTTCCACTCCGCCATAACCGGGGAGAGCGTAACACCCAGCGACGTGGCAAAAATCGGTGAGAGGACTTACATGCTGAAGAGGATGATAAATTTGAAGCTCGGAATGAAGAAGGAGGACGAGAAGCTGCCGGAGATAGTCAGGAGACCTCTGAAGAAAGGTGGGACGGGAGGATACTCGCCCAATGTCAAAAGAATGCTTGAAATGTACTACAGACTCAGGGGACTTGACGATAATGGCCATCCCACGAAGGAGAAGCTTGAGGATCTCGGCCTAACCGAATTTTCCTAATTTTTTATGAAGATTAAGGTCACGCTCTCGGCGGTTCAGTTCAGGAGCCTTGTCGATTACGAGAGCAGGAGCTTCCATCTTGACCTGGGAGAAGGCAGCACGCTCGGAGATGCTGTTAGGGCAGTTGAGGAGATGCTGAGTGCTGAAATATAGCCCCTGCTGGAGAGGGGAAACGTCAGGATAATGATGAACAACAGTCTTGTGGATTACCAGAATGAGAAGAACAGAGTTCTTAACGACGGTGATGTGCTAATCTTCATAACTCCTATTTCAGGTGGCTAACTTCAATTTTATTTCGAAAACAGCTCCGCCATCGTTGCAGGCTCTTACCTCTCCTCCGTACCTCTCTATTACCTTCTTCACGATGTAAAGTCCAAGACCACTTCCTGCCGAGTCCCCGTGGGTGAAGCCCTCCTCGAAAATCCTGTCGATTACCTCTTCAGGCAGGCCTTTGCCGTCGTCCCTCACCACCATAACAGCAAAATTTCCCCTCTTTTCCACCCTTATCTCAACCTCCGTGCTTTTTCCGTGCTTCAGCGAGTTCTCAAGGAGGTTTGTAAGAACCGAGTATATCGCCTTGTCCGCAAGAACGGTGGCGTCACCCTCGACTCTAACCTTCAAACCCCTCACGCTGAAATCCTCCGTCACCTCTTTAACGACATCTCCCAGCCTGATTTCGACGAGTTCTCCGCTGGTCAGCGTTTGCTCGAAGGCTCTCGCCCTTTCGATAAGCTCAACCACCTCATCCAGAGCCTCCAGAGCCACCGGAATTCTTTCAGATTTTATTTCATCAGACAGAATTTCTATGTTTGCCCTCGCAATGGTCACCTTGTTGAGAATGTCGTGCCTGAGCAGCTTGTTGATGAGCCTCAGCACATCGTTTAGCTCCTCAATTCTTCTGCTCGACTCAACGATTGGGGTTATGTCTCTGAATGTGAGTATGAATCCTGAGCCGTCAAGAAGCTCTGTTGCGTAGATTGAGAGGTAAAATATCTTCCTGCCGGCGGTGAACTCAAAAACTTCTCTTTTTTTGGTGTACCTTCCGCTCGCCAGACTTTTGATGAAATCTCGCATTTTTTCTCCACTTTCAAGTCCCTCAATTTCCCAGACTTTCAATGAAACAACATCTTCTCCAAGGATTCTTCTTGCCTTCGAGTTGCAGTAGGTAATCTCTCCTTCCCGGTTTACCACAACAACTGCCTCCGGCATGCTCTCCAGCAGGAGCCCGAAGGATTCATCCATAAACAAAAAATTGTGGTGCAAAATTTAAGAAGTTTTCCTCAAAAATCGACAACTCCCTTCGCCTTCAGTTCGTCAATTTGCTCATCGGACAGATTCAGCAAACCTTTCAGGACTTTTTTGGTGTCAGAACCAAGCTTAGGGGGGCCGCGCCAGATTCTGCCGGGAGTTTCGGAGAACTTGGGCACTATTCCGACCTGCTTCACCAGCCTTCCGGTGGTTTCGTCCAGAACCTCGATTATATCTCCTCTCTCTATCCAGTGCCTGTCCCTGACGACATCCTCAGGCGTCGAAACCCTCGAACACGGCACTCTGAAGGCGTTGAAAAGCTTTTCAACCTCCTCCTTGGTGTGGCTCATCAGGTACTCGTTGAATATTCTGTCAAGCTCCCTTCCCTTCTCGCTGTTAACAGCCTCTGGCGATGCTGCGCACTCCTCGTAGGGATAGTCGGCAGGATTTATTCCCGTGGCCTTGGCCAGAGCCTGAATGAACCTCTGATAGAGCCCCGGCCCAATAGCACCTATGGCTATCCAGCCGTCCTTCACCCTGTACAGTCCGTAAGGCTGTGTGTTGAAAACCCTCAGCCCCTCTCCCTCCCTGTTTATTCCGAGGTTGTGGTACATCGTGTAATACATCTCTATAACTCTCGCAATCGCCTCGAACTGTGCAACGTCCACAACCTGTCCCCTACCTGTCTCCTTTGCGTAAACGTAGGCAGACAAAGCCCCTATTACTCCAAAGAGGGCCGTGACGTAGTCTCCAATGTAGAGAGGGAGCCTGTGAACCTCCATCCCGGGAGGGGCTGCAAGCTTGCACCAGCCTGAGTAAGCCTGGGAGATTATGTCGTAGCTTCCCCTCCCGCACTTCTCATCCTCCCCTCCAAACTCAGACCTCCCAAAACCGCTGACGTGGACTATAACGAGCCTCGGATTTGCTTCGAGCATATCCTTGTCCGTAATGCCGTACCTCTCCTCAAGCCATACGAGGTTTTCGATGAAGATGTCCGCATGCTTCAGCAGCTCGTAGAATATTTTCCTTCCTTCCTCGCTTTTTATGTCGAGTGCAACGCTGAGCTTGTTTCTCGTAACGCATACGAACTCGCCGCCAATCCTTTTGCCGTCCGCTTCAAAGTAAGGTGGCACAACTCTTAGCGTGTCGCCAACTTTCGGCCTCTCCACATGAATGACCTCCGCACCGAGGTCGGCAAGAATTGTACCTGCGGTGGGGCCGGCTATGATGCTTCCCGTTGTTATAACTCTGACACCTCTCAGCGGCCCGAACTCAGGAGTGAAAAAATTGGGCATTGTTACACCTTCCTGAAGTGGTACCAGTATCTGACCTTCTCCCCGGGCCCTTTTATCTTGAGAATTTCCCACTCAACTTCGTCGCCGATGCTCAGCTCGCTGTAATCAACGTCGAACATGGCTCCGACAATCTGCACTCCGTTTTCAGGATAGTCCCCAAACCTCGCCACTGCAATTACGAAAGGAGCGAACTCCTCAATTACCATCGGAAATCCAAGCAGCAGAGCGCTGAAGGCGTGGATTTTACCCCTCTTCGGCACCTCTACCCACTCGTAATCGGTGCTGTTGCAGTGCTTGCACATTGCCTGAGGTGGATAGAAGATTCTGCCACAGCTCTTGCAGCGCTGCATGGTGAGCTTCCCCTCAGCGAGGTTCCTGTAGAAGGGGTAAACCTTTGTCGAGTCGGGACCTTCAGAATCCTGCTGCTCGAAGGGGTCAACGATGGGCAGCAGGGGAGTTGTGTCAGGAACTGTTAGCTCCTTCACCCTATCACCTCCCGAACTTAACCTCTCTCGGCCTGTTCAGGCTGTACAGCATTATGTGGTGGAACTGCGCCATTCCGCTGAGGTTGTGGGCAAGGCCAAGCTCCGCACCGCTGACGTATCTCTTATCAGGCACCTCTCCTCTGAACTGCATGACCATCTCCCACGCCTGCCTCACTCCCGTGGCGCCGAGAGGATGGCCGTTGGCCAGCAGTCCTCCGCTGGGATTCACCGCCACCTTTCCCCCGATGTAGCTCTGCCCCTCTTCAATGAACTTTCCGCCCTCTCCTTTCTTGCAGAATCCGAGCTCCTCGTACTCCATGATTTCGCTGATGGTGAAGCAGTCGTGCACCTCTGCAACGTCTATGTCGTCGGGAGTGATGTTGAAGAGATCGTAAACGTCCTTCGCCAGGTATCGCAGCGACAGCCAGTCGCTCATCTCACCCATCTCGTTGATTGAGTTGGCCATCGTTCTCTGAATCCCTCCGAGAATCCATACGGGCGTGTCGGTGAACTTTCTCGCTTTCTCCTCGGTGGTTATGAGCAGAGCAGCAGCACCGTCGGTAATTCCGCTGCAGTCGAGGAGCTTGAGAGGCGGGGCAACCATCCTGCTGTTAAGAACGTCCTCCTTGCTGATTTTTTTCTGAAACTGTGCGTAGGGATTGGCCGAAGCATACTCTCCAGCCTTCTCCCTTACCAAAGCCATCTGATCCTCAGTCGTGCCGTAGAGGTGCATGTGCCTCTGGGCGACCATTGCGAAGTATGGTGGGGCCGTCAGACCCATTGCAGTATCGAACTCCCTGTTTCCGACGTTCATCATGCTGGTCTGGCTTAGATTTATGAACTTGGTGTTCATCTTCTCAACCCCGACTACCACGGCAACGTCACTCAGCCCAGAAGCGACTGCGAGCCATGCGTACCTTATTGCAATCTGACCGCTCGCGCAGGCTGATTCGGTTCTGGCAACAACTCTCCTCGGCTTTATTCCGAGCAGCTCAGCAGCAAGCGGCGCGACGTGAGTCTGGTATGTCCACCTTTCGGGCTGGGCTGCACCTATGAAAAATGAATCAACGTCTTTTTTGTCGAGGTTCGGAACGTCGTCGAACAGCGCTTTGCCAGCCTCAACCACAAGGTCCTTCCAGCTTGCCTCCCTTCTGCCAAAGTTCGTTATCCCTGCTCCCACTATTGCAACATTCCTCAAAATCTCACCTCCCCCTGAAATTAGGCTTTCTGCGGTAGTTAAAGGCCTGTATTCCCTCAGCAACGTCGTCTGTCAGGGCAATGACCGCACCAGCTTCCGACTCGGCAAGGTTGCCCGTCTCAAGTGCCGGCATCGTGCCGAGAGCTATTACCTTCTTGAGGTACTTCACTGCAAGCGGCGGCAGCTCCGCAACCTCCCTGGCGAGTTTCATCACTTCATCCCAGAATCTTTCCTGCGGGAAGACCTCGGCAACCAGACCGAGGTTCTTCGCCTCCTCAGGCTTTATGTTCCTCTTCAGCATAATGACCTCTTTCAGCTTCGAAACTCCGACGTAGTAGGCCAGCCTCTGCGTTCCTCCCCACCCCGGAATGATTCCGAGGTTAAGCTCCGGTAAGCCGAGAAACGCCCTTTCGCTCATCACCCTTAGGTCGCAAGCCATCGCCAGCTCAAATCCCCCACCAACCGCAGCACCGTGAATTGCGGCGATTACGGGCTTGGAGAGCATCTCAATCTTCCTGAATACTTTATGTCCGAGCTGGCTGAACTCCGTGACCATCTCAGGTCTTCCTGAAGCGAACATCGCTATGTCCGCTCCTGCGCAGAAGTTCTTACCCTCTCCAGCAATCACGATTGCCCTGACCTCCTCATCTCTTTCCAGCAGGTCAAGAGCGTCCTCCACCTCCTTCAGGAAGGTTGGATTGAGCGCGTTGGCTCTCCTCGGTCTGTTGAGCTTCAGAACCCCTACTTTCCCTTCCTTCTCAACCTTTACGAACTCGTAGTTGCCGTCACCATACTTGTAGAATCCCTCACCCGTCTTCCTGCCAAGCTTCCCCTCTTCAACCATTTTCTGCAGAACCGGATTGACTTTGTACCTCTCCTCCCCGTTGTACTTTTCGTAAAGCTCATTCAGCTTCTTCACGATGCTGTCTATGCCGAAATCATCTGCCATCCTCAGCAATCCCCTCGGATAGTTTAGCCCGTGCAGAACGGCGAGGTCTATCTCCTCCGCACTCGCAACGCCCTTCTCTATCAGCCATGCCGCCTCGTTTACTGCTGGAGCAACGAGCCTGAGCAAATCGAAGTTTGCTCCCGCCCTCAGGGGAACTTCATTTGTTTTACCCTCGCTCCAGTCGTAGAAGCCCTTACCGGTTTTCTTTCCGTAATGGCCGGCCTTGAAAAGCCTCTCGAATAGTGGAGACGGGCGGTATGATTCTCCAAGAGTCTGGCGGTAGTACTCAAGGACGTGGTAGCTCACATCAACGCTGCCCCCACCAAGAACGTCGTGAAGCTCGAAAAGTCCCATGGGAAGGCCGAGTCTGTACTTGACCGCCGAGTCGATCTCCTCGATTGTTCCCTCACCCATCTCAACAGCCCAAGAAGCCTCGTTGGACATCGTGACGAAGATTCTGTTTACAATGAATCCCGGAACGTCCTTCCTGACGTGTATGATTATTCTGTCGATTTTTCTTGCAAAGTCCTCCACAATCCTTATTGTTTCCTCGCTCGTCTTCTCTCCCCACACTATTTCGAGGAGCTTCAGAATCTTAGGAGGGTTGAAGAAGTGCATTCCTATAAACTTCTCCGGTCTCTTGGTGGCTTCGGCGAGCTTCGTTATGCTCAGAGAGGATGTGTTGGTGGCGAATATTGTGTGGTCAGGGCAGTACTGCTCTATCTCGCTGAAAACCTTCTTTTTGAGGTCGAATATCTCCGGAATTGCTTCGATGACGAGGTCCGCATCCTTTGCAACCTCTATTAGATCAGCTGTGGCCTCAATTCTTTTCAGCACCTTTTCAGGATCTTCTGAAATGTAGCCTCTCTCGTAGCTCTTCCTGAGCCCCTCCTCAATTTTTTCCATCGCCCTCTTCAGCTGATCCTCGCTCACGTCCATCAGTTTCACGTTGAATCCGTGTATTGCAACAACCTCGGCAATTGCATGCCCCATCGAGCCGGCGCCTATAACGGCAACGTTCCTTATCTCCAAAACCATCACCTCCTACTTCGGAATCTCAAGCTGAGGGAGGGAGCGGTACATTACGAACTCCGCAGCCCTCAAAACGTTCGCAGAGCCTTTCAGCTCCGTAACCTCAAAGCTTAGCCTGAAAGAGCCGTCGAACTTTGCGTTAAGGAGTTCTACGAATTTTTTCGCCACATCGGCAACAACCCTGTTCTCAAGCTCGAAGAACTCTGGCGAGAGAACCTTGTAGCCGGTATTTAGGCTGAAGTTCATCGACCTGGTGTAGCAGAGCGGAGCGGCGGAGATTACGGGCCTGTTCTCAATGTCGAGAATCAGAGCCTCCTTCGGAGTGTAGCTGGGCAGCGGTGTGGTGGAGTACCACATGTAGAGCTCGTTTATCACCTCATCAGCATCCGTCTGCTCAAGAACAAGGTAGCTGATCAACGCGGCTCCGTTCAGCGGTCCGCAGGTTGACCCCCATCCTATAACTCCCCCACGCCCGTAGAAGGTAACTTTCGATGGGAAGCTCTTCCAAGGCTCACCGACACTCTCCGAAAGCCCCTCGACGACGGCGTTCACAAGACCATACATGCAGTATCCTTCAAAAGCGCTCTCGTATGCCCTGTCCGCAATTTTTTGCGGGTCAAGCCTTTCATACGGCCAGGGGAGCTTTTCAAAAGACTCCATAATACCAGTAAGTTCTCTTTTTAATAACGATAATTGACAAAGAAAAGTTAAAAATTAAAGGCTCATTGCAGCCCTTATGTCCTCATCCATGTCATCGAGTGCAGCGCCTTTCGTGATTAACGAGACCAGAACCATCGTAATTATCCCGACAGCAAAGGTTACACCGTATCCCGGCAGTCCGTAGGGCAGAGACATGCTCAGGACCTTCTCATAAACCAGAAATCCAAGGTTCATCGCAACTGTCAGGGCGGTTGTGATTATCGCAGCCTCCTTCGTTGCCCTCTTCCAGTTAAGACCTATCACCAGCAGCGGGAAGAGCATAGATGCGAAGTAGCCGAGACCCAGCGTTACGAGTATGCCCACAACGTAGCCGCCGTAGTAGCCGAAAAGCGCCGCCACAACGGTGAGAATCACGGTCACGACTCTACCCCAGAGAATCTGCCCCCTCTGGCTCAGCGATTTTCCTATCGCCGTCGGGATGTCTCTCACAACTGCTGCAGTGCCCATGGATATGAAGCCGCTCACCGTTGACATTATCGCAGCAAGGACGCCGGCGTAGATTACGGCTTTGAGAACGACGGGCATCTGGGCGATAACTCCGAAAATCGCCTGATCACTTCTCGCCGGAGCTTCTGCAAGCCCCTTTATCACGACCCAGACGGAAGCGTAGCCGCCGAAGAACCACATGAGGCAGGCGAGTGTCCATGCTATTGTCGTAACGAGCGCTCCCCACTTCAGGTCTCTGTAGTCCTTCAGAGCGAAGAACTTCGTCACTGCATGGGGCTGGACAGATGAGCCGATGTTGAGGGCCCACCACCATCCCATGATTCCCAGCCATATCGGGCCGACTCCAATCGGGTCGATGTGTCTCGGATTGCTCTCAGCTATGGTTGCAAAGAGGTTCTCCACCCCACCCGTCATGATCAGGATGAAGACCACGAAGATAATGGCAGCAACCATCATCACGAGCCCCTGAAAGAAGTCCGTCAGAATGCTCGCGACCATTCCTCCGAAGGCCGTGTAGAGCATTATTATGCCGAAAACAATGGCAATCGAAAGCTCAAGCGGAGTTCCGAGCATGTCTGTTAGGACAAGACCCGCGCCCATCACGTTTCCGGCGAGGTAGGTGATTATGCCGAAAATCAGGGCGACGGCTGTTAGGAACCTCACAGCATCGCTTTTGAATCTCGCTGCAGTTAAGTCCGGGAGAGTTGCCACCGGCCTCGCTTCGGTTATCAGCTTGATTCTCTTGCCAAGCAGGTACCATATCAGCGGCATGGAGATTACCGGAGTCCATATCACCCAGTTTACAGTTCCGCCCATGGGATAAACCAGTCCCGGACCGCCGATGAAGGTGAACGCACTCGCAATTCCTGAGAAAACCGCAACGGCTGTGACGAACATCCCGAAGAGCTTTCTCGCACCGTAGTAGTGCTCCGCCGTTTTGATTTTTCTCGCAGCAAAGAATCCGAGGGCAAGCGTTACGACGAAGTATGCCAGAACTATCGAAACCGTAATCGTGTCCGCCATTCTACCCCTCCTCGTACCGATACCTTTCAACGAATTTCTTCCAGTCGTCCTCCGGCAGAATCCTGTCGAAGAACAGAGCGTATCCCACTGGTACTATGTAGAGCACGAAGAACATCACCACCATCACGAACATCCCCGGATGCATTCCGGCCACGAACTCTGGAATGCTGCCGTAGTAAACGTCGTAGTAGTAAAGAATCAGCGTCTTTCCTACGAGCATGATTGCCAGAACGATCAGACTGAACACCGCCGCAAACCTCGCCCTGTCCTCTCGATAGAGTCCGAGAAACAGCCAAAGAGAGATGTTCACAGCAGCGAGGTACAGAAAAGCTCTCCAGCTGTTCGCAAACGCCGCGAAAAGCATCGCTCCCACAATGGCCGTCTGCAAATAGATTACCGAATCCCTCGCCTCCATACAACCACCATTTGTTCAGAAAAAATATCCTGATAAATAATTAATTAACAACAAAAAGTTAATTAAAAAAAATTTTATAAAATGATTTGTCGTGATTAAGCTGAGACCTTCTGCGGGGGCTTCATGAGGAGTATCAGAATCATCCCGCCTATGGCTATGAAGGGAGCCGAAACCTGGTAGATGAAGCCCCATCCGTAGGTGGCTGCAAGCATTCCCGCGATGGGCGGCATCACTATGAAGGGCCACTGCCCAACTGCTGTTATGAAGCCCGTAGCCGTTCCTGCGATGTTCGGCGGGAAGCGCTCGGAAATAAGCGGTGCTGGTATCGTGGTTAATAGCAGCGCTCCAAGCCCCACCAGCACGATGGAAGCTGCGTAGTAGGTTATCGGCATTCCGGGCTTCAGCGATCCAAAGATGAAGAACGCCACGGATGCCACAAGGAACATTATCCCCGCAAAGTTCTTTCTGCTGATTATGCCCTTGGAAGCGAGCAGGTCGGAGAGGGGCAGCAGGGTGTACATGGAGATTATTCCGACGAGCTGAAGCAGGCTCCAGAGCCAGCCCGATGTCATCGGGTCGAGCTGAAGTCCCTTCTGCAGGTAGGTTATGGTGAAGACCACGTACATGACGCAGCCTATAAGCCACATCGAGTAGGCTCCGAAGAGAATCCACGCGTCCCTGTATTTGAAAACCTCCCCTACCGAAACTTTGCTCTGCTCAACCTGGACATCCTTCTTGTCCCTTATGAGCGCAAAGGCGAGAACACCCATCAGAATGCACAGAATACCCATGTCAATCCAGGCGCTCCTCCATCCGCTTGTGATTACTATTGATGCAACCACAGGCCCCATGAACAGAGCCGACAGCCTGAAGCCGAGAAACATGTAGCTGTTTGCGGTGGAATACAGCGAAGGCGGGAACCAAGCTCTCGCAATTTTCGGAAATGCGGAGCTAAGCCAGGAGAAAAGCCCCGCAATTCCGAACATCACAATGGCCATGTATATGCTCTGGGCGTAACCGACGAAAATCGTGAAAACACCCACCACAACTGCGGCAATGCTCAGAGTTACCCTCACACCTATTTTGTCGCAGAGAACGCCTATCAAAAACCCTCCAACAACCATACCTATGGAGTTCGCGGTAACCATCAGCGAGGCGGTCGCAGCAGGAACACCGAACTCGTCCATAATCTGCGGAGCGGTGAAGGAATAGAGATAGTGCAGCCACCTCACCGTGAAAGCCAGCATCGCTCCAGTTGCAACCATCCAGGGAAGAAACTTCGAATTTTCACCCATTGTTTCACCTCCAACAGCTTCAGTACCTTCCGTACTTCTTCACGGCTTCGATCACAGCCTTAACGTTCTCAGGCCTTGCGTCCCTCGAAATACCTCCGTCCACACCCGGATAGACCATCATCCCGCCCTCCTTGCAGTCCTCCAGAAGGCTCTTCATGTACTCCTCCACCTTCTGAGGTGTGCCTCCTATCAGCAGAGAGTTCGGAGGACCTGACACGAGGATTACGTGGTCTCCGAGAACCTCTCTCACCTTTCTTGGGTCGGTTTTCTCGAAAACTCCAACGACCTTCTTCTTTGGAGCTTCTAACAGCGTTTCGAGGTGCGCATCGTGTCTGCCCTCAAAGAGCACGAAGTTCACCTGCCCCATATCGGCAACCTTGTGAAGAACCTCGTTGAGGTAGGGCCAGTAGTACTCGTTGTACAGCTTCGGATTCAGGTACTCGGTGAGGTGGAGGGGGTAGAAGCAGAGCACGACATCGCTGCCGAAGATTTCTCTTGCCACCTTTGGCGGCATGCCCGTCCTCTCCGCCATCTCGATGAAAAGCGGCGTTACGGCCTCTGTGGCGGATTTAACCTTCTCTGGAACTCTGTAAAGGTCGATGGCCACGTTTTTGATATCCCTCAGATAATCGCCGATGAGGTCGAGCGGAGCGTAGCTCCAGGATGTGGCGAAAGAAGGATAGCCAAGCTCTGCAAGCTCCCTTCCCAGCTCCTGTATGGTGTTTGTGTATCTAACAACCTCCGCTCCAAGCCTCGCTATCACCGCGTTTCTGTCAGCGGCGCTTTTCATGTTCTGACAGGCTCTCGGAAGGGCAACCTCGTTTATGAACTCAAGCGGATTTTCTGTAAATGCATCGTATTCGTCAACGTTCATGACGGGCTTTCCAATGAACTGCGGATGCGCGTCGTCGCTGAGCTCCATTCCCGGCCACTTGGTGTAAACGTCGCCAAGAATTTTGTGGTAGTGGGCGGTGAGAAACCTCATACCTTTGGCTATTTCCGGAGCGTTGTGGAAGGCAAGAACGAAGAGTATGCCCTCAAGGCCGTATGAAGCCCTCATAATGTCGAAGTCGAAGTCTTTTGCCGTCTTTATAACACTCTCCTTGAACTTTCCGTAGTCGAACAGAGCCTCTTTCGCCTTGTAGCCAGCGTACCTTACGTGAAAAAGCAGAGAAGTGGAAGCGTATATTGGCACCCTATCAGGCTCCTTCCCCTTTACCACGTCCTCAATTCTCTGCCTTCTCTCCTCCATGAGCTGCTCAGCGTTCATCTACTCCACCCC
>LDZQ01000574.1_pt1 | contig 104015 bp, 122 predicted proteins | sample 615361 | NCBI WGS metagenome assembly LDZQ01 (sample SAMN03408297, study PRJNA278302) | terrestrial metagenome | isolation source: oil reservoir sample I2 | place: USA: Alaska, North Slope, Ivishak formation | collected 2013 | reverse complement strand
CTTTCAATCCCATTTTGGTCTGATTTCAACGACCTTCCGACTGGTAACATCACGGATAACCAGCTTCCTTTCAATCCCATTTTGGTCTGATTTCAACCATCAGTAATTTTCCCTCTATTTCCAATTTAAAGTTTTCTGAGGGCTTCTTTCATTTATATACTTCCGCGAGGTGTCGAAAGTGCATCTCATTTATAATAGCATGCGACTTTTATCCTCCTACTCAATTTCCGATTAAACCATTTTCCTGAATACATTTTTGCTTTAAAATCTTTTCCTCAAGCTTTACCACTCAAATAATAACCAACTCAACCCAATCTCAAAAACAACCAAATATAAAACATAATTCTACCCAATTAAAACTCAAGATAAATTACTGTGACAACCCCTTATAGCTTTTTCCAACACATTCAAACACTCAAAGAACCGAATTTTCCAAATCCAGACTATTTCCGCAGGAATCGCAATTGTTATATATGATAACAAACGAATATTTTAATCATGGTTGTTGAGGGAGAGCTATTTGTAAGGGGAACGGAGGTGAGCTACTACTTCGTTTGCAAAACAAAGCTGTGGCTTTTCTCCCGCAACATTGCCATGGAGCATGAGAGCGACTCTGTTAAGCTGGGAAAGCTTGTTCACAGGCAGCATTTCAGCAGAGACGACAAGGAGGTTCGGATTGGCAGGGTGGCTCTGGACATCGTGAGGCGGGGGGAGGAGCTGGAGGTTGTTGAGGTCAAGAAGTCAGACAGGATGGAGAAGGCCGACTATTATCAGCTTGCCTACTACCTTTACTACCTCTCAAAGCACGGTGTTAGGGCGAGGGGGAGGATAAGCTATCCGAAGAGCAGGAAAAATGTAAGTGTGGAGCTGGACGAGAATTTACTGGTGAAGTTGAAAAGCATTCTTGAAGAGATTAAGGCAATCAAGAGCTCATCAATGCCAAAGCCTGAGAAGAAGAGCTACTGCACGAAGTGCGCCTACTACGAGCTGTGCTTTTCGTGATCGGGCCATGAGAAAGAAAAATTACTACCTCGTGTCTGATGGGAAGCTGAGAAGGCACGAGAACACCATTTACTTTGAGAATGAGGATGGCAAAAGGCCAATTCCTATCAACTCAATCTACGCAATCTACGCTCTTGGCTCTTTGAGCATAACTTCCAAAGCAATAAGCCTTCTTGCAAAGGAAGGAGTTTGCATCCACTTCTTCAACCGTTACGGCTACTATATCGGCTCATTCTATCCGAGGGAGAGCCTCGTTTCGGGTGAGGTTGTTTTGAGGCAGGCTGAGCATCACCTTGACAGCGAGAAGAGGCTGCACCTTGCCAGAGCTTTTGTGGAGGGAGCTATTCTCAATATGGCAAGGGTTCTGAAGAAGGCGGAGCAGGATGACTCAGACGTCATCGCATCTCTGCAGCATCTGAGCTCTGCTAAAAGCATTGTTGAGCTTATGGGGGCAGAGGCTGCTGCGAGAAACGCCTACTACACTAAATTCGATGAAATACTCAAAAATTTTGAGTTCGGGAAGAGGAGCAGAATGCCTCCTGAAAATGAAGTGAATGCGATGATCAGCTTTGGAAATTCCCTGCTTTACTCGGCCGTTCTTTCTGAAATTTACCACACCCAGCTAAATCCGGCAATAAGCTACCTCCACGAGCCGTCTGAGAGAAGATTCAGTCTCGCCCTCGACATTGCCGAGCTTTTCAAGCCCGTAATTGTTGACAGGCTGATTTTCTACTTGGTGAACAACGGGATTGTTACTGAATCAGACTTCGACAGCAGGCTCGGCGGGATTTTGCTCAGCGAGGAGGGGAAAAAGAAGTTCGTCAGGCACTTCAACGAGAGGCTTGAGAAGACCGTCAAGCACAGAAAGCTAAACAGGAAAGTGTCTTACCAGCGCCTTATAAGGCTCGAATGCTACAAGCTTGTCAAGCACTTTACGGCCGTTGAGAAATACTCACCGTTCGTTATGTGGTGGTGATTGTGTACGTCATAGTTGCCTACGACGTGAACGTTGAGAGGGTGAACAGGGTCAAGAAGTTTTTGAGGCGCTATTTGAATTGGGTTCAGAACTCCCTTTTCGAGGGGGAGCTCAGCTCCGCTGATCTTGAAGAGGTTAAAATGGGTCTGAGGGAGATAATAAACGAGGATGAAGATATGGTGGTCATCTATCGCTTCAGAAGCGCTGATGCCTTCAAAAGGGAAGTTATGGGGATAGAGAAAGGGCTCGGCGGTGAGGAAGTGATTTAGGTCCGCTAAAACGATGATTGAAGCTCTGAAAGATAATAAGGAAAAATAATAAATAGAATTGAGACAAGGGAATAAAGTTGAGGCGGGAGAGATATCTGGAAAAAATTGAGTATATTGTGGAGGCTTTGAGCGAGATACCCGAGAGAGTTAAGACTCCGATTGAGGTAAGCGGCGTTTTTTACAATCTCCTGACCTCCATCGAGTCAGCCATGGACATATCCGCAATGCTCGTCAAAGACCTCGGTGGGAGGGTGGAGGATGATTACTCGAATGTGGAAATGCTGAAAGAGCTTGGCATAATCGATGAAGAGCTTGCAGAAGGTCTGAAAAAGTGCAACGGACTAAGGAACTGGCTGGTGCATAGATACAACAGAGTGGACAAGGAACTCGTTCTCAGCTCTGTGGAAGAGGTCAAAGCTCTCCTGCTGAAGTTTATTCAGAGGGTGGAGGATGTCCTCGAAAAAATTGAGCCTTGAGCAGATAAGGAAAGACCTCAGGGAGTTTTCCAGATACGAGGCCGTCATTTACGGCTCCTATGTCACTGGAGAGTATAGGGAGGGCTCGGATATTGATGTGGCAGTTATAACGAGGGTCAAGGACAGGAAGAGAAATTTTGAGATTCAGAAAGAGCTATGGAAGGCTAAGCCGATTTACGATGTTCGTGTTTTCGAGCTTTTGCCCTTGAAGGTGAAAGCATCCGTTATGGAGAACTACATCGTTTTGTTCGGTGACGAGCTTGAAGTATCTGAGTACTTCTACCACTGGAGAAAGATGTGGGAGGATGTGAGGCACAGGATAAGCTACCACAGTAGCTACAGAGAGAAGATGGAGGCGATTGAGAGGAGGAAGAGGTTGCTGGAGATTTTGAAAGATGGGGGCTCAGTTTTTCCGTAAAATTTAAAACGTTATTTCACGTCATAAGCCTTCTTCTCAACTTCCACCACGAATTTTGTATGACTTCAGAGCTTCTTCGGCGGTGTAGTCTTCGAGCGGTATAAAAACCTCCGCACCATAAAACTCTTTTTTATTACATCTGGCCTCGGTGGGAAAAGTTAAATTTTGCCCCTGAGGTCAGGCAATATGGCGCTGATTCCGAAAGAGGTTTTCTTCGTTTCAGGAGTTGGCAGGCACGAGGATGAGCTGGTCAGCTTCGAGCTGGCTCTGAGGGATGCTGGAATAGAGCGGTTCAACCTCGTTCCAGTGAGCAGCATCGTTCCGCCAGGCTGCAGAGTCGTGAGCAAAGAAGAGGGGCTGAGGAAGCTGAGTCCCGGTCAGATAGTCTTCTGCGTGATGGCAAGATATGCGAGCAACGTCGAGGGAAGGGAGATTTTTGCCAGCGTCGGGGCAGCGTTTCCCGAGGATAAGGATATGAATGGGTATATAGCTGAGCACAGCGGAGAGTGGTATGAGGGGGCCGAGCAGCACGCCAAAAGGCTTGCCGAGGAGATGCTCAAGACACAGGGAAGCAAGGTGGCGAGAACTTTTGCCATCACTGCAAGGGGGAAAGTTAAGGAGTTCACCACCGCCGTTGCAGCAGCGGTATTCGTGATTTAAGCCAGTAGCCTTTTTACCAGCTCCTCAACTCTTCTCCATATCTCACTCCTGACCTCCCTGTACTCCTCAGCGCTCGAGGGCTTCTTAACGTCCCAGAACTCCCCGACACCGAGCTCGTCGAACTCAACAATGGCGTCAAAGTCCGACACCATGTCTTCACTGAACTTTCTCGGCTTTCCGTTGATTTTGAGTCCGAGCTCCCTCATCGTTGCTACCGCTCTCAAATCCAGGTCTTGAGCCGGCTCGATTCCAGCGCTAACTGCGAGCATGTTGTTGGGGGAGATGTGGTTGAATATCGCCTCCGCAATTTTCGTCCTGCAGTCATTGCTTCTCGAGAGGAACAGGACCTTCTTCGGTTTTGCTATTCTTTGGTAAACGCTGATGGACTCGGGGGTTTCGGGGTTGATTGTGTACCTGCCAATCTCAACCTCTCCGTAGTCAACGAACCTCAGCTTCAGAGTTAGTGTGTTGTCCTTGATTTCTATAACGTTGTAATTGTGGTCCGGCATGCCGAGCACCTTGAAGGAGCCGAGAGTGCCTGCATGGATTACGTGCGTTCTCATGAGCCTAAGCGAGTATGGCATGTGCCTATGGCCGGCAAGCACGGCACAGATGGCGTTTGCAATTAAAAGCTCAACCATCTCTCCCGCATCAATCAGGACGTTTCTCTCCCTCCCGGTTTTGGGAATCGGGGCGATGTGGTGGTGGAGAGCGAGAATGTTGAATCTGTCCTTCCTAATTTTGCTGATAATCCAGTCCCTCTGCTCCTTCCCGATGTATCCGTCATCCAAGTCGGGTTGCGTGCTGTCAGCGGCTATCAGCGATACAACATCATTCTTCCAGTATTTTTTTGTTTCCCCGAAGTAGAGCTGGAAAAACTCGTATCCAATGTTTCTCGCATCGTGGTTTCCGGGAACGGCTATGTAGTCGGGCTTAAGGTCGAGCAGCGTTTCGTAAGCGTCCCTCATCTCGGAATGGATGCCCCAGCATGAGAGGTCCCCGGTGATTACGACGAGATCAGGCTCAATCTCGTTTATCTGTCTCACCGCTTTCTCGACCTTCTCCCTTATCAGCTCTTCACCAAAGTGAAGGTCGGAAATATGTACGATTCTCATGTTGGTAATTTGGTTTCTGGATTTTAAGGTTTTGACTTTAAAAATAAATGTCAGGTTTTTCGAAACAGCTTCAGCGTCTCCTCGACACACTTGATTTGAGCCTCCTTTGCCGACTTCAGGTTTTCCAGCAGGCTCTCTGTCCAGCTCCTCTCAATGACCTCTTTCGCGAAAGTGAAGACGTGTGGAGGGACTGAGAGCATCTTCTGGGTGTACTCCTCAATGCCCTTTTCTAGGTCCTCGTAAATCTCGTTCACAAGTCCCAGAACCTTTCCCTCCTCCGCTGTAAGGTTCTTCCTCGTGAACACCATCTCCCTCGCCACACCGTCACCGACAAGCCTCGGAAGGAGCGAGAGGGCACCCATGTCCGGAATAATCCCGTAATCCGGCTCCCTCACGCTGAAAACTGTTCCCGGTGTGGCTATGCGTATGTCGGCAGCGAGGGCAAGCTGCAATCCCCCTCCAATCGCGTACCTCTGCACCGCAGCTATCACAGGCATCTTGAGCGTTCTTATGCTGTAAATCAAGTCCTGAACGAAGTCGATTGCCTCCGGAAGGTTCTCCGTCCCCTCCTGGGTCAAAGCGAAGAGGAGACTCCTGTCCAAACCGGCGCAGAAGGTGTCGCCCTCTCCACTCAAAACCGCAACCTTTGCCTCCGACTCTGAAACTTCCTTTACAGCATCCCTGAGCTGCGTCAGAAGTTCTAGGTCGAGCGCGTTCTTCTTTTCTGGCCTGTTCAACCTGATTCTCGCCACTTCTCCGATTTCCAGCTTGACTTTGCTCATGAGCAGGGTAGAATGGGGAGGTATAAACCTTTACCGCTTGAAGAACTTCTCCACGAACCTTCTCTCTTTCCTGAGAATTTCGACCTTCTTGCTGAAATCAAGGTTGCCTATTCCGAGGTCGTCAAGCTCCACGGTCAAAGGACCGTCGTATCCGAGCTCTGCGAGCTCTTTCAGCGCATCTCCAACCTCCTTTCCCCTGCTCGGCTGAACGTGTCTCATTTTTTCGTCATAGTAGCTCACGTGAACGTTGCATATTCTGCCGAACAGCTCTAAAAACTCCTCAACTCCTCCGTTCAGCAAGGCGTGTTTGATGTCGAGAGTAACCATTACGTCGTACTCCTCCGCAAACTTCCTCACCTCATCCGCCGTTTTGCAGAGGTTGTTGATGCTGTTCTCCGAGTTCTCAAGTCCAACTGTAACTCCCTTGATCTTCGCGTATCTGCTTGATATTCTCAAGTATCTGCTCAATGACAGGTAATCCGCCCAGACGGGCTCTCTCGCCGCACTTCTTCTGCCAGCATGCACCGTTACTGGCTTAGCCTTAATTTTTGCCGCCAGAGCGATCGAGTAGAGCGTTTCCCTAAGCGTGAGATTGCAGATATCTGGATTGACCGAAACTGGATTGAGGTCTAAGACGGGCACGTGAATGGCGTTGTCGAAATCCCTGAGGCATTCGAGCTTTTCCATCGCCCTGTCAACCCAGAAGTACGGCGTTTCTGGCCAGAACTCCACACCGTCATAGCCTGCAAGATTTACGGCCTTGGCTATCATGTCTGTCGAGTACTCGTAAAGAAACATTGTGGAAAAAAGCAGCCTCATCAAACCACCCTTCTCCTTCTGTAGTCCTCGACGAGCTTTTCGAGAAAGTCTATCTTCCTCCTCTTCGTTTCTTCCAGCTTCTCGGCGTAAACTCTCTCGAATTCTTCGGCGTTAACCACTGCGATGTCATCACCCATCATTATTTCCACCTCATCAATCGAAATTCTCGGAATGTTGTACTTCTCAAAAGTCTCTGCTGCGAGGTGGGACATTTCGCTGCCGTAGATTATCGCTCTAACCTTCTTCTCGCACAGCATCTCCGCCAGGGACGCGCTCCCACCGCTGGAATCAACGATTAAGATTATGTCGCCCTCCGAAATTCCCATCTCCCTCTCCGCCCTCTCGATTTCCTCCTTGGTGAACTTCCTCAAAACCTTTACCTCCTTCCATCCCTGGAACTCGAGCATCTTCATTTTTCTGAGCAAAGCGATTCTCTCCTTCAGCTGTTCAATCTCCTCATCCTTTTCTTTCAGCTTCTTTCTTAAATCGAAGATTTCTCTCTCAAGATTCTGCACGTAGGTGTCCTTCCTTATCTTCTCGTGCTCCTCTCTAGAAATAGAAGCTACCCTTGCCCTCAGCTTCTCTATCTCGTCCTTCATCTCCTTTATTTTCCTTGAGAGTATCCTGTTCTCCTCCTTCAGCCTCTCTATAACTCTGTCTCTCTTCAGTATTTCCTCCCTGCTTACTGTCTCAGCCTGAACCTTCTCCTCTCTGCTCTCTTCTCTGGTTACCGAAAGCACCTCCTTCAAAGGAGTTCCCCTGATAATTTCCGCCTTAATCCTGTCCGAGTCTATCCCGGCCGGAAGGCGCTTTTCGACGTTTATCAGCTTGCTCTTGTAGCTGTTGAACGCATCAATCGCCGCCGCCAAAGCGTCCCTCTCGTGGTCGTTGGATGTGGAGTACTTGGACGTCAGGATTCTCTTCTTTTCCACACTCATGTCCTCCTTAGGTGTGTAGAGGACGGCATTGAATGAGGCCCTTATTTTCGATACGAATTCTGGAGGTGAGCTCTTGTCTGTAGAGACCACAACCGGCTTCCCGAGCGAGGAGATGAACTCGATAACCTCCGCAGGGCTCCAGCCCTTTCTGCTCTTCATGTCCACAAGCTCCCCCCTCAAATCCAGCGCCGCAATGGCAGTGGTTGCACCGGGGTCGATTCCAACTATGAGGTATCTGAGCGTCCTTCTGAGGGGGATGAACTCGATCTTCTCCTTTTCAACAGCCTCCACCGCCACCTGCACGTCTCTTGTTTTAAAGGAGTTTATCGGAACCCTGTCTCTCGGCGCGCTAACAAGTATAACCCCCCTTGAAATCCCTCCGTATCCCTTCCTTACCTCCTCCACAAATTCGAACCCCGCCTCAACAATCCTGTCCCTGATTTCCTTGTAAACTTCCCTTACAGCGTTGTGTATCTTCCTCCCGTACTTCTTCTGCCTCCAGCCCCCCTTTCCGAGGCTTCTGTTCCTCGAAACCGTTATCTTAGTTTTGTCGGTGAAAACCGATATCTCGCTCCCCATGCCGAAGCTCGCAAGGTAGGCGCAGGCTCTGGCCTCATCAACGGGATTTCTTATGTTTATGTTCAGCCCGAACCTCTTAGACAGGCTCGGAAGCGAGTTCTCCCTGTCGGTAACCTGAACGAGCTTCGTTTTGGAGGGAGCGTTTTTAAGGAAAAATATCAGGTCTTTTTTATCTTTAAAGACCTCGTATATGTTATCGACGGCTATAATATCCGGCTTCTCCTTTTTAACCATCCTGAAGAGCTTGCTCCTTGAGACGATTTTCTCAAACTCGTTCCCGTTTTCCAGAACAACAACTGCGTATTTCGGCTTTATCTTCCCGTGGACGGAACCGCCCACTATATCGACTCCAAACACCACACTCATTCTTGCAGAATTCTATCGATTGCAGAATTAATATCCTTTTCCGTGCGATACGTTCTGCTGAAGTAGGTAATTATGTTCCTTACGTCCCTCTCAAGAATTTCTCTCCACCCTTCCTCCCCTACCTCGACACTCTGGGGGAAGTCAATAATCCATATTCCCTCCTCGCTGACGAGGACGTTGTACTGGCTCAGGTCTCCGTGAACAATCCCTCTGTGGTAAAATTTTGCAACCTCTTCGAGAATCATGTCCAGAACCTCATCCGGATTCTCGACTCTTACTCTATAAAGCTCTTTGGCGTCAATTAGCTCCATGAGAACCGCATTTCCCTCCCAGGCGTACACCTTTGGCACCGCAAGCCCCTGAAGCTTCTGCAAAGCCCTGAACTCGTTTCTTGCAGACCTTATTGCCAGAACGGAGAATTGCAGGTCTCCGTAGTCCCTCTTCTCCTTGACCTTCTTGAAGCTCGTGTGTCCAACCTTGTGGAACTTGACCACGCACTCACCGAACTTCTCAGAGTAGCAGTTGAAAACCGCGCTCTCCTTTCCCTCGCCCATCAGCTTTCCGATCGCATCAACCTTTCCGCTCCTGACGAGGCGGTGGAGGGAGTAAAGGCTCAGACCGATGAAGGTGAAGGTGGAGCCCTCGTAATCCTTCTGCCTGTTCTGAACAACTCTCAAGTCTGAAAGATATTTGAGGATGTTTCTCGCCTTTTCCTCCCCTATGCGTGCATGGGAGGAGATGAGTTGAAGGGGGACGTATTCGTAATCCCACAGGTTTTTGAAAATGGCATCCATTATTCTCCACGAGTGCTTGCCCATTTTCCCGTAAAGCTCGGCAATGTTCACGGAGCTATTTCAGCAATCTGCTATTTGACGTTTCCCATAGCTCTAACCCTCCTACCATTCTTCCAAAACACACATATATTGGTGTGTGCCAAATTGTGGTATGACTGAAATCTCAACCATCTGCTCCAGAATCGTAAAGGCTGTTTGCGACGTTTATGTTGGCGATAAAAACCTCGTTGAAAAGATGCTCGCCGCAGCTTTGACGAACGGCAACATTCTTTTCGAAGACTATCCCGGCCTGGGTAAAACCCTCCTTGCAAAGGTTTTTGCGAGGGTTATCGGGGCGGACTACAGGAGAGTTCAGTTCACTCCCGATCTGCTTCCTTCTGACATAATTGGTGTCAAAATCTGGCGAGGCGATAGGTTTGAGTTTGTGAAAGGACCGATATTCACCAACGTTTTGCTGGCCGACGAGATAAACCGCAGCCCTCCCAAAACTCAGGCGGCTCTGCTTGAAGCAATGGAGGAAAAGCAGATCACAGTGGAGGGCGAGACTTTCTCGCTCAGCATGCCCTTCTTCGTCCTCGCAACGCAAAATCCGATAGAGCAGGAGGGCACATACCCTCTGCCAGAGGCGCAGATGGACAGGTTCATGCTCCGAATGAGGCCCGGCTACCCCGAGAGCATCGAGGAGGAGATGGAGATACTCAGAAGAAGAATATCGTGGAGAAAAGATGACCCTACAGAAGACGTCGAGCCGGTTGTGAGCCTTGAGACCTTCAGGAGGATTCAGGATGCCGTAGAGGCTGTGTATGTGGATAAATCCATTTTGAAGTACATTTCCGAGCTCGTTAGGGCAACGAGAGAGCACGAGCTTGTTGAGCTCGGCTCGAGTCCGAGAGGTGGGTTGGCGCTGCTGAAGCTTGCAAGGGCGCTGGCGGTGATGGACGGCAGGGATTTCGTCATTCCCGATGACGTCAAGAGGGTGGCGGTGGAGGCATTGGCCCACAGAGTAATTCTCAAGTTCGAGTACGCTGTTGAGGGGCTCAGGGCTGAAGAGGTGGTTGAGGAGATACTCAACAGCGTGAGGGTTCCCAAGTATGAAGCTCAGGAGAGTTAGCAGGTCTCTGCTCCTCACATCCCTCTTTCTGGTGGAGCTTGCAGTTATCATTAACTCTGCAGAATTGCTGAAGCTGGCCGTTTTGCCGGTTCTCCTGCTCGTGTTTCCCAACATTCCCTTTAAGGTTGAACTCAGCACTGCTAGCTTTGAGGGAGGGGAGAGGGTTGGAGAAGTTCTTGAAGTCAGCATCGAGCTTGCAGTTAAAGGATTTGGCGTAATAAAGACCATGCACTCGCTTCCCGACACATTCGAGCTTGTCGAGGGAAGCAACGCAAAGGGGAAATTCATAGTGGGCATGGGTACAATCAGGCTGAGCTACCGATGCGTGCCTCTGAAAAGGGGGCTCTACGACCTTGGAAAGGTGTTTTTCGAGGCCGAGAACATCTTTGCCACGAGGAGGGTTAGGGGGAAGATTGAGTTTGACGCTGAGAGGGAGGTTAAGAGCAGAGTTTACAGGGTAAGGAAAGTTGAGCAGAGAAGAGGTGTTGCGAGGAGGCCTGCGCCTGAAATAGACGTTTCCAGGGTTGGAGTTCCGGGAACGGATTTCAGGGAAATCAGGAAGTACGCGTTTGGCGACCCTGTGAAGTTCATAAACTGGAAGGCTACGGCAAAGCTCGGAGAGCTGATGGTCAACGAGTTCGAGAGAGAAGGGAAAAAGGCTGTTTGGATATTTCTTGACGCCAACTCCTACATGCTGCACGGAGATTTGAGGAGGAACTGCTTTGAAACAGCCGTTGAAGTTGCAGCCTCCCTTTCCTACTACTTTGCTGCGAGAGGGCACAGGGTGGGATTCTACGCTGTAGGGCATGAACTGCTGATTTATCCCGAATCGGGTAGGAGGCAGTTCAGCAAGATTTTCTCCACGCTCGTCAAGCTCGACGTTTCTGAGAGGGAGGAAAGCTTGCTGTCAGCCGTGGAAAAGGCGAGGAAGTACATCGAGTCCGTGAAACCGGCTTCCATATTCATCACGAGGGTCGAGCTGAGCAATCCCATGAGGGCGGTGATGAAAGCAATGGGGAGGAAAAATCTCCCGGTCTCGGTTATAGCCATTACTTTCAGAGGGTATAGCGGAATAGGAGGTGTTGTTGAGGATGCTGTGAGGGAGAGCACGCTCAGAAGGCTGAGAGCAGCGGGGGTTGCGGTAACAGAAGTTGAAGCGGGGAAAGCTGCGGAAACCGTTCTGGCAGGTGTTGCAAGATGATAACGCTCCTGAACCTCCTGTTGGCGGAAATTGCAGGATTTATAACATACCAGCACTTCACAGCCTCACCCCTCCGCTACTTCATTCCCTATCCGGCTGAGCTTCTGCTGTTCGCCATACCCCTTGTAGGGCTTGCCGTGAGAAGGCCGTTCAGCTTTTACTACTATTCTGTGCTCATTTTCTTCAACATCTCCCCAATTTTGGCTCGCTCGGAGACGTTTGAGGGCATCATAGACACCCTTAACGCAATTGATGCTCTTTACAACACGGGCACTTCGGCCATAGCAGAGAGCCTGAAGGTGGCGTTTATCGGCCATTCAACGAGCGTTGATGGGCTCTTAGCAGTAACGTGGCTCTACATCCTTGCAGAGGTCTTTCAGGGGAACTGGGAGTCGATAAAAGGCGCTAAGACGGGAGGGGTGGAGATTGAGAGAGCCTATCTTGTTTACCTGCCGGCTTTCTTTTTCGCTCTCCTCGTTTACTTTCTTTACCCCTTCCTGATGAGCGAAATCGACTTCGGGCTTGAAAGAATTGTCGCTGCAGTTTTAGGCATAGCTGCCTTCTTTGCCGGAGTGTACCTGCTTTCCAGAGGTGTTGAGGAAGAAGATATAAATTCGGGAGGGTAATATCTACCATGAAGCTGGAGAAGGTTGAGATTCTGAATCCCGACCTGAAGTACCAGATTGTCGTTGGACAGGCGAACTTCTCCGTTTTTACGGTGGATGACCTCTTCAGAGCTTTGCTCACAGCGGTGCCGGGAATAAAGGTTGCGGTGGCGATGAACGAGGCTGCACCAAAGCTTGTTAGAGTGACGGGGAATGATGAGGAGCTGAAGAAAATTGCGGCAGAGAACGCTCTGAGGATTGCTGCAAGCCACGTTTTTGTTGTTGTCACTTCCAACGCCTTCCCGATAAACATTCTCAACACAATAAAGCTGCATCCTGCAGTCTGCAACGTCTTCGTTGCCTCGGCCAACCCCATAGAGATAATAGTTGCCGAAACTGAGCTTGGAAGGGCTGTTCTTGGGGCTGTTGACGGCGCTGCTGTGACAAGAATCGAGAATGAGGAGGAGAAGAGGCAGAGAAGAGAGCTTTGCGAGAAGCTGGGTTACAGGCTTGATTAGCTTTTGGTCAATCAGGCCAAACGCCAAATTTTTTAATCCCATTTATTAGCCACTTTCCATGAGCGATTTCAGGATAATTGAGGAGAAGTGGCAGAAGGCGTGGGAGAAGGACAGAATTTTTGAGTCCGATCCTAATGAGAAGGAGAAGTTTTTTCTCACAATTCCCTATCCTTACCTTAATGGAAATCTTCACGCAGGTCACACGAGAACCTTCACAATTGGCGATGCCTTCGCCAGATACATGAGAATGAAGGGCTACAACGTTCTCTTTCCCCTCGGCTTTCATGTTACGGGCACCCCAATCATTGGCCTTGCGGAGCTCATAGCCAAGAGGGACGAGAGGACGATAGAGGTTTACACCAAATACCATGACGTTCCGCTGGAGGACTTGCTTCAGCTCACAACTCCAGAGAAAATCGTTGAGTACTTCTCAAGGGAGGCGCTGCAGGCTTTGAAGAGCATAGGCTACTCCATTGACTGGAGGAGGGTTTTCACCACAACCGATGAAGAGTATCAGAGATTCATCGAGTGGCAGTACTGGAAGCTCAAGGAGCTTGGCCTGATTGTGAAGGGCACCCACCCCGTCAGATACTGCCCCCACGACCAGAATCCTGTTGAAGACCACGACCTTCTCGCTGGGGAGGAGGCAACTATTGTTGAATTTACCGTTATAAAGTTCAGGCTTGAAGATGGAGACCTCATTTTCCCCTGTGCAACTCTCCGTCCCGAAACCGTGTTTGGCGTCACGAACATCTGGGTAAAGCCGACAACCTACGTAATTGCCGAGGTGGATGGGGAAAAGTGGTTTGTGAGCAAAGAGGCTTACGAGAAGCTCACCTACACGGAGAAAAAAGTCAGGCTGCTGGAGGAGGTTGATGCGTCGCAGTTCTTCGGCAAGTACGTCATAGTCCCGCTGGTAAACAGAAAAGTGCCAATTCTGCCTGCAGAGTTTGTTGACACCGACAACGCAACAGGAGTTGTGATGAGCGTTCCCGCACACGCTCCTTTTGACCTGGCTGCCATTGAGGACTTGAAGAGAGACGAGGAAACGCTGGCGAAGTACGGAATTGACAAAAGCGTTGTAGAGAGCATAAAGCCAATAGTTCTGATTAAGACGGACATTGAAGGTGTTCCTGCTGAGAAGCTAATAAGAGAGCTTGGAGTGAAGAGCCAGAAGGACAAGGAGCTGCTGGATAAGGCAACCAAGACCCTCTACAAGAAGGAGTACCACACGGGAATCATGCTGGACAACACGATGAACTATGCTGGAATGAAAGTTTCTGAGGCGAAGGAGAGAGTTCATGAGGATTTGGTTAAGCTTGGCTTGGGGGATGTTTTCTACGAGTTCAGCGAGAAGCCCGTAATCTGCAGGTGCGGAACGAAGTGCGTTGTTAAGGTTGTTAGGGACCAGTGGTTCCTGAACTACTCCAACAGAGAGTGGAAGGAGAAGGTTCTGAATCACCTTGAAAAGATGCGAATCATCCCCGACTACTACAAGGAGGAGTTCAGGAACAAGATTGAGTGGCTCAGGGACAAGGCTTGTGCCAGAAGGAAGGGGCTTGGAACGAGAATTCCGTGGGATAAGGAGTGGCTCATCGAGAGCCTTTCAGACTCAACAATCTACATGGCCTACTACATCCTTGCCAAGTACATCAACGCAGGATTGCTCAAGGCCGAGAACATGACTCCCGAGTTCCTCGACTACGTGCTGCTGGGCAAAGGTGAGGTTGGGAAAGTTGCGGAAGCTTCAAAACTCAGCGTGGAGTTAATCCAGCAGATCAGGGACGACTTCGAGTACTGGTATCCCGTTGACCTCAGAAGCAGTGGCAAGGACTTGGTTGCCAACCACCTGCTCTTCTACCTCTTCCACCACGTCGCCATTTTCCCGCCTGAGAAGTGGCCGAGGGCCATTGCAGTAAACGGATACGTCAGCCTTGAGGGCAAGAAGATGAGCAAGAGCAAAGGGCCTTTGCTAACGATGAAGAGGGCGGTGCAGCAGTATGGTGCGGATGTGACGAGGCTCTACATCCTCCACGCTGCAGAGTACGACAGCGATGCGGACTGGAAGAGCAGAGAGGTTGAAGGGCTTGCCAACCACCTAAGGAGGTTCTACAACCTCGTGAAGGAGAACTACCTGAGAGAGGTGGGAGAGCTAACAACCCTCGACCGCTGGCTTGTGAGCAGGATGCAGATGGCAATAAAGGAAGTGAGGGAGGCTATGGACAACCTGCAGACGAGGAGGGCCGTGAATGCCGCCTTCTTCGAGCTCATGAACGACGTGAGATGGTATCTGAGGAGAGGAGGTGAGAACCTCGCTATAATACTGGACGACTGGATCAAGCTCCTCGCCCCCTTTGCTCCGCACATTTGCGAGGAGCTGTGGCACTTGAAGCATGACAGCTACGTCAGCCTCGAAAGCTACCCAGAATACGACGAAACCAGGGTTGACGAGGAGGCGGAGAGAATTGAGGAATACCTCCGAAACCTTGTTGAGGACATTCAGGAAATCAAGAAGTTTGTTAGCGATGCGAAGGAGGTTTACATTGCTCCCGCCGAAGACTGGAAGGTTAAGGCAGCAAAGGTCGTTGCTGAAAGCGGGGATGTTGGGGAGGCGATGAAGCAGCTTATGCAGGACGAGGAGCTTAGGAAGCTCGGCAAAGAAGTGTCAAATTTCGTCAAGAAGATTTTCAAAGACAGAAAGAAGCTGATGCTAGTTAAGGAGTGGGAAGTTCTGCAGCAGAACCTGAAATTTATTGAGAATGAGACCGGACTGAAGGTTATTCTTGATACTCAGAGAGTTCCTGAGGAGAAGAGGAGGCAGGCAGTTCCGGGCAAGCCCGCGATTTATGTTGCTTAATCAAAAAGTTTTTTATTTTTGAATTTCCCTAATTGTGATAATGGATATTAACAAACTCCCCGATCCTACAATCATTGTTAATCAAGATAATAGGATAATTAAGCTTAATGATAGAGCAAAAGAGCTTGGACTTGATGTTGGAATGCTGTTTGAGATTTCCTATGAAGTTGAAGTTGGCGGGGAGATTTACAGCGTTAGTTTTACCGATTTGGGTGAAGAAAAGGTCATCGTTTTGAGGAAGGTCGCAGAGAGCGACTTTTACAGAACGCTTTTTGAGCTTAGCCCTGATGCAATCATCATCCACGACGGGCAAAAAATCCTCTTCGCCAACAAGCGAGCAGCTGAGGTCGCTGGAATTCCGCTTGAAAGGCTGATAGGGATGCCGGTTTTCAATTTTATACACCCCGAATATGTTAACTTCGTTGCTGAGAGAATGAAGAAAATGTTTCAGGAAAAAAAAGCCAGTTCCTCCGGCAATTGAAAAGTTCATTTTGCCGGATGGGAGAGAGGTCTTCGTCGAGGTCAGTGCAAGCTACATCACATACAAAGGCAGACCGGCCATACTTCTTGTAATAAGAAACGTAACGGAAAAGCTGGAGATGGAGAAAAGGTACAGGGAGTTTTTCGAGAATACTCTTGACATGATAATTGTAACCGACCTCAAAGGAAACTTTGTAGAGGTGAACAGGGAGTTCGAGAGGATTAGCGGTTACAGGAAGGAGGAGGTAATCGGAAAAAATTTCAGGGAGTTCTTTTCTGAAGACGAGGCCGAAAATGTTTTCAGGATGTACAACAAGGCTTTTAAGGAAAAAAGGCCTCTGTACGGGCTTGAATTCAGATTCAAAACTAAATACGGTGTTGAAAAGGTTGTTGAGGGAAACGTTCGGCCACTTGTCAAGAACGGGAAGGTTACGGGCTTTCTTGCCAACTTTAAGGACGTCACCGAGAGGAAGAGACTTGAGGAAGAACTGTTAAGAACAAACAAGCTGCTGAGAACTATCAACGCTATAAACGAAGTTATTGTGAGGGTAAAAAGCCTGGACGAGCTTTTGACAACTGTAATCAGGGAAGTGTCATCGTACTGCACCTTTGCGTGGATTGCCCTCATCGACAAAGAAGAGGAAAGAATCGTGAAGAGCTTCGGAATGGAGAGCTTTGATGAGAAGCTTTTGAATGGAGTGTGTGTTGCCGAAGCGCTGAAGAACCAGAGGACGGTCATAAAGCTGGCAGGAGAGCACCCCAAAAACTGCGTTAACTGGGCTGAACACGAAAAGCTAAACGCCTACATCTTTCCCCTGACGCACCGCAACAGAGTTCTTGGGATTCTGGCTATATACTCGGATTTCAGGATTTCAGAGGAGGAGATAAGACTCCTGCAGACACTGGCAGATGATGTGGCCTTTGCCATCGACGCGATAAGGCTCGAAAGGGCGAGGCAGGAGTCTCTAAGGCAGATAGAAAAGAACATCGAGCAATTTGCCATACTTGTCGATAAAATAAGGAATCCACTGGCCGTTATAACAGGATTTGCCGACCTTTTCGGCAACATGGAAAAGGATAAAATCCTTGAACAGGTCAGGAAAATTGAAGAGATAATTGAGCAGCTTGAAGCTGGATGGTTGGAATCAGAGGATGTTAGAAGGCTTTTAAGGGGGTTTAGAGATGAAGAAGATACTGCTGGTTGAAGATGAGCCGGACTTGCTGGAGATTTTTGGACATATGCTCTCAGATTACGAGGTGATCAAGGCGAGCGACGGGAATGAGGCTATTGAGCTTTTCAAAGAGCACAAACCGGATATCGTGCTCATGGACGTTGAGCTGCCCGGTATAGACGGTGTGGAGGCTACGAGAAGAATTCTTGAGTACAATCCCGCTGCAAAGGTCATTGCCATCACGGCCTTTGCAAGCAGGAGAGGGAAAGAGATGCTCGAGGCAGGAGCTGTGGAGGTGCTTAAAAAGCCCTTCAGAATGCATGAGCTACTCGAAACTATCAAGAAGTACCTATGATTTTTGTTGACTCCAGAGAGCCGGAAAGAATTGTTGAGAAGCTGAAATCTCTTGGGCTTGATGTTTATGTTAAACGTTTGGAGGTTGGAGATTACCTAATAAAGCACTCGATATATGAGGTTCCCGTTGAAAGAAAGGACGTTAACGACTTCATCAGCTCAATAATCGACGGCAGGCTTTTTCGTCAGTGCCACCTCCTTTCTTCAAGGTATCCCCTTTCGATTTTGGCGGTTATAGGAGACATCGACGAGGCAGTTGAGGAGAGGGGAATCAGCAGGAGTGCAGTAATAGGTGCGATGGTGAGCATGGCAATCAAAAACGCTCAGGGACAGGTTGTGCCGCTGGTATTCAAAAACGAGGACGACTTCTGCCTGGCTTTGAAGTCTATTGACTCCAGAGTCTCCCAAGGCGACCTGAAAATACTGCCGAGGCTGAAGAGCCATGAAAATCCAAAGATAGCGATGCTCACAGCCATTCCCGGAATTGGAGAGAAGAAGGCGGAAAAGCTTCTCGACTACTTCGGAAGCATCCAGAGAATAGCAAACGCCAGCATAGCGGAGCTTAAAAGAGTTGATGGAATTGGGGAGAAAAAAGCGAGGGAAATCTACAGGTTCTTCCGCTAGTCTGCCGGAACGAACTTGGTTCCGTAGTGGATTATCCCCTCCTCGCCGTCCTCGCCATATCTCCTGAAAGCCCTTCTAACCCTCATGCCAATTTCAACTTCATCCGGCTCGCAGGAAAGCTGCGAAAGTATCCTCGCACCGTTTTCCAGCTCAATGAGCGCCACCACGTAGGGCTCTTTCTCCCTCACAACGGTGTAGCTGACAACTTTCCCTTCATCGGGGAAAAGCACTTCAACGAGCTTTCCCCTCCTCCTGCACGTCGGACAGAAGTTTCTCGGCGGGTAGTGGTAGCTTCCACAGTTCTCGCAGTAGCTCCCCCTAACATCGTAGCGATAGCGTATCTTCCTCCACGACCTCGGAACCATTCTCTCACCTCCTGAGAATTGACACAACTGCTGTGGCTCCAGTGCCTCCAATATTCAACGCTAATCCAGTTTCGGCATCAACTTGCCTCTCTCCCGCCTCGCCGCGAAGCTGCAGAGTCAGTTCAACAATCTGCCTCACTCCCGTCGCCCCTACTGCATGACCGCAAGCCTTGAGCCCTCCGGACGGGTTTACAGGTATCTTTCCCCCAATCTCCGTCACGCCCTCCCTCACGAGCTCCGCTCCCTTCCCCTTTTCCGCAAACCCCAAGTCCTCGTAAGCAAGGATTTCCGCAATTGTGAAGGAATCATGCACCTCCGCAACCTGAATGTCCTTTGGTCCAACACCCGCAAGCTCGTAAGCATCTCTCGAAGCTTTAACCACAGCTCTCATTGACAGAATGTCCTTTCTGCTCTGCAGAGCGAGATAATCGCTCGCCTGCGTGCATGCCTCGATGAAAACCGGAGTGTCGGTGATTTCTCTCGCAACGTCCTCGCTGGCGAGAATTACAGCAGCAGCACCATCACTCACCGATGCGCAGTCAAGAAGCTTGAGGGGCTCGGCAACGTAGGGGGAGTTGAGGACGTCCTCAACTCTTATCTCCTTCCTGAACTGCGCCTTCGGGTTCTTAGCACCGTTCCTGTGGTTTTTGACGCTGACCAGTGCAAGGTCCTCCTCTGTCGTGCCGAAGCTATCCATGTGCAGCCTCGCAATTATAGCGTAGAGAGCCGGAAGGCTCCCACCAACGAAGTTCTCCCACTCAACATCCACAGAGGATGACAGAATCTGCATGGGGTCGTCAACATCGGTGACCTTCTCCGCCCCGGCGGCAATCACAATATCGTGCAAGCCCGAGGCAACGGCCATGTAAGCCTGCCTCACCGCCAAGCCACCGCTCGCATCTGCGGCCTCAACTCTCGTTGCGGGAATGCCGAACTCGGCCAAGCCAGCATAGTCTGCGATGAGTGCTGCAACGTGCTCCTGGCCGAGGTACCTCCCGCCGCTCATGTTGCCCACGAACATTGCCTCTATCTCTCTTCCCTCAAGGTCGGCATCCTCCAGAGCCTCTCTTCCGGCCTCAAGGACTATATCCCTGAATCCCTTCTCCCAGAGCTCTCCGAACTTGCTCTGGCCGACACCAACAACTGCAACTCGCCTCATGCCTTTATCTTCCTCCTGTGCTTCAGATATATTGCATAATCCACATACGCCTTCCTCTCAATCTTCTCCCAAACCTTCGGCTCCCTCGGATAATTTTCAATCGCATCGGTGACCCTTATGGCAAAGGCATCACTTCCAGCTCCTGAGCCGAAGGAAACCAGCAGTATCCTCTCATCAGGCTCTGCAACGTCAAGCGTTGCCGCGAGGCCGAGCAGAGAGGAGCCGGAGTAGGTGTTTCCAATGGCCTTCACCACCAAACCCTGGCTGATGTGCTCCATGCTGAAGCCGAGCATTTTGGCAGCCCTCACGGGAAACTTTGCGTTGGGCATGTGGAAAACTGCGTAGTCGAAGTCCTCCACTTTGTAACCATACTTCTCCATCAATCCCTTCGCCGCCGAGATGACGTGCCTGAAATAGGCAGGCAGGCCTGTGAACCTCCCTCCATGACTCGGATAGGGCTGCAGGTCTCTCCTCCAGAAGTCGGGAGTATCGGAGGTGAAGGAGTAAGTGGCCTCAACCTCTGCAATTGGATTTTCTCCGATGATGAAGGCTGCACCACCTGCAGCGGCTGCGTACTCAAGAGCGTCTCCCGGCCTTGCCTGGCTGGTGTCAGCACCAATGGCAAGGCCATACTTAATCATCCCCGCCTTAACCATCGAGTAGCAGATTTGCATTCCTGCTGTACCAGCCTTGCATGCAAACTCCAAATCCGCAGCAAAGTAATCATTCCCTACACCAAGCGCCTCTCCCACAATCGTTGCCGTTGGCTTGACTGCATAGGGGTGACTCTCGGAACCGACGAAGACCGCACCAATTTCCTCGGGGTTGATCCCTGCCCTTCTGATGGCTTCTCTCGCCGCCTCCACAGCAATTGTGGCAGCATCTTCATCCATTCCCGGAACCGATTTCTCGTGAACACCCAATCCGTCCTTTATCTTTTTGGCATCCTCTCCCCAAACTCTCGCAATCTCCTCAACCCTTATCCTGAACTTCGGAACGTAGCTGCCGTACGAAACGATACCTATCATGCAAACTTCCTCCTCAACCTTTTAACGATCTCTCCTATCGCAAGCTCGGTAACGACGAGAGGGATTCTCTCAATCTCGGCTATCTTCTTCGCCATCTCATCAACCCTCTCAGCCTCTAACCCGTGAAGCACAACCGCAGATGGCTTGAGATTGGACACCCTAACAGCCACCATGGGCGACCTGCCTGTAGAGACCCTAGTGAATATCAGAGCCCTCTCGCTCGTAAGCCCGTAGAGGCGGTAGAAGTCGAAAGCGTTCAGAGACAGTATGGCGTTTATGCTGTCTATTACTGTATGACCGTGTATGGCTTTATCGAAGTGTGTGAGCATTTTTCCCTCGATAACCTCGCAGAATTCCGACGGTTCGGCTGTTTTCTGATACTCCGCAATGTCTAGAACGGCCTTGTGGTCGCTCTCAAGGAAGTAACGGTACTTGGAAAGAACCTGATACCCCCTCTCGCCGTCAAGCTCAATAAGCGCGCACACGAACTTTTTGAGAAACGCCGTGCCAGGTTTCCTTCTGCCCGACTCGTAGTCGCTAATCACCGAAGGAGAGATTCCAAGCTTTCTCGCTAGGTCGCTCTGCGAAGCGTTGAATATGCTCCTCCACTTTCTCAAAGCCTCCCCTGAGTTCTCGGAAAGGACAATGTCTCCGCATATTCTCTCTGCCACACTCCTGAACTCCACAATAATAAGTTAACCAACCATTTATAAAGTTAACGGATAGTCGAATACAAATTCGGCAATTGTTGAATTATCTTGAGGATTGCGGGATGTAGATGCAGCACGGCTCCTCGGCGAGGTAGTCTCCATGCACCGCATAGGCTCTCGCTCTGCTCCCCCCGCAGATTTTTCGGTACTCGCATCTGCCACACTTCCCCTTGAGCCTGTCGGGGTCTCTGAGGTTCACAAATATCTCCGAGCTGTAGTAGATTTCTTTAAGCGACGTGTTTCTTACATTTCCAGCAACGATTGGCAGAAAGCCGCTGGGATAAACCTCGCCGATGTGGCTTATGAAGAACATCCCCCTGCCGTCGGTTATGCCTATCGCCCTCCTTATTCCGTCGGTGCTGAGGCTTTTTCCATGCCCTCCTGCAACAACGATGCCCTCCCCTTCAGGAAAATCCTCAATTCGCTCAAGCAGCCTGTAGTAAAGCTCACCCACAGCAGGCATCTCTCCCCTGTCTCTCATGAGCTCGATTCTTCTGAGATGCGTTGCGGCAGAGCTCTTAACGTTCAGGCCTGTTTTTTTGCTCAAATCGTATAGCCAGCAGAGCACGTCCTCGAACTGCTGCGGAGTTGGCATCATCTCGGCCTTAGCCCTTCCTGTTGGCACGACAAAGAAGACGTCCCACATCACCGCTCCAAGCTCAAGGCAGAGCCTTGCGATGTTCGGCAAATCCTCGATGTTTTCCCTTGTCACTGTCGTGTTAATCTGGAATGGAAGTCCAGCTTTCTTTGCGTTCTCTATAGCCATCATGCTCATCCTGAACGTCCCCCTCACACCTCTGAAGGAGTCGTGCTTTTCCTCATCACTGCCGTCAATGCTCACTGCCACTCTTGCCACACCAGCCTCTTTAAGCTCCCTCAGCTTTTCCTCCGTTGCCTTTTCCGTGCCACTGAAGGCTATGGCAACCCTGAATCCCTTTTCAGCAGCGTGGGAGATAATCTCGGTAACATCATCCCTCATCAGCGGGTCTCCACCAGTGATGATGAGAAGGGGCTTTGGATTGAACTCTGATAGCTGGTCGATGACATTAAAGCATTCTTCGGTTGTAAGCTCATCAGGATGCCTTTTGCGAATGGCCTTGGCCCTGCAGTGCTTGCATGCGAGCATGCAGGCCCTTGTGAGCTCCCAGAAAACGATAAAAGGTGTGTCCATATTAGTCCCTTTCGAAGGCCTCCTTCACAAGCTTTATCGCACACAGGTCACCGCACATGCTGCAGGCCTCGCTCTCCGACTTCCTTCTGCTGTAAATCTCCCTCGCTTTCTCTGGATCAATGGAGAGCTCAAACTGCCTCTCCCAGTCCAGATTCTTTCTGGCGAGGGACATCTCGTAGTCCCTCTGCCTTGCCCTCTCCCTCTGTCCCTCTTTTATTAAATCAATGGCGTGAGCAGCAATCTTTGCCGCGATAACTCCCTCTCTGACATCCTCAACTGTAGGCAAAGCGAGGTGCTCTGAGGGAGTTACATAGCAGATGAAGTCCGCCCCTGCCATGCCTGCAATTGCCGCACCTATTGCTGCTGCAATGTGGTCGTAGCCTGCGGCGATGTCGGTGACGAGTGGACCGAGCAAATACAGAGGAGCGTTGTCCGTGACGCTCTTCATAGCTCTTACTGATGTTTCAATCTGGTCAAGCGGGACGTGGCCGGGGCCCTCAACCATGCACTGCACCCCTTTTTCTCTGCACTTCTCCACCAGCTCTCCGAGCATTATGAACTCCGTGTATTTTGCTCTATCACCAGCATCGTGGATGCATCCGGGGCGGTAAGCATCACCAAGGCTGATTGTCACATCGTACTCCTTGAGAATTTCAAGAAGGTAGTCGAAATCCTTGTAGTAGGGATTTTCCTTCTCGTTGTGCAGCATCCAGCCGATGGTTATCGCCCCTCCCCTGCTGACAACTCCCAGAAGCCTTTTTGACCTTCTCAGCCTCTCAACGCTCACCCAGTTCACGCCAGCATGAATTGTCATAAAATCAACACCATCCTTGGCATGCTTCTCCACAACCCTGAAAAAGTCGTCCTCGTCCATGTCCACAACTCTGTGGCAGTCTCTTGCTGCCTGATAAATGGGCACAGTGCCGAAGGGAACCTCAACGACCTCCATTATCCTCTTCCTAATCGCATCCAGATCCCCGCCTGACGATAAGTCCATAACAGCGTCTGCCCCCGCTTTCTGCGCGATGATGGCCTTCTCAACTTCCTCCTCAACGTTTATGTAGTCGGCAGAGGTTCCGACATTGGCGTTAACCTTTGTGGAGGTGAGCATCCCTATTGCCCTCGGCTGGACTTCTTCCCTCCTCACATTTTTTGGCAGGACTACGTAACCGTGAGAGATGAGCCTGATCAGCTTTTCAGCTTCAATTCCTTCATATTCTGCTGCCTTTTTAACGAAATCCGTCACAACTCCCTTCCTTGCATCTTCGATTAAAGTCATAGTTTAAAAAAAGGCGCAAAGGCAAAAAAACTTTGCCCGCTAAAAGTGACTCATGATTTCGTCTATCAGAGCGTAGGATGTCTTTATCTTGCTTACATCGCCAAAGTATGTCAGATTCCATATCACGATGTGGCTAACTCCCAGCTTCTCGTACTGCTCGAACTGCTGGACTATTTCCTCTGGCGTTCCAGCGATGTAGGCTATTCTCATTATCTCATCCGGAACCTGCTTTATGGCCTCCATTATCTGCTCCTTGGTGTACTTGGTGGGAATGTAGTCGAGCAGCCCGTAAAACTTGCCGAAGGGATGCTTGTAGCCGAGCATCTCGTAAAACTCGGAGGGCATTAGCAAAGCGTGAACCTTCAGGATGGGGGATTTTAAAAGCTTTTCAACCTCCTCCGGCTTTTCATCAACAATCAGACTAACAAAGATGGCCTTTGTTATCTCCTCCGGCTCCCTGCCAAACTCTTTGGCAAAGCTGTCGAGCTTCTCAGCCCTCTCCCTGTAAACCTCAGGGGGCAGCGTGGTTGGCAGCCATCCGTCGCCGTGCTTGGCTGTTAGCTTCAGCATTCTGTCTCCGTGAGCCCCGAACCAGAAGGGTATTTCGCTGATTGGCTTGATGTCGAAGACCGCATCCTCAAGGCGGTAGAACTTGCCCTCGTAGTTTATAGGCTCCCCGTAATCGCTGTTCAGCATGAGCTTCATCACCTCAACGGCCTCCTCAAGCCTCGCAACAGGCTTGCTGAAGTCTATTCCATAGGGGACGATGTTCTCAGCCTCTCCCGCACCAAGGCCGAGAATGAACCTGCCCTTGGTGGCGTGGTTGGCCGTTACGGCCTGCTGAAGCAGCACCGCTGGATGCCTCCTGAAAACTTCAGTGACAGATGTCCCGAACTTTATCTTCTCTGTTGCGGGAGCAGCGTAGCAGATTTCGCAGAAAGCATCGTAGAACATGTGGCATGACGGATAGCGCATTGCAAAGATGGTTTCCTTCCACAAATCGTGAGGATACCAGCCCATCAGGTGGTCAGCAACCCATATAGCATCGTAGCCCTTCTCCTCCATCCTCTTTGCTGTTTTCGGCACCTCCTCAATTGGCGGAAAGGTTGGCGCAACAGTTCCGAACTCCATACTGGCGAGAGGATTTCATACTATATGAACTTTTTTAAAAATTAACGATACATGGACATGTCGGGCTCATCACGCTTTCCGGAAATTCTCTGCATCGTCCAGATAACGTAAAGCTTGCAGCGGTGAACCTGCTTAATAGCATCCATGAAGAGGTTCTTGTTCAGCCCGTCGAAGTAAAGCTCCCTCGTGAACTGGAAGAGCTGAGGATCGTCAACATTCGGCAGAATCTGAAAGCCTGTGGGCAGGAAAAGCAGGTCAAAGCGCATTTTCCACAGCAGTTCGTTTCTTTTTTCGGAATTCAAGCTCATCAGGGAGCGGTAGTGCTCATCACTAAGCCTTATCCCCGATGCGACAACGACCATGTCATCCCTGTTCTTCGGAAAAACAACGTCGATGAACTGCCTTGAGTTCGGGGGAATCTCAGCCAGAAAGTGGTAGTCTGCATTCTCGTCTGCAACCTTGTCCTTGTAAATTCCCTCCTCAACCAGCCAGTCCCTGACCATTTTCGCAATCTCCTGTTTCATAACATTCACTAAGCTCCGTTCCTTAATTGCCTTTTGTTTTGTTTCCCAATTTTCCCCACGGGCAAACCTTGATACATATACCACACACCATTGTCCCTATGTCGGGATTGCTGGCAAACTCCTTCAGCTTTGCAGCGCACTTGTCCACCTCAAAAACCTCATCCCTTTCGGGATAATCGTCAAACTCAGAGTAGCGCAGAGCCTGAGTTATGCAGCTATCGATGCACTCCCTGCAAACTCCGCATCTGTTTCTCGCGGGCTTTCCAGCTTTCAGGGGCATGTCCGTTAGAACGCTTGCTAATCTCACTCTCGGGCCGAACTGAGGCGTTATTAGGAGCAGATTTCTCCCAACCCACCCCACTCCTGCAGCTCTGGCAATGGCTTTGTGGGAGACGTAGCTCCTCCAGTGAAGGTCGCTGAGAACTTTGGAGGCGGGAATCGGCAGAGCCTCGTAACCCTCACTCTCAATAGCCCTGCTGATTTCGAAGGCGATTCTGTCGAGCATGTCGTTGGCAACAACGTAGTAGCGGGAGTAGAGGTTTCTTGAGTCCGGCAGCATATCGAAGAGAGGGTCTGGGAGCTTAACACCTATGGAGATGCCGAAGTCGAAGCTATCCAGAAGGTTTTCCGGAAAAGTTTCATACTCTCTGAGAAGGTCCAAATCCGCCACTCCAAAGATATCAGCACCGAGCTTTTTCGCCATCCTATCAATTTCATGAAATTCCATGACGTTTTTCTTGCAGCATCAACATAAACCTTTTCAACTGCCATGCCAAGCCACACCATGGACATTGAAAGAATGCTGGAGGAGAGGTTCAGGGGAAGAGAGGTCCCGGAGGCTTACAAAATCCTCTCACGAAGGCCTGAAACTCTTTTAAGGTTCATTGAGTTCAGAGACAGCATTATGGCTGAAGGAAAGCTAAATCCCATCCTGAAGGAAAAGATTGCCCTCGCAGTTTCGAAGGTTAATTACTGCAACCCCTGCCTCATCAGCCACAGCAGAAAGCTGGAAATGATGGGAGAAAGCATTGAACCTTTGAATGAGAGAGAAAAGGCTGCCCTGAGCTTTGCTGCAAAAATTGCAATAACTAAGGGAAAGTTGGAGGATGAAGAAATTCAAAAAATCCTTGAAATCTTCGATTACGACGAGTTGCTGGAAATAGCCCTCGTTGCAAGCCTTTACATGTTCCTGAACACCTTCAACAACCTTCTCGTCCGCTAATCGAAGTCCCAGATAGTCCTGCCTTTGTAGAACATCATGACGTAGCCGCAATTCTCGCAGATAGCTATGCGGACCTTGTGGGCCGTAAATCCCCACTTGCTGTCCAGCTTTCCCTCTTCAGCCCTGAATTTTTCTCCACTGCAGAGCGGGCATTTCAGGTGCCTCCTCTCCATGCTATCAAGTGGCAGCAAGGCTTTTAATATTTACCGCTTAGTGAATTCGTGAAGCTGTTTGAGGGGGTTTACGCCTACACGTGGGGAAGGGCCTTCAGAGACTCGTCAAACTGCTACGTTATTGCGGATGAGGAAGTTGCAGTCATCGACCCGGGCACCTTCAAGAGCTACACGAATCTGAGGGGTTTGATGAGGAACGATGGAATTGGAGAGGCCAACTACGTCTTCAACACTCATCTCCACAGAGACCATTGCGAGAGCAACGTCCTCTTTGCAGAGAGAGGGGCATTGCTCGGTTTTGATTCTAAAGACATGGCCGTTTCCCAGTACCGCTTCAACCTTGACATAAAGCTCGGTAAGCATTTCATCATCGGAAACACCGGCATAGAAATTCTGAGAACTCCCGGTCACTCTCCCGGAAGCTTGACCTTCTATCTACCCGAGCACTCTGCTGCGATAACAGGAGACCTCATTTTCGAGAACGGAGTTCCGGGGAGATTTGACATCCACGGCAGCGATAAAAAGGAGCTTGCAAGGTCAATTGAGAAGCTGAGGTCACTGGATGCTGAGTACATCCTCCCGGGGCATGGAAGGATAATGAGGGGCAGAGAGGGCATTGACGCGATGCTTGAGGCCACGGCAGAGCTTCTGCACATCTGAGGAAAACCAATTTTAACTTCTCCCCGAACTTTGAAAGTGGACGAGTTGTTCTGCCCTCAGTGCGGGATGCTGAAAAGGAGGTGCAAGTGCAGGAAGCGGAGTATAAGGCAGAGAAACCTCGAGCTCCTGAAAAAGGTTGGCTACAAAGAGTTCCTTTTACCGCTTTTCGACACGGATGACGAAATAGTCCTCTACAAGGTTCTCAGACCCTTCAGGGAAAAACCAACAGAAGAGCTCGATTTTCTTCCATCAGAGCTTGCCAGCTGCCTTAGAAAAAGGGGTATTGGTAGGCTTTATCCGTTTCAGAAGGAGGCCATGATTCGGCTTATGGAGGGGAGAGACGTCGTCATCACAGCCCCAACAGGATTCGGCAAGACAGAGGCCTTTGCAGTTCCAATGCTTTGGAGGGCTTTGCACGGCGGTAAGGCCATGGTCTTTTACCCCACCAAAGCTCTCGCAAGAGACCAGGAGGAAAAAATCAAGTTCTACGCCTCATCTCTCGGCCTGAGGGCGGTGAGATTCGATGGAGATTCCGGCAGAGAGGAAAGAAGGGCTGTGCTGAGCGGGAAGTGCGACATCATCCTGACCAATCCGGATATGGTTGACTACCACCTCAGGAACACGCCGGCCTTCAGAAGAATCTGCAGAGAACTCAGCTTCATCGCGGTTGACGAGCTCCACACCTACACGGGAGTTTTGGGCAGCAACATGCACTACCTCGTGAAAAGGCTATCCAGGTTTGCGGAGTTTCAGATAGCCTGCGCTTCGGCCACACTTTCAAACGCCGCCGAATTTGCCGAGGAGCTATTTGACAGAGACTTCGTACTGGTGTCTGGAGAGCACAGGAAGGGGACACTCCACCTCATTTTCCGCTACACACCCAGCCTTTACTCGGCGGTCAGAGAGATAGTCACGGCCTTGAGAAACAGGAAGATTATCGTTTTCGGAAACAGCTACAAGAGCGTTGAGACTATAAACCTGATACTGAGGCGACACGGGCTGAAATCGGCAATACACAAGAGCGGGCTGCCGAAGGAGGTCAGGGAGGAGGTTGAGGCGAAGTTCAAGAGGGGAGAGATTAACATCGTTGTCTCAACCCCAACTCTTGAGCTCGGAGTGGACATCGGAGATGTTGATGTTGTCGTTTCCGAGCTCGTTCCGTATGGGCAGATGATTCAGAGAGTGGGAAGGGCGGGGAGAAAGGGACAGGAAAGCGTAGGGGTAGTGATTCTGAGGGAGGACGACTCCATAAGCACCTACTACAGGACAAAGCCTGAGGACTATTTTAAGGAGGAGGCAAACGGCTACGTTGAGAGGCACAACGAGGAGGTTATGAAGTTCCAGCTCATCTCTATGTGCATCGAGAAGCCCGTACGGCTTGAAGAGCTGGATAGGCAGTCTGCAGAAATCATGCAGAAACTCCAGGCTCAGGGAATTGTCGTTGAGAGGGAGGGAGCTTTTCATCCAACGGCAAAAGCAATAGAGCTGAGCAGAGCTTTCAGTTTTCGCGGAATAGGTGATGCGGTTAAAATATACCACGATGGAAAGTACATAGGGGAGAGGGCTTTACCGATAGCCGTAAAGGAGCTGTTTCCGGGAAGCATTTTGGTGCACAACGGTGTGAGGTACAGAACCGTTGAGTTAGACCTGAAAAGACTGAGAGCTGAGGTCGTTGAGCTGGATTACGGAAACGAAATAACAGACCCGCTCTACATGACCATCCCGAGAATAATTGAAGTTGAAGAGGAAATTGAGGAGCCTGTGAATGCCGTTTACTGCTCAATCGAAATTAACTACCTCGTTCACGGATACATTGAGCGAGACGTCTTCGACAGAGAGAGGAAGGCTTTTCACTACCTCGACGAGCCCGTGAGCTACACCTTCAAAACAAAGGGGTTCCTATTCTCCGCCCCCTTCCCGGAGCCGGCAGACTACGAGGACTACTACGCAGGAAGCTTCCACGCCCTGGAGCACGTTATCATAGAAACGACCGACGCCATAACGGGAGGGGGGAGCAGGGAGATGGGGGGTATATCCGTACCTGAAGGGGATATCTTCGTTTACGACGCGAGCGTTGGGGGAAGCGGTTTGTCAAAGCTCCTCTTCAAAAGACTGAGAAGGGCGTTTGAGATTTCCAAAACGATCCTGGAAAGCTGCGATTGCGGAAGAGTTGACGGCTGCCCCAAGTGCACCTACAGCTACCAGTGCGGAAACAACAACCAGCCCCTCAACAGGATTGGAGCGCTTAACATCGCTGAAAAAGTAATAAAAGGTGTAAAAAGAAAGACTGACTGGAGGAAATACACCGATGTTATCGAAATCAGGTATTTCCCTTAATACGTCGCTCTCACCATTGCCAGCCTCTTCAAGCTCTTGCAGAGCTCCTCGGCTTCCCTTTCCTTTCCCATGGCCTTCATTATCCCCATGCAGAGCTTGAAAATGGCCTCCTGATGTTCGTTTTTCTGTCTGAAAATCTGCACAGGGGAGATGTTCAATCTGTCGTATTCGTTGAAGTATTCGTTCTCGATACCGTAGCACTCAAAAGTTTTTTTCACGTGGAAAAGAAGCAAATGCAAATGGACGAGTTCTTCTTTGCCAAACTGGCCAGACATAGATTCTGTTCTCCCCACACTACTTAAACTTATCGATGCAGAAGGATTGGAGAAACCTTAAATTTTAAAAAAAAGTATAATAATTTATCATCTCACAACTACACAATTGAAAAGAGTTGCTCAAGAATTTTCACGAGCCGCTTTCCGCTCGGTGTAAGCTCGTACGAATCGCTGTTCTTCTCAACAATGTTCAGCTGCATCAGAGCCTTTAAGTGCCTGTCCAAAATTCCCGGATTCAGCTTCGTCTCAAACATCAGCTGAGAAAACCGGAGGGGAGCCTTTTCAAGGCTGAAAAGGATGTTACTCATCCCACTGCGGGAAATAACCTTCAAAATTTTCTGGCTTTCCCCATCCGGCTTTCTTCCAAAGAGTGTATCGACGTCTATCACGAGACCACCTCGCGTACATTATTATTGTAATGGTAATTACCAATACCTAATTAAAAAGGTTTTGGTAGAGCCTGTAATTGCGAAATAGAAATAACCATACCTAACAAAGTTTACTTAATAAAAAAGTTCGCAAAAGCGTTTTAATTAATAATTAAGCTGGCATGTGATTTTCTTGCAAAAACGAAATACGGCCGACGTAATTACAATGATTAAATCACTGATTTGTAAAAAAAGCCTATATTTGCCTCCACTTACTTTTTGCAATGCTTCAGCCGATGGAACCGAAAACCGTAAAGCTCGCCGTCACCGGAAAAAGGACAAGAGCTCTAATGATAGTGTATCCCGAAACTCTCAGCTACAGAGTAGTTGACTGTTCAAGAAAGCTTTTCTGCAGGATTCATGTTTCCAAGAGCTGCCCTCCTTACTGTCCAATTGTTGTCGCCGCGAAGGACTTCGTTTCGGGGAGGAGAGAGCCGAAGGCTGAGGTGACACTTCTCGAATAGCTACAGTTTCTTGACCATGTATCCCTGTCTGAGCCTGTAGCCAAGTTTTCTGTAGTAATCCCTCACACCCACACCGCTGATTACCGCAATTCTGTCGTATTCATCCTTCGCAATCTCCTCAGCCTCTTTCAGCAGCCTTTCACCAAACCCCCTGTGCTGGAAGGCGTCGCTGCTCTGTCCAATCGGCACAGCCCTGCCGTAAACGTGAAGCTCCCTAATTAGAGCAGCATCTCTCAACACCTCGATAAAAGGCTCTTTGGGAAACCTCAGCCTCACAAAGCCGACAAGCTCATCGTACTCGGGTATTTCGAAAGATATGAAGAACTCCCTACCTTCGGATGCAGCGTACTCTCTTACAACAAGCTCGGCTTTGGAGTACTCCTCGGGCCTCACCCCTTTGTGTCCAACCTCCCTGCAGCGAATGCACCTGCAGCTGTATCCCATCTCCTTCAGCCTTCTGTGGACAAGCTGCCTGATGTTGCCCTTGTCCAAGCCTATTGCCGCCTTAACGGGAATGTCGCGCTGAATCCTCTGAACCCTCACCCACTCGGGAAAGCGACGCTTTGCCATTACGATTAGCTCCACCACCTCTTCAGTTGTGTATGGCTCATACTCCCCTCTCTTCCACATCTCGTAAAGCTCCGTCCCCTCAACGACAAGAGTAGGGTAAATTTTGAGGTAATCCGGCTTGAAGCTATCGTTCTCGAAAAGCTCTCTGAACATTCTCAGGTCTCTTTCAAAGCTCGACCCCGGAAGTCCGGGCATGATGTGGTAGCCGACCTTAAAGGCTGAGTCCCTGAGCAGTCTCGTTGCCTCCGCAACTTCCTTAACCCCGTGTCCCCTCTTTATTCTCTCCAGCACGTCATCGTAAAGGCTCTGAACGCCCAGCTCAACCTTTGTACCGCCGAACCTCAGCATCTCCCTTATGTGCTCCTCTCTCGCATAATCCGGCCGGGTCTCGAATGTTATCCCAACGCACCTCGCCTTGGCCCTCTCATTCTTCCTCTTCGCCCTTTCCAGGTCATTTTCGGGTTTGGTGTTGCTGTTAAAGCTGTTGAGAGCGTTGAAAATACCCAGCATGAATTTTTCCTTGTAATCAGCGTCTCTCGCGGGAAAGGTTCCGCCCATCACGATTATCTCAACCTTGCTAATGTCGTGGCCTATGCTCTCAAGCTCCCTAAGTCTTGCAGTGACCTGCTTAAATGCATCGTAGCCGTGCTGCCTCCCCCTCATCGCCGCAGGCTCAAGGCCGACGTAGCTCTGCGGTGTGTTCTTCTCCACACCACCGGGGCACGGAAGGCACTTGCCGTGGGGACAGGGTGCTGGAGACGTCATCACAGCCACAACAGCAACACCGCTGATGGTTCTGACGGGCTTAACTCTCAGAATCTCCCTCAATTTTCCGTAGAGCTCCGTCCCTTTCGCAGCCCTGAGTATCTCGGCGTCCGACGGTATGGTGGAGAGGCCGTGCCTTCTGGCGAATAACCTCTTTATCCTGAGAACTTCCTCCTTGCTTCTTGCATTCTCGGCAATCTCTTTGGCAAGCTCAAACACCTGAAAAGTAGAAATCAGCGGTTAAAATCTTTTACCTCCCTCATGACCTCCGCTCTGATTCTCTCTACAACCTTCTCCCTTCTCCTTCTGTTTCTGCTCTCGATTATCCTCCTCTCCCAGGGGAATGAGAGGGCGGGAAGCTTCTCATCCTCGTAGCTAATCAGAGGAGCGAGTATGGCCGCAAGCTTTGGAGCCTCAACGTTCGAGAGCGCTCTAACAAGGGCAATTGTGAGAGGAACTTTTGATCCCCCTTCCACGAAAGCTTTCTCACCGAATTCCAGCTCGGAGTAAAGCCTGTCCCTGAATACCCTTTCCTTAGGAACGTGGGAGGCTATGAACTCCCTTTCGTCGACCTCAACACTCCTTCTGAAGTCCCTTGAAATCTTGATGAAGGTCAGAGCAACTATCGACCACTCGATGAAGTCAGCAATCCCCGGTCTTTCAGAGAGCTGAGGCTTGATCGCGAGGGTGTAAAAAGTGAGGATGAAGAGAACCAGCATGAGAAAAGTCCTCTCCGACCTTATCCACTGGAAAACCTCACCTTCAAAGGCTGTTGAGAGTGCCGTAACGGCAAGAATCAGGAAGAGGGCGAGAGAGGGGAGGGCGAGAGACGGCAGCCCAAAAACCTCGGAAAGGTACGAGAAAAGGTAGTAGGAGGACAAACCAGCAATACCAAGAGATGTTGCGGAGATTAAAGACTGGTAGAGGGGCTTGTCGGTAAATCTGATGTAAGAGAAGGCGAGCGACCCGGAGAAGATTGCTATATACCCTCTCACGCTCTGGTAAACGACGAAGTACTGCGGGTATCCGTGAGAAAGCAGGGAGTTAAAGGTAATGTCTGAGGAAACAATCAGGATGAAAGGGACTAAAACCAGTCTGAAAGGATTTAGCCTCTCAACTGAAGCGAGGGCTGAGTAAGCAACTATTAAAGTCAGCAGAGCAGCTCTCTGCATTTCGTCTGCAACCACGAAAACTTCTCCGAATAACCTCTCCTGATTCAGCAGGAAGAAGTAAATTGCAAATGCTAAACCGAGACCGGAAATAAGCTTGTTAAGCCTCATCGCCAACCACCCTCAAGTAGTCGTAAAAAGCCTCAAGAAAATCCCTTCTCGTGTACTCTTCCCCACCGTAAACGCCCCTCTCAAAGTAGTTCAGCAGGACTTCAGCCCTTACGCCGAGCTTCTCCATAACCTCCCTCGCAGTCATGCTCTCAACCCTGCCCAGCCTTTTTCTGCCGATTTCATCAATCTTTCTGACGATTTCAGCAATTCCATTCGAGTAGGGAGCCACTTTAATCTCAATCTCACCCCTCTTCCTCTTCCTGCCGTCCTCCCTGAAAGCCTGAACCCTCACCGTCCCGTACTTTTCGGGTGTAAGCGTTATGGTGTCCGTGAACTCCTCGAAGCCGTCGTATCTGACAAACGCCGGCTCGCTCAGCCTGATCTTCACGGTTTCCCCAACATCCCAGATGTTGGGAAGCTCAGGATGCTCCTTCTCAACGAAAAAATCTATTTTCTCAACTCTGAAGAGCATGCGGTAAGCGAGGAGTGCACCAACGCTGATGGCAGCGACCGCAACGGGAATGAGAATAAAAGGTGTGACAGACGAGAATTCCTTTATGGCCGGGAAGTACCTCTCGCTGCCTGAGTAAACTATGAGCTTTGGATTCTCAACCTCAAACTCGGCCATGCCGTTCAAGAGCTCCTTCTTCACACCGTCAACCTCGACGAATCCATCGGCTGGATTTCCATCTTTATCGAGAACGATGACTCTCAGCTTTCCGTCAACCTTCTGAGCCTTTATTTCTACAGGTTCCTTCATGTAAACGATTTTCGTTTCCGAGTATAGCAAATCCGGAATCTCTACTTTCAGCTCGTTCTTTCCGAGATTAAGGGGCAATTTAGCAGAGAAGTTGCCGTTTACAGCTTTAACCGTAACGTTTCCTATCCTTACCGTTGCGTTTACCGGCTGGCCATTGAAGTAAACCACCCCTGTAACATCCTCTCCTTCCCCAACGGCCTCATTTATCGCAACGCTCACCTCTCCAGCTTCAACTTCCTTCCTGAACTCCGCAGGAAGAAGATACCCCATTCCTTTGAAAATCAGCGCAATCTCGTGCTTCCCCTTTGCCAATGAGAGCTCTTCTCTGAAATTACCGTTAACGACTTCAATCTTTCTGCAGCTACCATCAACGCAGAGGTGTATCTGCCCGCTGAATGGAGGCGATGATTCAAGTTTTCCCGAAAGAGTGAACCATTCTGGAACTCTGCTGGGCAGAGTTACGTTGAAGGTCGGACGGTAGTAAATTTCAACCTCCGGGTCGCTCCACGATTCCATGTGGTAGAGCGTGCCCGTGAAGTGAGCCTGAACGCTGTACCTCCCCGTTACCTCCGGCACCTTTAGCACGGCCTCAAACTTGCCGTTTTTAACGGGCACAACTCCGGCAAGGATTCCCTCTCTGCTCTTTTTGTCCTTTTTGAGGAAAATCTCAACGTATCCCGAAACATCATTGCCGAATTCGTCCTCAACGTAACCTCTGACGGTAAAGTTCTCCCCCGCCACGAGCTTCGAGTCAATGTATGTTATGGCGGTTGTAGTGTTAATCCCCCTCCCCTCGGGAGCGGGGTCGAACTCCATCCAGCCTTCCTTGAACCTCACCTCCGCCCAGACGTAGGCATCGCTGGCGAAAATGGTCTGATTGGTCTCGACAGGGTCTGCAAGATAGCCGAATACTGCCCTTGCGGGAATTCCTATCGACTGGGCGAGGAGCACAAAGGCGGTGGCAAATTCTCTTGCAGTGCCCCTTTTCGTTTTGAAAAGAAACTCTTTAACGTCGGTTCTCTCGACGTACGTGTTTATGTAGTTGTTTTTGAGATAGCTCTCTATGGCCTTTACCTTCTCGAGGTCGGATGTGGCGTTGGCGGTAATTTTCTCCGCCAGAGCGCGTATTTCGGGATCGGGGTAGCTTGCAGTTCCCATAAAGCTTGTTGGCTTAAAGCTCTTTGCAGTCGTGAAGCCGTAATAAGGAGACCTGGTAGCGTTAATCCTGAAGGTTCCGGTTGCGGCGTTGTAGCACCTTTCTATGTTCTCACCGACCGGGAGTATCCCTTTCGTGTCTTTTGAGACGGGAAGGTAGCGGTTCAGTTCGACGATGGGCGTGAGCTTGAATTTCCTTGCTATTGGTATCGATTCCTGGCTGCAATCTCCTTTATCTTCAACCCACTTCCCGTTCTCGTACCTAGTCGCGGTGTACAGCCTGAGGTAGTTTGTTTCGGGATTCAGCCCCTCCACAAAGAAGAGCGGAACGTTGGGAGGGTTGAACGTGCTTGAGCTGTCGCTAAGACTTGCAAAGCCCCCTCCGCTACCTTCACCTCCGAAAACTTCCCCCTGGGTGGTTGAGTACTGAGGATACTGCACTCCCGCAGAATTCCCGCCTCCGAAATCCCCTTTGCCGATTAGCCCCTCAAAACCGGTTTTGCTGAAATCGAGTGATGAGATGAAGCTCGACAGCAGTGAAACTGAAATTATGATTAGGGCTAATCCTGCAATTTTTTTCAGCATTGGACAGTATTTGGCAAGGGTATTAATATTTCTGTCGGCTGAGGGTGTAAAGGAATATGCCCGCAGCCACGCTCAGATTGAGGCTGTTAACCTTCCCAACACCCGGAATTTTCACCACGAAATCGCACTGCTTCTTCACAGGCCTTGAGACGCCCCTATCCTCCCCTCCTATGACCACTGCTGCCGGAAGAAGGAGCGAGACCGCTTCAAGATCCTCTCCATCGAGGTCTGCAGCCAAGGTCGTGAAGCCGAGCTTCTTCAGCTTTTTTATTGCTGAGGCGAAATTCTCCACTCTCGCAATGGGGATGTGGAAAACAGCCCCAGCTGAAGCCTTTACAGCCCCCTCCTGAATGCTGCCAACCCTTCTCTTCGGCAGAACAACTCCTGCAGCACCGAAGAACTCTGCAGTCCTTATGCACGCACCTATGTTCCTCTGATCAACGACATTGTCGAGGAAGAGAATGAAGGAGCCGCCTGTTAAGGCCTTTTTTACGATGAATTCAAAGTCCGCGTACTTTATTGGAGATACTTCGGCGGAAAATCTCTCACCGTCCTTCCTGTAAATGGGCACTCCTTTTTTCCTAGCAATCTCAAGAATTTCGGATATCTTTGGGTTTCTTTCTCCCGAATGATAGATTCTGACAACCTTCCCTTCGAGCAAAGCCTCCTTTATGCTGTTCACATCCGTGAGCCTCACATCAGTAGTTGGGGCTGCGGTGAAAGAACTTATCCCAAAAAATTTAATATCCTATCTGCGAAGCATTTAACGAGGGGTCGTGGCGTAGCCAGGAAGCGCGGCGGGCTCCAGCGGCGTGATGATTGACGGGTCTGCTGAGCGGTGATGACCCGTTGGAGCTCTGACCCGAAGAGACCCGCCAGTCGTGGGTTCAAATCCCACCGGCCCCATTTTTATTTAAATGTCAAGAAATAGATGGTTGCACTTTTTTAACCGACGATAAAATAGAAAAAGTAAAATTAAAGCTCTGCCAGAATTTCGTCCAGCAGCTTCAGGTAGTCCTCTTCCTTCTTCCAGAGGTTTCCAAAGCTCATGTCAGCATTGGGGTGGTAGTAGCGGTCTATAGCGAGAGCTCTGATGTGCGGGGCGAAGTTCTTTATCGCTGCAAGCATCTGGGAGCCGTGGTAGTAGATGCTGCCCAGCATGAGCACGAGGTCGTAGTTTCCTTGGCCATCGAAGCCCTTCCAGTCCGGGTCGAGCAGGAACTGCGTCAGCTCGTGAAGGACCGCGTAGTTCACCTTCTCGCCCAAACCGGCATCAATGAACCTCGTGATGGCACTTCCCGTTGCCACAACTGTGATATCTTTCTCAACGAATTTCTTTACTCTCTCAAACATCTCATCGGTCATATCTGGCCCGACAATGAGCAGTGGTCTCTTTGCCTTCTTTATCATGTTTGCAACCGGCTTCCCCTTCTCCAGCAGAGTTGCCATCTTTGGCCCAGGAATGTTGGCCACATCAAAGGGCTGTTCAAACGCCTTCGCCATTTTCACCACCTCACACCGTCATGAATCCATCTCTGAGGCATCTCTCAAGGTTCGTCGGGTTGAAGCCAGCATGGTAGCCCCTGATTGGCCCCTCGACAATCTTCTTCTTCTGCCAGTCAATCTTCCAGCCGTGCTTATCTTCGAGCTCCTTCAGCAGTTCTTCCTTCTTGGCTAGTGGTAAGTCTGCCTCAGTTCTGACAAAGAGGTGCCAGTCATCTGGCATGCGCTTGAGGTACTTCAGACTGAGGTCGATGTAGTGCGTCAGCTTGATGGACCTTCCCTGAGTTGTGTCGTTCGGCCTGAAGCAGAGCTTTGCCATCAGCGGAATTGCCTCCTCAATGGTTTCAGCTGCAACAAGCAAATCCTGCGGGGCTGGCTCAATTCTCACTTTCTCTCCAGTCCTCGCATCGTAAACCATCCAGTCTTCATCGTTATATGGTCTGCCAAGGAAAGCTCTTCTGTACTTGCTGCCATGCGGCCCTACAACTGCCGGAATTCCGAGCCTGTTGAAGCCTGTAGCGATTGATGCAGCTTTCTGGCTGTAAGCTCCCCAGGCAACACCGCACGCACCAACTCTGTTCAGGATGTAATCGGCAATCTCCTCGTAGTTGGCCCTGATGTTTCTCTTGGCGAAGATTCTTGCAACCTTAATCGCAGCTCCGTGAATGTGGGCGTTGGCGACACAGCTACCGATCTGCACAACTCCACCGCCATCGAACCTGTCGTGGTATTTCTCATAGACTGTCTGTCCTTCCTCATCCTTGTAGAGTGCAGCATCAAAGGCCATACAGCCCGTTGTGACCACAATGTAGTTTCTTGATGCAAACTCATCCATTATGGTGTAAGCATCCCTTGTTCCGTTCGGATAGTTTCCACATCCTATGACAGCGATTATTCCCGGAATCGTTCCCAGAACGATAGGAGCACCAACATTCCTAATTTCTGAGTCCCTTATAGGACCTCTACCTCTTCTCAACTTGCCCTTCTCGTTCACAATGAGATTCCATGCTGCGTAGTTGTACATGTCGATGATCGGAATGCCCTTTGGACAGACCTGCTCACACCTTCCGCATGCAATGCAAACATCCCACTCCTTCTCCAGCTTGCTCCTGTCTCCTTTTTCAGCAGCCTCCATCGCCTCGCCGATTCTGATTCCCTGTGGGCAGGCAATTGTACAGTTTCCGCACTGCGTGCATGCCTTTGCATACTCCATGAACTGCTCCTCTGTGAGTCTCGGCCCAATATCGTCTCCTCTCTGCTTTCTCCTTGCCCTCGCAACCTCAACTGCAACCTCTCCAACCTTGAGCGGGTCGAGGATGACACATCCCGGATTGCCATCGAGCAGGTACTTGATGATGTTCTTTGGCTCTTCCTTCGTCATGTCGGGCAGAGCGTGCATTGCCTTCTCGTTTGTGCAGATTACCGGGATGCCGAGCTTCTTAGTGTGGTAGAGGATGTCCGCCCTTATGCACTGCTCATCGATAACTATTACGTCAGCCAGTCCAGCCCTGATTACCTTAAGCTGCCTACCCAATGCCGAGACAATCTTTGCCTTCTGGTAGTATCTGGTCATGTCGTTTGCCGTGCAGCAGATACCGCCGAGGTCAACCTCATCTTCAAGCCCGTTCTCCTCAATGTAGTCTGCAATGTTCAGCGCAGGTGGCGCGTGGTGACCGATGACGAGAATCATGGCCTTGCTTCTGTCCATTACACCCATTCCGACCTCGATGAGGGGCTGGTTGTCCTCACCCTTCGGATAGCCAAAGGCGCAAATCTGGGCTATATCTGCAATCTCCTTTCCAAGAGAGTCGAGCATACCGAGGTGGAGAGCCTTGCTCTCGTAATCGAGGTAGCTACCCTCCTGACCTGTATGGACTGCATCAACAACCTGCACAATCTGCTCCTCAGCATACCTCAGAGCCCTCTCCAAATCCGCAAGCGTCTTTGGCTTTATTCCCGTAATGAGCTCTGTGAGCGGTGCAACTTCATCAATTTCGGGGCCGAGGTCAACCGGAATCTCGCTAAGCTTCTTGCCCGTCATGTGCTCAATGTCGTGGAGCATGTGCCTTGCGTGGCCGGTGTGGGCGGAAACACCAATGGAGCAGGCAATGGTCACAATTCTACCCGTTTGAGCAGCCAAGTCAATACCGCACGCTCCCCTCTTGTTCCCCGTCAGGTCACACTTCCCCATCGTACAGAGGCAGCACATGTCGCAAGCGGGGGCGTAGAAGGGCTTGTAGCGCTTCAGCAGGAAGAAGTCCCAATCGCGAAGGGTTGCGATGCCCGGCATTGGCGTTGGACCCATTGGAGCCCATTCTTCTTCCTCTTCTGCTATTTCTCCTATTTTTATGGTGACGTTCCTTAGGTCGTCTACAACAAAAGCTCCCTTTCCGAATTCAAGCACCATTACAAATCACCTCTTTTCTGGCTACTCTTTTTTCCTGTAATTAAGAACTTTTCGATTTATTTCCGAATTTCTCGGAGGATAACACTTTTTCGCAATTTTTTGTTACCAAAAGTAAATTATATAGCATTACAATTTTTGCCATTCCGGAGCTTTAATTTAGGACAACCGAAAACTTTAATAACATTTAGGTTAACCTAAGAGACGATGACAGTGGTACCGCTATCGGCGCTCAGAGAAGGCCAGGAAGGCAGAGTTGTTGCGATTAACGGGGGCAGGGGCTGTACAGCAAGGCTCATGTCCATGGGAATAGTTCCGGGCAAGAAAATCAGGATTGCCGGGCGGAGAGGTGGGGCTGTTCTTGTTTCGGTTAACGGAACCAAATTTGTCATCGGAAGAGGTTTGGCGATGAAGGTGGCGGTGGATGTTGGGGAGCAGGGCTGAGGACTATCTCGAAGCTATCTACAGTCTGAGCAAAGAGAAGGGTTATGCAAAGGTGATGGAGCTCTCCGAAGTGCTGAATGTCAAGCCCGCAACCGTTTCCGAGATGCTCGAAAAGCTCTCCAGAATGGGATATGTGGAATACAAAAAAAGGTCTCACGTAAAGCTGACGGAAAAAGGTGTCAGGGAAGCGATGAAGCTGAGGGAGAAAAGAAATGTTGTAATCAAGTTCCTCAAGGCGATAGGGGTTCCAGAAGATGTGGCCGAAAGGGATGCGTGCACCATTGAGCACGTCCTGCATCCCGAAACTCTCAGGCAGCTCAGAAACTTTGTTAGATTTGTTGAATCCAGCCCGGCTGTAAATCCGAGATGGTTGGAGCATTTTAGGGAGTTCTGCAGGACCGGAAGGCATCCGTGCAAGCAGAGGTGATTTTTTGAAGATTGCAATGGTGGGAAATCCCAACGTCGGTAAAACGAGCTTGCTGAATGCTCTGACCGGTGGGGACTTCTCGGTCGGGAACTTTCCGGGAGTGACGGTGGAAAAAAAGGAAGGGAAAGGTGTGATAGGTGGGAAAACGGTAACTTTCGTGGATTTACCCGGAATCTACAGCTTTCAGACGGAGAGCCTTGACGAGAAGGTTGCAAGGGATTACCTGAAAAACGAGAAGCCCGACCTCATTCTCAATGTTGTAAACGCCCTGAACCTTGAGAGGAACCTCTACCTCACTCTTCAGCTAACGGAGTTCGGCATTCCAATGATTGTCGTTCTCAACATGATTGACGAGGCTGAGAAAGAAGGCATAAGAATTGATGCTGAAAGGCTAAGCGAAATTCTGGGTGTACCGGTGGTAAAAACCTCTGCTGTAAGAGGTGTGGGAATAGAGGAGCTAAAAAGGGAAATCCTCAAAGGGGGTAGAGTTCCAAGGGCTTTTCGAGGAAACCTTGAGGATATAATCAGGACGACGGAGAAAATTGCAAGGGAGGTAACGGTAGCTGAAAAGCCAGAAAAATCGGAAATTGAGGAAGCCTTTGATGAAGTCTTCATGGATAAGCATCTCGGGATTCCCATATTCCTCTCCTTCATGTGGATGATGTTCGTTTTCACCTACTCCGTTGCTCAGCCGCTCAACGACCTTCTCAGCATTACATTCGATGCTATGGCGTCTTACATTGCCAGCTTCGACGGCTGGTTTTTCTCTATGCTCGGTAACGGCGTTGTTGCCGGAGTTGGGAGTGTTCTTTCCTTCGTTCCGAACATCGCCTTTCTCTTTCTGTTTCTGTCCATGCTTGAGCTGAGTGGATACATGCCGAGAGCCGTTTTTCTGGTTGACGGGTTCATGTCAAGATTCGGGCTGAATGGTAGGGCTGTAATACCGCTGATAATGGGCTTCGGCTGCAACGTTCCGGCAATTCTTGCCACGAGAAGCATAGAGGACAGAAAGGTCAGAATTGCGACAGCTCTAATAAATCCATTCATGTCCTGCTCGGCAAGACTTCCGATTTACGTGCTCTTCGCCGGGGTATTCTTCCCGAAGATGGGTAGTGTTGTGATAATGTCGATGTACCTGATAGGTGTTCTGATAGCCCTGATATCGGCCTTAATTCTGAGAAAAACTCTGCTGAAGGGTGAGAGCGAGTTCATAATGGAGCTCCCCCCTTACATGCTTCCTAACCTTAAGGAGCTGTGGATCATGACGTGGAGCAGGACGAAGCACTTCATTCAGAAGGCGGGGACTGTGATTCTGGCGATGTCGGTTGTTGTGTGGTACATCACCACCTATCCGGGAGGGAGCATAGAGGAGAGCTATGCGGCGATGCTCGGCAAAGCGATTCAGCCCATCTTTTCTCCAATGGGCTGGAGCTGGGAGCTGGTTCTGGCGCTTATATCTGGATTCGTGGCAAAGGAGGTTGTTGTGGCAACAATTGGCGTGCTGAACATCGACATTCGGAGCATAATGACACCCCACCAAGCGTTTGCGTACATGCTCTTCACCCTCCTCTACATGCCGTGCGTTGCTACAATAGCGGCAATAAGGGCTGAAATCGGGGCAAAATGGGCTGCATTTGCGGTCATCTTCAGCTTCTCGGTTGCCTACGTCATTGCCTTAATCGCAACGGGGGTGGGACTTTGGTTGTAGCCTTTGCCTTTACTGCCTTTTTCTCCCTCCTGACAATCCTTGAGGTTCTTTCAGCCCTGAATATCTTTGGAGGGGAAGGGACGCTGATGAACGCCTTTGTGCTCGGAACGATTACTGCAACCTTTGCAAAGGGTGTCGTTGTGAGAAGGGACTCGTATCTTTTCGTTGCCTCTCTGCTTGCTGCAGCCTTCTCGGTTCTGATGATTCTTGTTTATATGGCCTCAGGAAGCTTCAGTTACGGAATCTTCGGATTAGTTACAGTTCCGTACTTGGTTAAAAAAGCAAGAAAATAAATTACTTCCCAAGCTCCCTCTTCAACTCTTCAATCCTCTTTTTGATGTCCTCAAGCTCTGCCTCAAGGTCCTCCTTCATAGCTTCGAGCATTTCAAGCTCATCCTCAGGACGGAGAGCTGGTGGATAGGGTGGATATGGTGGGTAGTCCCAAGGGTGGTCCCGGTATCCCCACCATCTGCATCTCATCCATCCCGGTAGTCCAGTGGCTCTATACCACCACCTCCAGCCTCTGCCACCCCAGCCGGGCATCCACCAGGGCATCACCACCACCTCCCTCTACCAGCTCTACCGGCTCTCCTGCCCCAGAATCTCCTGCCGAACCATCTGAACCATCTTCCACCGAAAGGTGGCCAGACGGAGCGGTTCATGAATCCCGGCATTCTGTAGCCGGAGCAGAATCCTGCTCTTCTGCCAGTTCTCGGCCCCTGACCCCAGGGTCCGGTTCTGTCTCCGCCAGGCATTTTTCTCACCTCCAAAAATTAGTAGCCACAAAGTTGACTTAAAAAATTTTCGGTTAACCTAAAAGTTTTAAAGTAAAAAATAAGAACTAAAAGACTTACTTGCTCCCCTCAATGGCCTGCTCAACGTAAACCAGAGCCTCCGGATTCATCAGCGTCGATGTGTCGCCTATCGTTGCTTTCGTGAGCTTGGCCTTAACGAGTCTCCTCATGATCTTACCGCTCCTCGTTTTTGGCAGATCCGGCACGAAGTATATCTCATCCGGACGAGCAATTTTTCCGAGCATTTTCGCCACATGCTCTCTCAGCTCCTCCTTCAGCTCGTCCGACGGCTGGTATCCCTTCCTGAGGATGACGAAGGCAACTATATAAGGTGCTTACTCAAGCTTAATCCTAATCTCCCCTCTAACTCCCTTAATCACCAAACTACAAACAATCCAACCCTCCCATCAAAAGAGACATCCAGTAATCCTTCTCCAGCCGAAATAAACCAATCAAAAACCGCAAAAGTTATGTAGGAGGAGGCGTAAGCCTCCTCTGGGTGAAACAATGCAGATCCCGCTTGCAGTCGACCCAAACGACTACAGATGGCAATTACTTGGGAAAATACTTAAGATTTTCGAAATGAGAAAGACGAGGAAGATCATAGCAAAATTCACTTCGCCAATAAAAACTGCAATCAGTTGTATGAAAATCGTTCTCACCTCAATGTTCTTCTCTACCAAAATCTCTCACGTTGTTGAAGAATTAAGGCAAAGACAGGATTTAAGGGAGTTTCTTGGAATAAGGGAAGATGAGGTACCAGAAACTTCCTACATATACTCCTTTCTTTCGAGATTCGGATTAAGCAATTTTATAGCGATGATTTTGAGAGTTCTGAACTCAATAACCAAGAGGAGGGCGAGAAACACTAAGCTAATCGTAGATTGTACCGACATTAGTGTAGACATAAACTGGTTCAGGAAACCTGTTAGGCAGAAAGATTTGCATGGAAAGGATTACAGGTGGGGATACTCCGCGAAAGGAATGTTTGTCGGATTTAAGCTGACTCTGGTTTTAGAATACCCCTCTCTCAAACCTTTGCTCTTTTTGCTGCATCCTGCAAACAGGCATGAGGCTAAGATCTTCGATCAAATTATGAATGAACTCAGGAGAAGGAGAATTGCAAGGATGGGAGATACTGTGATTATGGATAAGGGATTTTACGCCTACAGGAATTATTTATCGGGGATAAACGAGTACAGGGTTGTTCCCTTGATTTTCCCTCGTTCCAACTTCAATATTCAGAGATTGAGTGGAATGCTCAGCTATCCTCTGAGTATTTTCAGCTCAAAGAATTTGGATGAGGAGAAGAGGAGGTTTAAGGCTTTAAAGGCTAAGCTGTTGAATTTGTTGCAAAGATGGGAGACTTTTAAGGGGGTTAGATCTGTCATAGAGGATGTGTTTAAACTCGCTAAATCATTTGGTTTGAGGAGATTGCATCGTTATACGAGGAGATCTGTGTTTAAATTTGCAACTCTGAATGTCCTTTTGGTTGGCGTGGTTGTTGCTCTGGGATTTAGGGAGAAGAAGGTGTTGCAGAGGTTGGCGGAGATGTGATTTGGTAAGGGCCCTAAACTATAGCCTCTCCCTTAACCTCATGCGGCTTTCCAACAACAGCAGCCTCGCTGACGGCAGGATGACTGACTAAGGCAGACTCAACCTCGCTGTTGCCTATTCTGTGCCCTGCCACATTCAAAACATCATCCAGCCTTCCCTGAATCCAGAAGTAGCCGTCCTCATCAACCCTTGCAGCATCGCCAGTAAGGTAAACATCCTTGAACTTCTCCCAGTAAGTCTTGAAGTACCTCTCCGGGTTTCTCCACACACCCCGCAGCATCCCCGGCCACGGCTTCTTTATGACAAGGTAGCCTCCAACGTTCTTGCCGTAGAGGGAGTTTCCGCTATCATCGAAAACGTCCGCTTCTATTCCTGGAAACGGCTTTGTCGCTGAGCCGGGCTTCAGAGGAGTAACAGGGAGTGGGGTGACAATGAAGTGACCCGTCTCGGTCTGCCACCACGTGTCCATTATCGGGCATCTCTCCTTGCCGATGTGCTTGTAGTACCAGTACCAAGCTTCAGGGTTTATTGGCTCTCCCACACTTCCGAGGATACGCAGGCTGCTTAAATCGTGCTTCTCCACCCACTCCTCGCCGAGGCGCATGAACATCCTTATGGCTGTTGGTGCAGTGTAGAATACCGTGACGCCGTACTTCTCGATGATTTCCCACCACCTGTCCGGCTTCGGATAGTCAGGGGCGCCGCAGTAAATCACCGATGTCGCACCGAGAATCAGGGGGGCGTAGACTATGTAGCTGTCCCCGTTATCCATCCTATATCCGCCGTGCACCAGTAAACGTCGTTTTCCTTCAAATCCAAAACGAACTTAAGGGTTGCTGCCGTTCCAACAGCATAGCCGCCGTGGGCGTGCATCACACCTTTGGGCTTGCCAGTTGTGCCAGAGGTGTAGAGGATGAACAGAATGTCGTTCGCATCCATTACCTCCGTCTCGCACTCCTTTGGCTGATTTCTTGTTACATCATCCCACCAGTAGTCCCTGCCCTCCTTCATCGGCACGTCCAAGCCAATTCTCCTCGCAACGATGACCTTCTCCACACTGGGCGCATCCTCCAAAGCCTTGTCCGCGTCCTCTTTGAGGTGAATAACACTTCCCCTGCGGTAAAAACCGTCGGCTGTAATCAGAAGCTTCGCTTCAGCATCGTTGATTCTATCTCTCAGCGCCATAGGGCTGAAGCCGGAGAAAACGTCGGTGTGAATCGCCCCGATTTTCGCACATGCAAGCATCGCTATTGGCAGTTCAGGAATCATGGGGAGGTAAATCGCAACCCTGTCGCCCTTCTTAACTCCTAACTCCTTGAGGGCGTTTGCGAGCTTGTTAACCTCCCTGTAAAGCTCGCCGTAGGTTATCTTCCTCACATCCCCGTTCTCTCCCTCCCATATGTAAGCAACCTTGTTCTTCCTCAGCTCAGCCTGCTTGTCAAGGGCATCGTGGACTATGTTGTACATCGCCCCCACAAACCACTTGGCGTAGGGAGGGTCCCACTCAAGAACTTTTTCGGGCTCGGAAAACCACTCGATTCCAACTTCCTTCGCCATCTCACTCCAGAACCACTCCGGGTTCTCCAAAGCCCTTTTTCTCAGCTCATCCTCATCCTTTATGCCGTGCTTGTCCATAAACTGCTTGATGTTCGAGTTTTCGGCGAGCTCTTTGGGAGGGTAGAAAACTCGCTCCTCCCTCAGCAAGGACTCAAGTCCTGGCATGGTCATTTTCTTAGCATTGTTCCAGTTAAACCTTTCGTGGCTTTTCAGATTGGAGTCTAAACTGCTACGAGAAATGTTGTTTACGAAACTGCCATCAAAACATCCTCAACATCCCTCAACCCAGAGTCAATGACTTTCACCAGTATGCCTCTGCTCTTGAGGTGAGCTTTCGCCCCCTCTCCATCCTTTCTCACGGCAACCATGCTCACCCCGTGCTTCTCAAGTAGCTCGGAAATCAGGTACCCCTTCCTCTTCTCAGCCCTGTAGTGCTCATTTTCCACAACCATTCTCTCCCCGCTCTCAAGGTTCACCACGACGAACCTCGGGGAGTCGAGTTCGCCCGTGTAGTGTCCATACAAGTCAACCGGAATTGCGAGAACCTTCGGCTTTGTTACGTTTACGACAGTAACTACGTTAACAACACCCGGAATTCTCTCTTTTATTTCCTCTGAAATTTCCCTCTGCAGTGCAGCGATGGTCTCGGCATCCATTCCGGCATCGACGGTGAGGTGAACCTCAACCACCCTGCTCTTCATCGTTCCCCTTGTCCCTATGAAGTCCACGGACTTCACTCCATCAATCTTTTCAATTACAGACCTAACTTTCAGCGCCAATTCCTCATCAACCCTGTCCATGAGAACGTCTATGGAGTTCTTCAGCACCGAACCGCCAATCTGCAAAATCACAACGGATATTGCTATCGCCACGACGCTATCGGCCCACCAGTAGCCGAAGTAGACGAAAAAGAAGCCGACAACAACAGCTAATGAGGAGAGCACGTCAACTCTGGAGTGCTTTCCCTCCGCAATGAGAGATGTCGAGCGTGTTTTCAAACCGACCCTTATCTTGTACCTCGCGAGGAGCTCATTTGCAACGGCTGAAAGCATGGCTACTGCTACGGCGTAAAGCTCGAAGGTGGGCACGGAAGCGTTGATGACGCTCGAAATGGCTTCATGCATAATGAGGAGGGATGAAAGGATTATTATCAGCCCAACCGCCATCTCAGCAAGGCTTTCAGCCTTGAAGTGCCCGTATGGGTGGCTTGCATCAGCAGGCCTTTCAGCAACCTTTATCCCCAGCCAGACGAGGACCGAGCCGAGAACGTCGACCAAGGAGTGGACACCATCAGCAATGAGAGCCGTTGAATTCGCGAAAATTCCCGCCGCTACCTTGAGGGCGGTTAAAACGACATTGGCAAAAGCTGAGATTTTTCCCGCTCTTAGAGCTTCATCCATAAGCCAATTCGTTTCGGTTACATAAAAACTTCCTCAAAACTTTCTAAGCCCTTTCAACAAATTCACCCTCGGAACTCTTTTCATGTATTCCAAATAGGCGTCTCCAAACTTTTCCACGTTCCTTCTTTCCTCTTCAATCATCGCGAAGTACAGCAGAGTAATCAGAACTGCACCTGTTATCAGGCTCATTGCATGCTGGGCTAAAAGTATAAGTGAGACGATCACGAGAATGTGCCCAAGAAACTCAGGATGGCGGACCAAAGCGTAGGGACCGGAAGTAACGAACCCTCCCCTCCTTCGTGCCCTGCTCGCCCAGAGAAGGAGGATTAGACCAAACGCAAAGGTGATGCAACCCGCATAAACCAACCACCATAAACCCGCAGAGTTGAAAAAGACAACAGAAACCGCTACCTGTATCACGTAGAGGGTTGCGAATATGGCATGTCCAATTGCATGTCCTTTCGTCATATCCTCGTAAAAACTGCCATAAAAAATTAAAAATTTTTGAAATTAGATGCAGCAGGGAATCTGCAGTATTCCCGCCTCAAGAACGACGTACCTCAGCAAAGCTCCGCCAACCAGGACGAATATTGCCGATATCACTGTCACCGCCGTTACTCCCGGTCTTTTTACCTCGTAGCCGAATATGAGCATTATCGGAATGGCGAGGCCCATCAATAGCACTCCTCCAACGAAGTAGGGGGCGAGCCATCCGAAAAGGACTGTGTTCACAGACTCTATGGCAGCAACCGGCCCGTAGCTCCTAATCAGCAGGAATATCGACAGAACTATCAGCTCGAAGATCATTACGAAGCCGTCTGTTTTTGCCATCACGTGAATTTCATGAGCCTCTCTGTCAACCACGAGCATCAGCAGTATCAGCGATGCTAAGCCTGTTGAGAGGGCTGAAATCATGAATATCACCGGTAGAGCAGGAGCGTTCCAGAAGGGGATGTTGAAGACAATTCCTATGAGTATGCCCGTGTATGCAGCAACGCCGATTCCTGTGATGAAGGCAAGCCATCCGAACGCTCTGATTGCAGCCTCGCTTTTTGCCCATGGCACCCATTTGAACCAGCGGAGCATTGGAGCGACAAAGAGCGCTGCGAACAGCATGAACGCAGAGAGAAGCGTTGAGCCTATCACAATCCAGGATGAGGGGTTGAGCCTCGGGCTCAGAAGGACTAAGTAGAACCTCTCCGGATGTCCGAGGTCAAGGATCAGGAAAAGCGTACCGATTAAGACAGCTATCAGTCCGAGCAGCGAACCTCCCACAACCAGCGACTGGCTTCCCTTCTGCCTCCAGAAGTAGAAGCTGATGCAGAAGGCCATCGCTCCCAAACCGCCGAGGAAGAGGTAGAATGCAATCAGTATTCCCCACCAGGGCTGCTGGAGGAGGTAATAATGCTGGGGATTCAGGATGAGCATGCTATCACCTCGGTCTTATATAAAACACCTTCGGCTTCGTACCGTACTCCGCGCCAATAGGGATAGCTCTGTTCTCCGCCACCAGCTTCGCCACCTCGCTGTTCGGGTCATCGAGGTCTCCGAAGATTCGCGCGTTAGCTGGACAAGTCTCAACGCAAGCCGGAAGCTTCCCCTCCTTAACCCTGTGAACGCAGAAAGTGCACTTGTCAGGTGTGTGCCTCTCTGGGTGGATATATCTTGCCAGGTAAGGGCATGCGACCATGCAGTACTTGCACCCGATGCAGAGGTCGTAGTCTATCAGAACTATGCCATCCTCGTTTACGTAGCTCGCCCCAGTAGGGCATACGTGAACACAGCCGGGATGCTCGCAGTGCTGGCATATTCTGTGCATGTACATCGTCGAGACGTTGGGGAACTTGCCGGTAACAACCCTGTGAACCTGGGTTCTCAGCCCCGTCTCATAGGGAACGTTGTTCTCCTCGATGCATGCCGTAACGCACGCCTCACAGCCGAGACACTTCTCAAGGTCTATGACCATGCCGTATCTTGCCATCTCAACCACCTCACGCCTTGGTAATCCTCACAATTGTCTCCTGACTCATTATTGTGCCACTAAGAGTGTCGAACTGCAGAGGAATCAACCTCATCATCGTCATTCCTCTCTGGGGAATGTTTGTCAGCCTCTCACTGCTTTGACCGAATCCCGAAACCGTGAAAATTGTGTCCTTCCTCACAAGCTCGTTGACGAAGGCTATCGCTTCGGTTTTATCCCCCGTGAAGACCGACTCGACAACCACTCTGTCCCCGTTCCTTATTCCAAGCTCAGCAGCCCTCTCGCTGTTTATCCAGATGCCCTTGTAGTAGAGTTCCGCATCATCTATAAGCTTCGCCAGCAATGGATTGTCCGAGGTTGAGCTGTGAGTTGTGAATGGGCTGCGGCTGTAGGCAAGATAGAACTCATTGCTCCCCAGCTTTCTCTCGCTTACCTTCGGCGGCACCCACTTAATCAACGCATCCCAGTAAGGCTCGCTCGCTTTCGATGCGAAGTTGGCGAGCATGAAGCTGAATATCTCAACCTTCCCCGTTGGAGTTGGAAGGGGTTGCTTGTAAGGCATGTTGTAAACAATTTTGTCCCTCCCTGCCTTCAGCACATAGCCCTTCGAGAGTAGCTCGTTGTAGTTTACGCCCTTTGCCTCTGCCTGAGCCCTCCTTATCCCCGCAACACCTTCTCCGTGGTAGTAGCTTTTCAGCTTCTCAGCATCAACGCCGAGGCCTTTGCTGAGAGCCTTGAAGAAGGTGTCCTCCGTTCCAAGCCTTGAGGCAATCTCAACCATCATCTCGATGACGTGCTTGGTGTCGTAAATCGGCTCTATTGCCTTAACTCTCGTGTGGAATCCGAATGCGGGGGCGTAGGCGATCGGGAAAAGTGGATCATCCTTTTCGATGTACGTTGATTCGGGAAGAACAACATCAGCGTAATACAGGTGGTCCTGCGGGAGAATGTCAACAGCCACCATGAAGTCAAGCTTCTTCAACGCCTCCTCCCACTTCTGCCTCTCGGGCATGTTCATCAGGAGGTTGTGCCCGACGACGAAGAGCATCTTTATCGGGTAGGGGTCTTCGTTGACAATCGCATCGTAGAACGCCTGAACCGTGTGTCCGAGGAAGGCTGTTGCAATCCCCCTCTTCTCCGCCCACATTCTCAGCACGCTTTGGCTTGGTGCCTCGGTTGTTGATTCTTTGGATGTTACAAACTGGGCGAGGCCCGTGAAAAGCAAACCCCCGTCGTTGTTCACAGAGCCGACAAGGGCGTTTACAATTGCCGCAGCCCTCCATGTCAGCAGGCTGTTCCTGTACTTTGGTCCGTGCCATCCGGAGTCGATTACACCCCTCCGCAGCGCAAACTCCCTCGCAATCTCCCTTATCTTCTCCGCTTCAATGTCCGTAATGCCCTCAGCCCACTCCGGTGTGTATTCAGCGACTCTCCTCTTCAGAGCCTCAAAGGCAGGAATTACCTTCTCTCCTTCAACCTCATACTCCCCCTCAAGGGCGGGAAGCATCGCAGAGTCGTGCTCAACAGCAGCTCCCTTTGCGAGGTCGTAAACGAGGTACTTCTTCCTGCCATTCTCATCCCACACTTTGAAGGGCTTTCCGTCCTTCAGCAGCATCGGAGCGTTGGAGTACCTCGCGAGGAAATTGGAGTCGTAGAGCTTTTCATTGATTATTACGTTCATCATCGCCAGCAGGAATGCCAAGTCCGTGCCGGGCTTGATTGGCAGCCATACGTCAGCTTTCGCAGCTGTCTCACTATATCTCGGATCCAGAACGACGAGCTTGAACTTCCTCCTGTTCTGTCCCAGCCTCCACCCATGGACGACGCTTATGCTACCTGCAACGTTTCTGCGGAGCATTATGACGTATCTGGCATTCTCGTAGTCCGTCAGAAGCTCCGGATGCGCCCCGAAGCCGTAGGCAGACTTCCAGCCAAGTGCCTTGGAGAGGAAGCAGAGAGCCTCAGGCACTCCTGCTCCGTTCGGAGTGCCAAGGGCAGCCAGAAAAGCTTTGAAGAACGGCTTGTAGTAGGTGCAAGGCAGCCAGCCTCCCAGCATGCCGATGTATTCCGGATGCCCCATTTCGCGGTACTCCTTCACCTTGCTCGCAATCAGCGACAAAGCCTCCTCCCAGCTTGCCTCCCTGAAGCTCCACGCGCCTTTCTCACCCGTCCTTATGAGAGGTTTTTTCAGCCTGTCGGGGTTGTAAACCCTCTGCACTCCTGCATTTCCTCTCGCGCAGATTTTGCCGTTATTTATGGGATGCTCAGGTGTGCCGTGGAGTCTGTGAACTTTTCCATCCCTGACCTCGACCTGTATGCTGCAGGCTGCAGGACACATTGCACATATGTTGGGTACAAACTTCACCTCACCGCTTGCAGCTGTAGCCTCAGCGTATGATTTTGGCTGAAACTTGATGCCAGCGGAAATGGCAGTTGCTGTTAAGGCCGTAGCTTTGAGAAAATCCCTTCTTGTAACCATACAGTGTTTTTTTGATTTTATTTAATAAGAACTTTGCGGTGCTGATGAAATTATAAATAACGTGGTAATTGCAAAAAGTTTATAGGTTATTACCTAAAATTGAGAATATTGAGTTATATTTAAGTGCTAATCACTTAAAAGACAAAAAGAAAATTATTAAATTTGACTACACTAATCCTTTATTGAGCGCCTAAAAAATCACAGCTCCAGCCTTCGCGTCAATAAATCTGCTACCGAACACGTTCTGGAATATTCTCTTGCCCTTCTCACCTGTACAGTGGCAAGGAGCTATTTTATCAGTAAATTTCCTCAGCTCCATTGCTATACTCTCGATTCTATATTCAGGAGTGCCAAACAAATGCATCCCACCTGCAATCAGTTTGAGCTTTCCAAATCTCTCAAAAGCCACTCTTGCCATTCTAACAATTCCCGGATGAGAACAGCCGACGAGCATAATTTTTTTGTAAATTAAAGCCTGCTCTTCAAAAGGCTCAGTAAAATACAGCGTCTCAATCTCGTCAAAGCTTTGGTTGTACTCTCCTGGGAAAAACACCTCCGTCTTGTCATCAAGCCATTCTAAACCCCCCGTATGGTCAGCATGTCTATGTGAGATGAAACATGCTTTGATTTTGCTTTTATCAACTCCCAGCTTCCTTGCGTTAAAATCGAGTCTTACAGCATCACCACCGGTATCGAAAAGAATTGCACCATCATTAGGGCATAGTAAGGCTGAGAAGCCCCAGCCCGCTTTGAATCCCGGAAGCGCTTCATTGTCGTACAGTATTTTTAATTTCATGAGCACATCAATCGTCTCGGCATCGACGGTGAGGTGAACCTCAACCACTCAGATTTAGCCAGCAATTTATCCTAAAAATAGTTAGAAAGGGACGCTCTCAAACCAGTCCTTCTCGTACTCCTCAATCCTTCCGCTATCGGCAAGCTTTATCAGCTCCTCCTCTATTGGTATGCTTGTGAAGAATCCGATGTTGTACTTCTTCGCCAAGCTTTCTCCCTTCCCCTCCCCAAATATGTAGCTCTTGTGCCCGCAGTTGGGGCAGACGAAGTAGCTCATGTTCTCTACAAGTCCCAAAACAGACGCGTTTGTCTCCTCAGCCATGTTTATGGCCTTCTCGACAATTACCGCCGTCAGCTCCTGTGGCGTTGACACAACTACCACTCCCGTTGGCTTCGCATCCTGCATTACTGTGAGAGGTGCATCTCCTGTACCGGGTGGAAGGTCAATCAGCAAATAGTCAAGCTCCCCCCAAGCAACCCTTCCAAGAAACTCCCTTATCATCCCAGCAATCAAGGGCCCTCTCCAGATTACCGGCGTGTTCTCTTTCGGCAGCAAGAACTGCATTGAGACAACTTTAATTCCGTATTTCTGCGTCAGCACCGGCTCAAGCCCTTCAGCGCTGACAGCAATTCTTGCATTTCTCAAGCCGAAGAGAATGGGGATGCTCGGGCCGAGAAAGTCAGCATCGAGAATCCCAACCTTCTTTCCCTGCCTAGCGTAATGGACGGCAAGCAAGGCTGTGACGGTTGATTTACCCACACCGCCCTTGCCGCTCATCACGGCAATTCTGCTCTTGATTTTGCCGAGCCTCTCCTTAATCTCCTCATCCGTAACCCTCTTCTGCATTCACAACACCTCCCTAAGTTTTTTCCAGATTTCAACCATTTTATCAGCAGCCTTACCGCTGAAGGGAAAATTCAGATTCGCAATCTGCTCAGGAATTGCCTTATCAAACGGAACTCTTCCGGCAAACTCCACTCCGTTTTCAGAGCAGTAACTCTCAATTTCTGAAGCAATGTTAACATTTAAGTCGAACTTGTTCACGACAACGAAAGGCCTGATTCTGAAGTGTTCGCAAAGCTCAAGAATCCTGAGCATGTCGCTCAACCCTGAAACTGTTGGCTCCGTGACAATTATCGCCGCATCAACCCCCGTTAAGCTGGCCATAACGGGACAGCCAACTCCAGGGGCGGAGTCCACGATCAGGAATTCAGCATTACTCTCCTCTGCAATCTCCTTCGCTCTGTTCTTCACCTCTGTAACAAGCCTTCCGGTGTTCTCCTCTCCCGGCTTGAGCCTTGCATGGACGAAGTATCCCCACTCAGTCTTAGAGACGTAAAGGTCCCCTGTTTTCACATTCTCCATCTCTATCGCCCTTTCCGGGCAGACGTTGAAGCAGAAAGCGCAGCCCTCGCACTTTTTCTCGTCCACGTAATAGCCGTCCTCAGCCACAACCGCCCCAAACCTGCAGAGGTCATAGCACAAGCCGCATGAGGAGCACTTTTCCGGCATTATCCTTGCCTTCTTCGAAGCGATGAAGTCCTCTGCCTTCAGAATTTGGGGCTTCAGCAGAATGTGAAGGTTTGGGGCGTCGACATCACAGTCGGCAACCACTCCCCCCTCCAAGGCGTGAATTGTGGCTGAGAAAGTTGTTTTTCCCGTCCCGCCCTTTCCGCTTATCACCGCAACCTGCTTCACGCTATCCCCTCGTAAAGCTGCACGAAGAAATCCTTCATGTCGTGAAGAAGTTCACCTCTTGAGTATTTTTCCGCGATTTCCTTGCTGAAGGGTATTTTTCCGAGAATCTCAACTCCCCCCTCTTTACAGTACCTCTCAATTCCGTCAAAGGGAAGTCCGTGCTTGTTTACAACGACTCCAAATTTCAGCCCCAAATCGGAAACAACTTCAGCTGCAATCTTCAAATCGTGAAGACCGAAGGGAGTGGGTTCGGCAACGAGAATTACGTAATCTGCATCGCTAACGCTCTCAACCATAGGGCAGGACGCTCCGGGAGGGGAGTCGATGATTGCATTCTTCCCCATGAGCTCCTTCACCTGCTTTATCAGAAAAACCGCTGAAGCTTCGCCGATTCTCATCTCTCCGTAGGTAAGAGTGATGTCCGACTTCACCCTCACTATTTTTCCCGTTTGGTAGTCCACCTCCTCCATCGCCTTTTCCGGGCAGAGGTAGATGCATGCTCCGCAGCTGTGGCACAGCTCCGGCAGAGGATAGGCTTTGTCAATGACGTAGATGGCAGAATACTGGCAGACGTCCTTGCACACTCCGCATGCGTTGCAGTTCTCCCTCACCTCAGGAACCTTTCTGTAGGCTGGCCATTCCTCAGCTTCACCCTTTATGAATATGCGGTCGTTCGGCTCCTCCACGTCCAGATCAAAAAGGTCAATGTGGTTGAATACAGCCAGATTCACCGCAACGGTCGTTTTCCCCGTTCCACCTTTGCCGGAAGCAACAGCGATCCTCATATCTCTTCAACTACAAACTCTTCTCCGACCTTTTTAACCCTCACTCGCATTTCCCTGCTTCCGTCAAAACCTCTTCTTCGAAGCTCAGAAAAGTCCGCTTTTTTCAAAAAATCGAGAAGAAGCTCAAGCTCCTCTGCCAGTATTTTCTCCCTCTCTTCATCATCCTCTTTCAGCAGCTCCTGAACAAGCATCTCGTATCTTTTCTTGGCTGAGGTTTCAATGCAGTGGCCGGCGAGATGAAGCACTACCTCCATCTGCCTCCTCCCATGCCACCTCCCATTCCTCTGCCTCTACCGCCGCCCATTCCTCTGCCCATGCCCTTGCCCATACCACTTGACGGAGCTGTAATTTCCTCCAGCTCGCCTTTTAATAGCTTCTCAACAGCATCTCTGACCCTTAGCCCTTCTGCAACAAAAGCTCTTATTCCTGCAGCTCTCAGAACGTTCATGGCTTTCGGTCCAACATGGCCTGTAAGCAAGACCTCCACTTTCTTATCAACCAGCATTTGTGCAGCAGCAATCCCCGCACCGCTTGACTGCGAGGCTGCTCTGTTCTCAACAACCTCCACGTTTTTCACTCCGCCATCGTAGTCCACAATCGTAAACGTTGCAGTTCTGCCAAACTGCGGTGTTACGATGTCATCAATTCCCCCTTTTAGAGTCGTTGCTGCAATTCTCATAACCCTACTTCGCCTTAAAGCATATAACTTTTCGGATTGCCTAAAATTTAGTGGTGATGATGCGAGCAGCCCATCGCCTCATCCGCCTCAACCAGCTTTCCCGCAAGGAATTGCTCGATTGCATCTCTCACAGTTCCGCTTGCCCCCATGTAGACCTTAATCCCGAATCTCCTGAACATCGCTATCGCCCTCGCCCCCATTCCGCTGCAGAGTACAACATCAGCACCGGCAGATTTTATCAGCTCTGGAGGGTAGCCAACCCCGCCAAAATGCTCGCTCGTGTTCCTTACAACCTTAACTTCTCCCGTCTCCGTATCGTAAATCGTGAAGCTTTCAGCCTTGCCAAAGTGCTCGCAAACGTAATCGTCCAATCCTCCTCTGTAACTCGGAACGCACACCTTCATGTTTGCAAGCGTGACCTCAAGACTTTTAGGCTTTTCTAAAAAACGGAGGATTGTTTAAAATTTAAAAAATAAAAATAAAAAACTAACCAATCTTTTTCCTAAATAGCCCAACAGCAATCAATGCGGAGACTGCTAAAAGAAGCTCGAACCCTGGTGTGGATCCAGTTGTTCCTGCCCCACCTTTCACAGCTTCAAACTTACCGTTATCTGCCTTTACGGGAATGTCGACATGTGTGTTTACGTCATAGGCCTTTACACTCTGAATCGTTAGGTCAGTTGACCCGGCTTTAAGCACTTGAAAAGTGATTACTGCAACACTCCCCTTTCCGTTAATTCCCTTGGAATCAGCCAAGCTTATTGCCACCATTCCCTCTCCTGTGTTCGAGGACAGCAGTCCCTTGTTCAGCTCACCTTTCCCAACATTTTGAACCTTCAGGATGGTTGGGTCGTAAACTATCACGATATCCATGCTTCCGAGGTTCTGTGCATTCTCAACCTCAACTGGAACTTCAACAGTCCCACCAACGGCCCCGCTGGTATCCGGGATTTTAACAACCATTTCAGCTGAAGCAACACTCATTGTGAGGATAAAGACAACGAGAGTTAGCAGAAGAAATCGCCTCAAAACCATCACCTCACTTACCCAGTAAGCCATTCTGGCTTATAATTTCCGCCGTTCTTCTGATCATCATGTCTGTTGCCATCTTCATGATTTCAGTGGCATCCTTCGCAAGCACCTTTCCATCCCCATCCATATCTGCTACAGGGTTCGGCTCAACCTTCCCGATTGACATCTGAAGTGCAAGCAGAGCGTCGAGACTGTTTATTTCTCCATCTCCATTCACATCTCCCTTGTTTGCTTCTTCCTGAGAGACAATCCTGAAAGTCCCATTTATCGTCGCAACCTTTACAGAATTCCCATCAATGTCGTAGATTTCGATCCCTTGAAGGGTGAGAGCGTGAGAGTTTCTGAGTGTGATTTCAGAGAGCTGTTGGCCCAAGCCCCTAAGTTTACCTTTAACGTTTTCTGCCTGCTCCGCTTTTTCATTGCCTGTAACTCTGAACTTTACGTAGAACAGCGAACCGTCGCCGCTAATCCCGTTACTGTCCGCGATGCCAACTTTAATTTGATTACCTTCAACATTGTAATCGAAAAGTGAGTTCTGAGTTAGAGAGCCCTGAAGCACATCCTCAACCTCAAGCACATTCGGGTAGCTCAGGATGAGATTTATGCTGCCCACTTTGTCAGCATTTTCGATTTTAACAGGCACCTGGATATCACTTCCTTGGGGCGCTTCGGCAGAACCGGCAATGATGGTAGTTTTCGGAGGAAGCATAGGTTGGAGGTCCAAGTTGAGCATCGGCGGAATTGTCACACCTTCTCCCTTAACGAGTGCGAAGATTCCGAAACCATTTGTTTCGTTGTACCCCCTGAACACAATTACGCTTCCATCGTTGTTCGTGAGTGATAAGCCTGTATGGACATTGTATGTTCCCAGCATCTCATAACTTCCGTCGTTGATATCTATCTCGTAAAGTGAGAACTTGTATTCAAAGAGGTCATTGTACAGGCAGTAGAGCTTCTGACCGTCTCCACTTATCATCGGGTTACAGAAGTGCAAATCGCTGTTGAGAAGCATTATGTTACCGTTCTGGTAGAGGAAAACTCCTTCTCTTCCCTTGCTGTCTCCCTCAAGGTAAAATGCAACTTTCCCATCGTTGCTGACCGAGAATTGCCTCACAGCTCTTCCCTCGCTGTCGGAGTAAATAATCTTAGGCGGTTGACCTACACCACCCACGTAAAGCTCGGACACCCTTTGTTCCCCTTCTCCACGAACGGTCGAGAAGGCAATTTTACTCCCATCCGGGGATCTAACCGGGCCATATACGTACTTCCCCAATTCTATTCCCCCAATTGCAGAACCGGTAGCTGTGTAAGTCCCGATGAAGTTTGGCCAGTTGAAGTCATCTAAATACACCCAGTAATTGACAGTAATGTGGTTTCCGTTTTCATCCAGCAGCGGGTCGAAGTAGAATTTGCCGGGGTCGTCGATGAAGGTGGCGGCCTTGCTGCCAGTTGTTGGACTGACTGACAACATAAACGTAATGTCGTGTATCCTGTCTAAAATTGTAACCGTTCGCTCTCAACGAACGCAATCTTTGAACCCTCAGGAGAAATGGTCGGGTAGCTGTCGAAGTAGATGTTCCTTGTTACTCTCGTTACCTGCTTGGTTTCGAGGTCCATCAGAAATACTTCTTCGTCCCAGTGTGTGGCGTAGCTCCCATCCGTGTGTTTGGAAAAAACTATCTTAGTTCCATCTGCTGTCATCCCTCCTGGTCCAAAGTGTGAGGGGTCATCTACCAGCTTCACGAAAGACCACTCTTCTGCAGCAGCTGTGGTCAGAAAAATCAGGGAGGACAGCAGTATTCCGAACCTTATCAAGATGGTATGTGACAGTATATCCACAAAACCGAAGATACCCACTTTCGATGAAATTTACGAAAACGTGACGGCAGAAATCTGCCCCCAGAGTAACACCACCCCTCATCGCAGGCTTTGCCCTCTCAGAGTGGCTGACCTCTGGGGGCTGTCCCATGTCCGGGTTGCCCCATACTCATCGTAAGGCTTTCGCCTCACTCCTAAGGGGACCTATCGACATGGTGTGTCCCCGAGCTCGCAGAGAAGCTTCATCGTCGGCACTGCCACCTCTGCCTCTTCCCCGATCGGGGACAATAATAGTAGTCAAAACTGATATTTAACCTATGCTCCTGACCTTCTCAAACAAGTTTCTGAATCTTTTCTCGTTTTTGAAGAACACAGCCGGAAATTCCGACTTTTCTATGGTTATCTCACCATCAAAATCCACGCTCTTCTGCCCATCAGCCACCACAATGGCTTTCTCAGCAATAACCTCAATTTTCCTCTCCATGCTGACCACGTAGGGCTTCCAGCCGAAGCGGAAGGGTGCAATGGGGATGAGGATGAAGCATTCGAGGTAGGGCTCAACTACCGGCCCTCCAGCAGAGAAGGCGTAGCCTGTGGAGCCAATCTGAGTTGCAACAATAAAGCCGTCGCACCTTATTCTGTCCACCTCCACTCCATCAACTCTCAAAGCAACATCTATCATCTTCGCCGGTTTTCTGCTTAAAACAGCAATCTCGTTTAGGGCAAGAACATCGGGCATTGCGGAGCAGGTTATTCTCGAAAACCTCTCAACTTCAAACTTCTCCACAGCCTTTCTAAGCTCATCCTCAAAGTTTTCCGGGCTGGCGTGGGTAAGCAGACCAACTCTTCCGGTGTTTATCCCGAAAATGGGCGGGCAGCGCTTCAGCTTCTGCAAGATTCTCAGAATAGTCCCGTCTCCCCCAACACTCACAATGAAGTCAAAATTCTCAAGCTCCTCTGAAGGCTGGTTGAAGAGCTCAACCCAAACCTCCAGCCTTTTCAAAGCTTCCTCAACCCTCTTTACGAGACCATCAGTTTTGTAAACCACTGCGGCCCTCATTTAATCAGCTCCAGCAGCTTTGGATGAAGTTTTTCATTTGCAGCGACGATATTGAGCCTTTCCTGCATATCAAATTTTTTATTCCCCAGGCTTTCTCCATCAAGTTCGGTAACCTTTCCTCCTGCCTTTTCTGCAATAAAAACACCCGCAGCGGCATCGTAGATTCTAAGCATCTTTCCGGGGCGGATGTCGAGGAAGCAGTCAAAGGAACCGTCAGCAAAGAAGCAGAGCTCCGTTGCAGCACTTCCGAAAATCCTCATCCTCTTGAAGGGAAACTTCCTGTCGGGATAGTAGATTATGGCGTTGCAGTAAAGCTGCTCAACATCGCTCACCTCAATCCTCTCCCCGTTTCTGTAAGCCCCGCTGGAGTCCGCGTAGTATTCATCCCCCGTTGCGAGGTTGTAAACGTAGCCGAAGAAGGCGTCCTTCAGCTTTTCCGAGTAGGAAAAGCAGAGGCTGACTGAGTAAACAGGAATCCCCCTCGTCGCGTTGAAGGTTCCATCGAGGGGGTCGAGGGCAACAAAAACGTCTCCCTCTCCCAAAACTCCTGACTCCTCTGTAACCACCGTAACTCTTTCCCTTCTCAAAATTTCAAGCGCAGCATCTTCCGCAACTCTGTCGGCTGCCTTGGTTGGTGTGCCGTCCTTCCCCATTCCCACGTCTTTTACTCTCTCCCTCAAGGGCATTGACGCAATGGCCTTTCTGACCTCTCCCGCAATCTCCCTCGAAATTCTCAGCGCATCCCTTTCATCCATGATGGGCGTAGGGCTAAGACAATATGTAGTTTACTGAGAAGTATACGACGGCAGCAGTTACCGGCACCGTCAGGTTATCCTGAAGATAGTATCCGCCAATCTTCTCAATCCTCTCAACAATCGCACCTGCAAAACACGCAGCAAAAGATGGGATGGGAGAGAGCAGGGGCAGAGATGCCACAAATGGGACAACAAGCATCGCAAAGAAGGCAATTTCACCCGCTCTCCTTACTGGCAACCTCTTAACAACTCCACCAACACCATCGCCAAGCAGAGCAACGAGAACCGCAGAAATTGCTGCGTTCATCGGAAAAAGCAGCGTAACAAAAAGAACCGCCACGCCAAAGTAGATGTAAGCCCCAACTCTGTTCCTTTCGTAATCCCTCACCAACCAAGAAAGTAGCTTGTACCTCAGGCGAAAAAACTCAAAAATAGCCGCGAAAACCAGCGCTAAAGTCACACCGATAAGCACGAACTCTTTTCCAAAATAAAGGTAAGCCGGAACGTAAACGATTCCGGAAAAATGAATGGATTTTCGGAGAAGCTCTTTCTTTAGCTCACTCAACGGAAATCCTCTCTAACTGACTTGTTAGGTTCCAGATCATCGTTCTTACATGCATCGGCAGGTTCGGATCAGCGGAGATGTCCTCTAAAACCGATATTGCCGAGGCAGCCTCAAGTGAAACTTCATCTGTTGTCGTGAGCTTTTCCTTAATCTCGCTTGCAACTCTTCTTACGTTTCTCGGCACGGTCTCGTCGTGGATGATTCTATCAAGCGTTTCCAGAACCTCTTCAAGCCCTTTCTTCGCCATGCTCCTCACCTCGCAAAACTGGAAAATTTTAATAGCTCGGAATCAAATGGAAATCGTGAGTGATAAAAAAATTTCGGAAAAGGGAATTGCAAGTGCAGCAGAACTTCTTTACAAAGGGGCGAAAATGCTTGCCCATAGCTGCCCGGAGTGCAAGATGCCTCTCTTCGAGAAGGATGGAAAAATCTTCTGTCCTTCATGTGGGAGGGAAGTCGTTATAGAGGAAGATTCGGCAGCTAAGGCCGAATCAGAAGAGAAACCACCGGAAAGCACAAAGCCGGCAGTGAAAGCAGATTATGATGAGGCAGTGGAGAAGATTGAAATGGCCATTTCTAAGGTCTGCGATATGATGGTAGAGTCAAGAAGTGTTGAGGAGGTAAGAGTTCTTTCAGATTCCCTTGAAAAGCTTGTCGATGCGCTGAAAAAATTAAGGGAATAGAAAATATTTTATCCGCGCTGTGCTACACCTTTCATGGACAGGTTCACAGCCCTTGCCATAATCTTTTTGGCAACTGTTCTGCTCGCCGCGGGAGCGATAGCCTACTTCTTCTCCCCGCTCTTCCTCCTCAGATTAATCCTGTTCCTTGCATACCTCGGAGTTGCTGCAATCTCCGCAATAATGGCTGGTGTGCTGATATACGCAAAATCGAAGTACACACTTCCCTCGCTGCTTTCGCTCATCGCCTCTCTTTACGCCCTGTATCAGTGCTACACCTGGGAGAATCCGATGCATGTGGCGTACATCACCGCGGCTTACATCCTCGCCTTCGCCTTCGGACTTTGGTGGATTTCGGAGCCGGATCTGACCCTCTACGAGAGGTTGAGGAGTGCAAAGGCCCTTGAAAATGCCGGCAGATATAGGGCAGCGGCAAGAAAGTACGAAAAGTCTGGAAACTATAAGAGTGCAGCAGAATGCTACCTCAAAGCAGGGATGGAGGAGTCGGCTGCATGGTGCTACGAGAAGGCTGAGGAATTCTCAAAGGCTGCTGAAATCTATGAGAAGCTTGCTGCCGAAAAGGGAGACTCGTACTACTGGAAAGAAGCTTACGAGTTCTACAAAAAGGCCGGTGAAATGAGAAGAGCTGCTGAGTGCCTTGAGAGGTACGCCGAGGAGGAGCCGTGGTTCTGGGAGGATGTCGCGAAGATTTACGAGGAAACCGGAGATTCTGAGAACGCCAGAAAATCATGGCACAAGGCTTTGGAGTACTACATCGAGGAAGCTGAAGAGGAGGGGGTTTTCTGGGAGGATGTGACGAAGATTTACGAGAAGCTGGGAGAATCGGAGAAGGCAAGGGAGGCAATGCTGAAGTTCGCCGCATACTGTGAAAGCGAAGCTGAAAACGACCCCATGTGGTGGAAGCACGTTGGTGAGGCTTACCAGTATCTTGGTGAGGAAGAAAAGGCAAAGGAGGCTTTTGAAAAGTATCATAATTATAAGCAGCAGCAAAAAGTATATGATTAATTTCGTAAAATTTTTAAGTTAATCACAATTTTTTCGTATCATGAGTGGGATACTTGGTATTGAGGGGCAAAATATTCGAGAGACCGATGGTAGCGGTATAAACAGAATATGGGTGAAGCACTACGACGAGGGCGTGAGGGACAGGCTCGATTATCCCGTGATGCCCGCTTACAGGATTCTTGAGATGGCTGCTGAAAAGTATGGGAACAAGGTTGGAACAATATTCTTTGGCAATCAGATTACTTACCAGCAGGCGAAGGAAGCTTCTGACAAAGTTGCGGGATTTCTCTTTGACATTGGCATTGATAAAGGGGATAGAGTAATCTTTGCCCTTCCCAACACTCCCCATGCTGCCCCAATAATGGCTGGGATTCTGAAAGCTGGTGGAATCATAGTGCAGTGCAACCCCCTCTACACTCAGAGAGAGATAAAGTTTCTCGCTGAAGACAGCGGTGCAAAGACGATGTTCTGCATGGACATGATGTACTCCAACGTTTCTCCGCTGCTTGACGACGGCACGCTTGATGCAGTAATAACCTGCAGCCTTCAGGACTTCATGGTTGGCGCTACGATGCCCGACCCGCCTGAAAAGAGAAAGGGGCTTTACTCGTGGAAGAACGTCATGGAGGCTGAGAAGACTGACAGGAGAGCGGAGATAAATCCGAAAGAGGACGTGGCGATGCTGCAGTACACTGGGGGAACGACTGGATTCCCCAAGGGGGTTATGCTCACCCACTTCAACATTGTAGCAAATGCCTATCAGGCTGCCAACTGGGACCCCAAAGCTTCTTCTGCCGATGTGGGAATTGGCATGCTTCCCGTTTTCCACAGCTACGGGATGACGATGATGAACGTTGGAATTCTTGTAGGTGCGACAATTATCCCCATGCCTGACCCCCGAAACTACCCGATGGTTCTTCAGGCCATTCAGACCTTTAAAGTTACAACCCTCGCAGCCGTGCCGACGATGTACATCGGGATGCTGAAGCTTCTTGAGGAGAACGGCTACGATTTGAGCTCCCTGAGAGTGTGTACGAGCGGAGCAGCTCCGCTGCCAATAGAGGTGAAGAGGAGGTGGGAGGAGCTTACGGGTAAGAGGATTACTGAGGGCTACGGGCTGAGCGAGGCGTCGCCGATAACTCACGGAAACCCCATATACGGGCTGAACAAGGAGGGGAGTGTAGGGCTGCCCTATCCCGACACGATAGCAGTGGTGATTGACGATGAGGGAAACATCCTCCCGCCCGGAGAAGTGGGGGAGCTTGTAATAAGAGGGCCGCAGGTAATGAAGGGCTACTGGAACCGCAAGGAGGAGACAGAGAACACTCTAATCAACGGATGGCTTTTAACGGGGGACATGGCGAAAATGGACGAGGACGGCTTTTTCTACATCGTGGACAGGAAGAAAGACATGATAATCGCTGGAGGGTTCAACATCTACCCGAGGGAAATCGAGGAAGTGTTGTACGAACATCCAGCGGTTGCGGAAGCTGCTGTTGTTGGCATTCCAGACCCCTACAGGGGAGAGACTGTCAAGGCCTTCATAGAGCTCAAGCCGGGATGGAAGGGAAAGGTGACGGAGGAGGACATAATAAAGTTCTGCAAGGAGAGGCTTGCTCCTTACAAGGTTCCCAAGCTCGTTGAGTTCAGAGATGAGCTGCCGAAGTCTCTTGTGGGGAAAGTTCTCAGGAGAGTTCTCAGGGAAGAGGAGATGAGGAAGCAGGGTTAAAGTTTGAGCCTCATGAGGTACCACTGCCTCGCCCCAAAATTTTTTTCCGCAAAGCGGTTGTCGAGCATTTTGGCAACTTCAAAGCCAAATTTTGTCAGAAGGCCAATGCCAGCGTCGTTGTCAACGGAAACGTAGCACTCGATTTCCTTTCCCCCACCCTCCTTCACTCTTTCTACGATTTTTTCAAGCAACGCCGAACCTGCTCCGCTGTTCCTTCTCAGCGGTGAGACGGCGATGAAGTTTATCACCGCCTTACCCTTCTTTGGCTTGGGGCAGAGGTAGCGGATGAGCATTGACAACTTCAGCCCTTTGACAAATCCAAGCTCCTTTTTAAGAAAATCAGAGATGGGGAGCCTCTGTTTGAGGGAGTATGATGCAAAGCCTATAATTCTCTCAGCCTCAACCACAAGGCACTCTTCAGTGTGCGTGGAGAAAAACTTGAAGAAAAGCTCCCTCGCCAGCTCTGTGTCACCAAAAATCCCGTTCAGCTCTCTGCCAAATGAAAGGACGAGGATTCTTACGGCATCCCTCGCATCTTCTTCTCTAAGCTCTCTGACTCTCATACTCCCTGATTATCTCAGCCGCCCTCTTGAGGTTTTCATGGGAGTTGGCGTAGCTGATTCTCACGTAAGTCTCATTTCCGTCTCCGAAGGGCAGGCCGGGTGTGACGGCAACTCCAAGCTTGATAAGGTTCTCGGTATACTCCATGCAGTCCTGGTTAACGTTTACGAACATGTAGAAGGCCCCTTCAGGCTTAACCACGTCGTATATTTTACTTAGCTCCGAGTAAAGGTAATCCCTCCTCTGCCTGAACTCCCTGACCATTTTTGAGACGATGGAGTCGAACAACCCTTCTGCCATAACCTCAGCCACAGCCTTCTGGGCGAAAGCTGGAGCGCAGACGCCATTAACCTGATGAACCTTCAGCATCGGGTCGATCAGCTTTTCATCGGCTATGGTGAAACCAATCCTCCAACCAGTCATGGAGAGGGATTTGGAGAAGCCATTAACACACACAACGTTTTCGTAGCCGGCAAGGGAAGTTGGTTTGACGTCGTAATATATCTGGTCGTAGATTTCGTCGCTCACTACAATTGCTTTATTGTCAGCGGCGATTTCAACAATTGCCCTCGCATCCTTCTCGTCAATTACCGCCCCGGTTGGGTTGTTGGGGTAGTTTAGGAAAATGACGCTCACGTTCCTGTCAATGATTTCGTTCAGCTTCTCGACGTTTGGCAGAAAGCCATTATCGTGGGTTCTGAGCTGAACGATTTGGCCCCCACACATCTTGGCGTAGGTGAAGTAGCTCAGGAAGTTGGGTGAGGGGATAACAACCTTGCTTCCCTCCTCGATGAAAGCGAGAGATGCGTTAAGCAAAGCCTCGCTGCCTCCAGCCGTAACCATCACATTGCTGGAGTCAACTCCATATCTCTCTGCAATGGCGCTGCGAAGCTCCTCAAGGCCGAAGTTGGAGGTGTAATGAGTGAAGCCGGCATTCATGGCTCTGCATGCCCTCTCAACAACCTCCTGCGGAGTGTCGAAGTCTGGCTCGCCTATTGTTAGGCTGATGATTTCCCTACCCTCCTTCTTTGCTCTTTCGACAATTTCGAACATCCTTCGAATCATCGACGTGGAAATCTGAGAGAGTCTTGCTGCTTCCCTCATTGGTTTTGTGTGGGGAGTGGGTTATTTAAAGATGTTTGGTTTTGTTTGGGATGGTGTCAGATACTACACAACTCCAAAAATGTCAGCTACCTCTCCCTTCTTTGTCAGCTCGAGAGTTCTGACAATCTCAGCTCTTTCTCCACCTTCTCTGTAGTAAACTCCGGAAGTTGCATAGTGTCTGGTGATGCAGAGTAATTTGCGGTTTGGATTCTGCAAGCTTTTCCCTCAGTTTTCCTTTAAAGTTAGCTTTATGAAGCTTGTAGTCCCTACTTTTCTCTCAAAGGAAGACTCTGATAAAGTAAGAAATATAATCCATGAGGAAGTTGTATTAAATATGCTGAATTGAAAATTAAAATCCCCGAAGACTTAAAGAGGAAGATGGATGAGCTTGGTGTTGATTGGTCGCCAGCGATAAGAAGAATGATTGAAAGGGAAATTCAAAATTTAAGCGAAATTGAAAGAATAATATCCAAGAGCAGGATGGCAGAAGAAGATGCCTTAGAGCTTGGCGAGAAAGTCAGCAAATCTATTGCAGAGAGGTTCAGGAAGCATGTTACTGGTGATAGATGCTAATGTATTATTTGCTGCTCTTATTGCCAGAAGTGGGACATTCAGGGTTTTTGCAACTGGAGGTCGTTTTTAATTTTCTGGAAGAACAATTCCGTTTGAAGACTTTCAGGACAAGTATTATGAGGCTAAGGACATTTCTCCTGACCCCGACGACGTTCCTTCCTTGCACTCGCATTAAAATTAAACTGTGCGATTTGGTCAAACGACAGGAGATTAAAGGAGCAAAGTGCTGTTAAAGTTTATAATAACAGGAAATACTCCAATTGCTTGAAACTTGAGTTAGAAAAAACTTAAATTCTCCTTTAACAACCAAAAATAGGTGATGAATCTAGCAGGATCTGAGCCGTGGCGATGATGACGGCTGTACTCTCTGATTACAGCAAGTCCCTCTCCGCCATCTCTATGGTTCTCCTTATTGCCTCCTGAAGTGCCTCCGGCAGACCCTTAATCTCAATCTCCATGAATCCCCTGACTATCGCCGAAATTGCTTCGTCTCTGCTAAGCCCCCTCGACATGAGGTAGAATATCTCCTCCTCGGCAATTTTGCCTATGGCAGCTTCATGGCTCAGCTCAACATTTGGATATCTCGCCTCAAGTTCGGGAATCGCGTCAATCAGCCCGCTCTCAGACAGCATCAAACCCTTGCACTCGAGATGTCCCTTAACCTCAGGGGCATCTCCGATGATGTGTCCTCTTGCGATGATCTTCCCGCCTTTGCTTATGGTTCTCGATATGATTTCAGCTCTGCTGTTTTCACCCATCAAAACAGCTCTCGATCCAGAATCGACGACGCTGCCTTCAAGAGCAACAATTACGCTGTTGAATATCACAGTACCATCCTTCTCCACGTAGGCTGTGGGATAGGTCTGGACGAGCTTTACGGGATTGAGCAGGATGTAGTTGCTTATGAAGGTTCCACCCTCCTCCACCTTTATCGCTGTTCTTGGCCTCACCTCTATAGTTGTATCCCAGCTGTGTATCATGGTGAAGGAGAGCTTTGCGTTCTTTTTAACAAAAAACTCCGATATACCGATGTGCATTCCCGCCACGCCGGGATGAGAGGTGCAGCCGGAAATGATGTTGAGCTCCGAACCTTCCTCAGCTATCACAATGTTGTGGACTCTCTGCTTCTCAACCTTTTTCAGGTAAAGGCAGGCCTCCACGGGTATTTCAACTTTTGCTCCTGGCAGAGAGCGGATGAAGTAGCCGTTGACGTCCTCTGTGTCGGCCATTCTCGTAAACTCATCCTGATCCTTACGCAGAATCTTCCAGAAGTAGTCCTTAACCCAGTCGTACTTCTCCATTGCCTGCTTTATGCTCATCACTTCCACACCTTCGAAGAAGGATGAGAAAGTCTTAGCATCCTGGTCTTCCTGCAGGTAAACTCCCGACCTCTTGGACTTGTCAAGCTCAATTCCGACTTCCTTCAGCCTTTCCTTATCTACTCCGAGTTCTCCATATTCGCCAGACATTTCGCCAAACACCCCTCATACCCGTGGTTTCTAATCTGGTTCAGAATATCCTTCGGCTCGCCTATGCAGGCAATCCTGCCATTGTAAAGAATGGCCGCATAATCAGCATCGACGTAATCCAGAATGTGTCCCTGATGGGTTATGATTATCCCGGACTTCGTCCTCTCCCCCTCTTCCTTATCCCTTTCGAGGAGAGTTCTGATTGCCTCACCGATTAATGCAACATTCTCAAGGTCAACGCCGCTGTCAGGCTCATCGAGAAGAACCAGGTCGGGATTCATCAGCATTAGCTGCAGCAGCTCTGACCTCTTAACCTCTCCTCCTGAGAAGCCCATGTTGATTTCCCTATACAGGTGGTCCGTCATCCTCATTTTCTCCGCAAGCTCCAGGATTTTGTCCTCTCCGTAACCACCAACTCTCGCGCAGTACCTCAGCACGTCAATCAGCTTTACCCCACTTATTTTTGGTGGATTCTGAAAAGCGATGCCAATTCCCAGCTTTACCCTCTCGTTGGTGGGCAAATTTGTGATATCCACATTTTTGAACAGGATTCGACCGCTTGTAACCTTGTACGACGGGTTCCCAATCAAGGCATTGAGAAGGGTCGATTTGCCCGACCCGTTTGGGCCGAATAGCACAAAGGTCTCCCCTTCTTTGATGAAGAGATTAACGTTTTTGAGTATCTTTTTCTCACCAACCTTGACTCCGAGGTTAACAACTCTAAGCACACCCATACAAGTTAACGCTTTCCTGAGCTATTTAATGTTTCGTGAGTTTTCCTGGAGTGTAAGGATTGCCTCAGTCAACCTTATTAACACTCAGGAAAAATTGCTTCGATGGACATTGAAGGCTACGCGAGAAGGATGCTCGAAAAAATGGGTGAAGACGAGGTTAAAAAGGTCCTGGCGGAGAGAATAGCCGAAATTAAAAACTGGAGCCTTGAAAGGGCAATGCGATGGGCTGAGGCCGTTATCGTTGAAGTAAAGAACGCCTACGGCAAAACAAACTGGCTTCTGGACTACTACCGCTCAGGAGTCACTATGGGTGAGTTTGGAGTCGGTTCGAGGGGTAGGGGAGACTTCTACGTTCACGAGAAGATTGCGGAGGTTATAGGTGACTCCGGGGCGGTTGTTTCTTCGAAGGATTTGGATGATGCGGGAGTGGTGAAGTTTGGGGACTTCTACATCTCCGTTGCAATTGACGGCATCCATTCGAGGCTGAGCGAGTTTCCCTTTATTGCCGGATTTCACGTAACGAGAGCAGCAATGAGGGATGTTTACGTCATGGGCGCTGAGCCTGTAGCTGTTTTCTCCGACATCCACATTGCGGATGATGGGGATGTCAGCAAAATCTTCGACCACATTGCTGGTATAACAGCAGTCTGCGAAGCTGTAAAAGTTCCGCTTGTGAGCGGGAGCACGCTGAGAATTGGAGGAGACATGGTCATAGGGGAGAGGATGACGGGCGGAGTTGGCTGCGTTGGTGTTTCAAAGCACATAACCCCCCGCAGAAATGTGAGGGATGGAGACATAATTTTGCTGACTGAGGGGGCTGGAGGGGGGACTGTAGCGACAACTGCCATTTACTACGGCATGCACGAGATTGTTGAGGAGACAATCAACCTTGACTTCATAAAGGCTGTGAGGGCCATTTTCAAAGCTGACCTCGTCAGAAGAGTCCACTCCATGAGCGATGTCACCAATGGAGGAATAAGGGGTGATGCGGAGGAGATAGCCAAGGTTTCAGGTTTAGCCCTTATTTTCGACTACGACAAGGTCAGGAACTGTGTAAATTCGAGGGTGCTCAAAATGCTTGAAGAGCTTGAAATTGACTTCATGGGCGTATCAATTGACTCCTTGATGGTTGTGTGTGATGCTGAGACGGCAGAGCTCGTTAAAAGTGCTGTGAAAGAGGCAGGAGTAAGGATTGAGGAGGTTGGCTGGGTTGAGAAGGGAAGGAAAGGAGCTTTTGTCGTTGAGGGTGGAGAGATTAGGGAGATAAAGCCGAGGTTCAGGGAGTCGGCATACACACCCCTCAAGAAAGTTGTTGGGGAGGAAACACCGCCCGACTTCGAGGAAATGCGCAGGAAGGTGGATGAAGCAGCGATGAAGGCTGTGGAGAAAAAGAAGAGGGTTCTTGAGAGGCTTGGAAGGGTTTGATTCGGGTTTTTGGAAAATTCATAATTCTTTTGGGGTTTGATTCAGGCCTCTTCTCTTATTTCCCTGTTTATCCTGTCCTCAAGCTCCAGCAGAATCTTTAGAATGGTGAAGTAAAGCTCAGCCAGCTTGTTCTTCTCCCATTCAGCGTACTTCATTATGATTCTGTCAAGCTTGCCCTGCAGCTTCCCCATCCTGTAGAGCAGGTAGAGCATGTCCTCAACGCTGTTGCTGAAGGTGAACTCCACACCCCTCTCCCTCTCATAGAGCCAAGCCCTCCTTATAGTCTCTCCAATGGTGCCGTAGTCTATCTGCAGGAAGTCCTTTCGCGTTCTGAAAAGCTCCTCCAGCTCATATCTGTTTGGCAGCACCATATCGTTAATAATCGCCGATAACTCCACGATTCTCGTGAAGAAGATGTAGAAGATTGGGTTGAATATGTTCCCGCTCTTCTTGAGGTTCTTTGCCCTCTCCACAAGGTCGGCATCGAACAGCTCTTTAACCTCTCTTTCAAACTCACTCAGATTCATTCCTGTGATAATCGGGGGAAGGTATTATAAATCTTGCCGGTAATGCGAAAAGGTGCAGATTGAGTTTTACAGAAGGAAATACGGTAGGGGTTGCAGACCCCACCTTTCTCTCTGCATTGAGGGACAGCACTACCACGTCGATACCTCCCCGGCAGATTACGGGATGAACCTCATCACCCACGCCCACACAGACCACTACGGCCAGAGGAACATGGACAACAGCAGGGCAGTAGCGAGCAGAGAGAGTGCGGCGATACTTGAGGCCTGCACAGGCAAAGTATTCTCCGGAGTTACTTTTGAGGTTGGGAGCAGGATAAGGCTCAGCGATACAAAAATTAAAACCTACCCCACCTACCACATGCACGGTTCCGCAGCTTTTTATTTTCAGGATAGCGACATTCTGATTACCGGAGACGTTAAGGACTACTCAAAGCTGCCGAAATGCAAAATTCTTGTCACCGAAGCAACCTACGGCCACCCTTCCCACATCTTTGAAGAAGAGGTGGAGAAGCTTTTGAAGGTCGCTTCATCAAACAAAGCGGTTTTTGGCGCTTACCCCATCGGAAAGGCTCAGAGAGTGGCGGAAATTCTGAGTAAGGATGGGTTTGGATTCTCTGCAGAGGAGAAGATTGCGAGGATTTGCAGTGCAGTCGGCCTGAAACCCTCTGACGGCCCTCTCATCGCCTCACCCCGGAACCTTCCTCTTTACGGTGGTGGATACATCCTCACCGCCCATAAGTTCTACAGGTGGCCGAGGATAACCCTCAGCGACCATCTCGATTACAGGGGGATACTTGAGATGATAGACCACTGCGAGCCAGAGGAGGTCCTTTTTTACCACGGAAAGCCGTCAAAAAGACTACTGGAGCATCTGAAAAATGAAGGGATAGTTTGCAGAACTTTGAACGATTTGCCGGTTATGAAATAAAATTGTCCCAGCTCTCCTATGGAATTACTTCTACACCTCTTGCTCTCGCCTGCCTTCTCAACCTCTCGTCGAAGGTTGCAAGGCTTATTTTTTCCCTACCAGCAACAGCAAGTATCAACTCGTCGTTGTACCTTGAAAGGCTTAATCCCCCACCTACAATTCTTTCCAGTGCTGACAAAACGATTTGCTTATTTTCTGAAACCATTTTCGTTTTATAGTGGTTAAGATACTCCTCCACTTTGTATTTGATTTCTTTCACGTCCACCTTCAGTGATTTGAGGACCCAAACATACTCGTGAATAACTATCGTAGGGATTACCCACACATCAATTCTATCGAGGAGTTGCATGGCTTCCTGATGAAAAACGCTGTCTTCAAAGGTGTCGTAGACTATAACATTTGTATCTATGACGGCTTTCATAAGTTATCGCCCATTCCCTCAGCTATCAGCGCCTCTATCTCGTCCGGCGTAAGCTTTCTTCCCGCTTTCAGCTTCCTTCTCTCTCCACCGAGCTTCCTTATAATGGCCTCTCCCTTCTCCTCGTTGTATTCAACTTCAAGCACATCGCCCAGCTTTAATCCCATCTTTCTCCTAACTTCGGCAGGTATAGTAATCTGAAAATTCCTAGTAACTTTTACTTTCATAGGTCATTTTTTGGAGTAGTAGTTAATAAAGATTACCATGCGAGTTCGTGAAATCTTCTCTCAAACTCTCCAAATTGACTTCTTTACCCTGCCTAAGACTTTATACAGCTTCTCAGCTCTTTTTTCTGAAGTTTTTTGCTTTCTGTAGTCCAGAAAAGTATGAACATTTTGCTGGTTTATCTCCCTCCCTACTCTCCCGATCTGAATCCGATCGAAAACGTCTGGAAGAGTGTTAAAAGGTTCGTTTCAGAAATATCTCGCCGAGTATAGAAGAACTGAAGGAGACAATTGCTAAAGCTTTCAAAAAGCTGACAGAGTCAATATCGTATGCAATTCTGGGGTGATAAGTTCAAGATTTATGAACTTAACCATAAATTAATTCCGAGCAAATTCATCATTGAAGTCGATGCTCTTGATCAACATCTGATCAATCTAAGTAAGGTAAAGAATCTTTTATCAGCTAACTAAAAGGAGAAACATGTCTCAGCTTTCCTACCCCTAACAAATCCTTAACTTTCACCTACTTTCTACATGGAACGATCTGGAACAAACTTTGAACCATCTCATTCAACAGATCTGGTTTTCTTGAACTTAGTTTCCCACCTTAAGCAAATTATTGAGCTTTTTTAGAGCTGAACAGGCAGCAAAATTAAAAATTTAAGAATTTAGTGGGCTCGGCCCGATTCGAACGGGCGACCTTCGCCTCGTCAAGGCGACGTCATGACCCCTAGACCACGAGCCCCTGTTTGTCTGTTTGAGGGATGTCTTATGAATTTTACGGTTACTGTGCTTATCTGTAGTATCCCGAAATAACTTTACACTCGAACTTTGCCACGTGAGGAAGCTAATGAACAAGGACATACTCAGAATAGTCTTTATGGCCTTCATGGACGACGCTTCAAGGCTGATCACTGTTAGTGTTTTTGATGAGGCAACGACTGAGAACAGATCAAGGTTCTGAGAGAGATTGCTGAGTATGGCATTCCTGAAGAGATTCTTACCGACCACGGAACTCAGTTCGTTGCTGCGAAAAGCAGAGAGAAGGTTAAGCACATTCTTGCGAGAGTAAAGGTTGAGAGAAAGTGAAAAGTTTAGCTCAGTTGAAGCAGTTGTTGGATGGCATAATGAGATTAAGCCTCATAGAAGTTTGGAGTGGGATGAACTCTGCAATGCTTTCTGGTGCAAGCTTCCTCCAATTGAAGGGAAAATAATTGGGATGCCAAGTTGTGTTTTGATCGTTGATTCTCCAAAATCTTATATAATCCGTAAAAATTAATCTTTAACATGGAAAGAATAACTCTCGAAATCGACGCCCTGAAGATTTCCGTGCTTAAAGGGAAGGAGAAAGACGTGATGTACATCCATGGCTCGGGATGCGATGCAACTCTCTGGGAAAGGCAGCTTGAGGATGTTGGAGGCTACGCCATTGACCTGCCTAACCACGGCCGTAGCTGCGCGGCGGAGATAAGGGACATTGGTGATTACGCCTACTTCGTTGCAAAGGCCGTGAAAAAGCTCATGGGCAAGGCTGTTATAGTCGGTCACAGCCTCGGAGGAGCGGTTGCACAGAAAATCTATCTTGAGTATCCGAAGGTTGTGAAGGCTCTGGTGCTCGTTGGAACAGGGGCAAGGCTAAGAGTTATGCCCGAAATTCTAACTATGCTTAAGGAGAAGCCCGCAGAGGCTGCAGAATTGGTTTCAAAGTATGCTTTCTCGAACCAAGAGCTTGCAAAGGAGTTCTCTAAAGTTTTTGCGGAGAGGGCGGGGGTTCTCCATCTCGACCTCTCCCTCTGCGACAGATTCGACCTTCTCGAAGACTACAGGAGCGGAAAAGTAAAGGTGGATATCCCAACGCTTCTCATCGTTGGGGAGAAAGACGCTTTAACACCCGTGAAGTACTCCGAGTTCTTCAAAAAGCACATTCCGTCAGCGGAAATGGTTGTTATCCCGGAAGCGGGCCACATGGTTATGCTTGAAAAGCCCGATGAGTTTAACAGAGCCCTAAAAAATTTTATTGAGAAGCTGTAATCAATTTTTCACTATCTGTAGAATTTCCCTGAACGCAGGATGTTCTGCAGACTCGAGAAGCTCGTAAACTATGCTCTCCCACGTGGTAAGCTTTATTCCCTCACCAGCGAGCCTCATTAACGCAATTTCCTTGTTCTCAGCTTTCCTCGAGCCTGTGCAGTCAGCGACGACGTAAACATCGTACCCAGCCCTCTTCATGTCGATTGCTGTCTGCAGAACGCAGATGTGCGCCTCTATTCCTGCCAGAATTACTTTCTCAGGCTTAAGCTCTTCTATTTTTCTTCTGAAGTTCTCGTCTTTGTAGCAGCTGAAGGTAGACTTTACTATTGGCTCTTCAGCGTATTCAGCAAGCTCATCAACCGTTTTGCCGAGCTTTATCTGCTCTGTGAAGATAACCGGCTGTTTTAAGGCGACTATAGCTTTAACGAGCTTTACCGTCCTTTTCAGCATCTCTTCAATTCCTTCAATGTGTGGGGCAAGCTTCTCCTGCACGTCCACCACGACCAGAGCCATAGGTTTATAATCCCGTCAATCCTTTATTAGCTTATGGTTTGGTTCTTCGAGTACTACGACGGATGCGGCCTGGCAATCAAAGTGAAAAAGAAGCTTTACGAGGCAGAAGGGGTTCAGAAAGTCGAGATTTATGAGACCGAATCGATGGGAAAAATGCTCGTCATCGACGGAAAAATTCAGCTCACAGAACTTGATGAACCCTTCTACCACGAAATGCTCGTTCACGTTCCGATGCTTTCCCACGAAAATCCGAGAAAGGTTGCGGTCATAGGTGGTGGTGACGGTGGAGCGCTGAGAGAGGTTCTGAAGCACAATGTTGAGAGGGCGGTGCTGGTTGACATAGACAGGAACGTTATCGACCTATCAAGAAAGTTTTTGAAGATTGACCACGGTGCATTCGAGGACGAGAGGGTTGAGATAGCGATTATGGATGGAAAGGAGTTTCTGAGAGACTGCGAGATTTTTGATGTGATCATAGTGGACAGCACTGATCCAGTAGGTGTTAGCGACACGCTCTTCGACAGAGAGTTCTTCGAGCTTGCGAGGCAAAAATGCGATGTGATAAGCCTTCAGTCTCAGTCTCCTCTAATTCAGAAGGAGTACTTCAGAACGCTGCTTGTCAACTCCGCCCCCTTTGAAAGGAGGGATGTTTACCTGTCATGCGTTCCGACCTACCCTCTTGCCCTCTGGAGCTTTATAATTGGTGGAGAATACGACTTCAGCAATCTTGAGGAAAGGTTTGAAAGAATAAAGGGGAAAACCGTTCACTACAACCCTGATGTCCACAGAGCTGCATTTGCTTTGCCTGAGTGGCTCAAAAAGGAGGTGGAAGCATGTATCTGACAAAGGAGGAGGAGAGGCTGCTTGAGAGTGACAACGATACAATAAGAAAGTGCATGGAAATTCTTGTTGCAGAAGGAGAGGCAAATGATGCCGAAAGGCTTGTGGAGGTAAAATCGGCGCACATTTCAGGGGTTAGCTACGACAACATCGGTGAAGCTGGACTGGAGTGGCTCGAGAGTCTTGATGCCAAGCTGAAAGTTCCCGCAACGCTCAATCCTGCGGGCATGGATGTGGAGAGATGGAGGGAGATGGGTATAGATGAGGAGTTCTATGAGAAGCAGATGCGCGTTCTGAGGGTTTTTGAGAGGCTTGGGGTTAGGATGACTCTGACGTGCACACCCTACTACCTTCTCAGGCCAGAGTTCGGCGACCATCTGGCCTGGGCTGAAAGCTCTGCAATAGTCTACGCAAACTCCATAATAGGGGCGAGAACTGAGAGGGAGAGCGGGCCATCAGCAATAGCTGCTGCCATAATCGGCAAAATTCCCTACTACGGTGTGCACATAAAGGAGAACAGGGCACCGACAATCTTCGTCAGGCTAAAGGGTGACCTTGCAGCAGCGGGTTACAAGGCTGGAAAGGAGTTGAGAGACCAAATACCCTACTTCGTCTTTGACAGGAGCGTGACTGAGGAGGAGTTAAAGCTTCTCGGTGCGGCGCTTGCCGCAACCGGAAATACCGTGATGTTCCACGCCGAAAATTACACCCCCGAGTGGAAGGATTTTGAGAAGCCGGCTGAAAAAATCGAGGTTGACGATAGGCTTGAAAGGGCGTGTGAGCCAGATTTAATCACAATTGGATGTCCTCACGCCTCTGTCAGGGAGCTTGAAACGATCTTAAAGCTGATGGGGGGCAGAAAAGCCAAAAAAGAGTTCTGGGTGTTTACAGCAAGAGATGTTGCGAGAAAAGCTGAAAAAATCGTCCAGAAGCTTGAGGAACTTGGCGTAAAAGTTTTCTCGGACACCTGCATGGTGGTGTCACCGGCAACCTCAAAGTTCAGGTGCATTATGGTGAACTCTGGAAAGGCGCTGTACTACCTCCCGAACAAAAGGGATGTTGATGTAGCCTTTGGCGACTTAAGGAAGTGCGTCGAGACGGCCGTTAGCTGATCTTCAGCCATTTTTTGATGTTATCCCGAACCTTTTCCGTGTTCTCTCTTAGCTCCCTCCTCTTAACGAGCAAGTAATCAGCTTTTTTGGCTCCGCACTTCAGAGCGAAGCTTTTGTAAAATTCGGCATATCTTCTCTCGTCAAAGCCACCGTAGCAGATTATCATTCGGATTTCCCTGCCTTTAGCGAACTTTTTCAGGAAGGCTGTTACAGGTGGGCAGTTGAAAGTCCATTTCGGGAAGCAAAGGATTATTTCTTTACCTGTCGGAGGCTGGACGTCAATTTTAACTGCCATGCAGGGGACGAAGGAGAGCAGAAGCCATGCAATGTAGGGAAGCCTGAGGCTCTTGATTTCTCTTAACTCAACAGCGAGCTCATCTGCAACCATTTCCGCAATTTTTCTGCTGTTGCCGGTGAAGGTGAAGAAGTAAAGGTTCACAAGCTTTGTTTTGCTTGATTTTCAAAAAGGTTTGGGGCATAGGAAAGTCGGATAGCAGCATGCATATATTGAACAGAATCCAACCTTGTAGAACTCCACTGCTCATCAGCCCCTTCTGCCTTAAACTGGTGCCATATTTTTCAGTATTTAAAGATGGTTTTGAAACCAATTTGACAGGGCTTTAAAACTCCCTCAACCAAAACAATAAAAATTATCAACCTCTCAGCCAACTCCTTTTATGCCAGCCTACGTCTTCAGCAAGGAGAGCTTTCTGAAGTTTCTTGAGGGGCATCTGGAGGATGATGTTGTTGTCGTCGTCTCAAGCGATGTGACGGACTTCTGCAAGAAGCTCTCCGAGTCAATGGTTGGGGAGAAAGAGTACTGCTTTGCTGAATTTGCCTTTCCAGCAGACATCTTTGATGCGGACGAGGACGAGATTGACGAGATGATGAAGTACGCCATCGTTTTTGTGGAGAAGGAGAAGCTGAGCGAGGCGGGTAGAAACGCAATCAGATGAGATGGCAGGAGTTTGAGGGGGAAGTAAGGAGGATTTGCGAGGCACACGACTTCTCAACGAAGTTCAGGTTCGTTTTCAAAGATGAGGAGGGGAGGGCAGAGATTGACGTTGTGGCCGAGCGCTACGGAATTGTGCTGTGCTTCGATGCCAAGCTATACTCAGCCTCAAGGTACAGAGCTTCCCAGCTGCGAAGAGAGGCAGAGAAGCACAGAAGGCGCTGCGAGAGGTTTTCTGCCTTAATCGGAAAGAGAGCCATTCCTGTTGTTGTTAGCTTAATTGACGATTCACTGCGCTTTCACTCAGGCTGCATAATCGTCCCCTATCACTCCTTAAACGAGTTTCTGACGAACCTGCACTTCTACTTGGCAGAATTCGGCTTCCTTTAGCTGTTTTGATGTTTTCAGCCCCTAATCTCCCTCGCCAAACCTCTCCCCCACCCACTTACCGAAGTTCAGCAGGGTGTTCTCGCTGAAGTAGTTCCCTATGACCTGCAGGCCAACCGGCAGGCCTTTAACCATCCCGACGGGAACGCTCAAGGCAGGCAATCCCGCAAGGTTCACGGGGACGGTGTTCACATCAGCTTTATACATTGTCAGCGGGTCGGCCAGCTCCCCGATCTTGAAGGGCAGTGCTGGCATTGTTGGCGAAATCAGAACATCATACTCCTCAAAGGCCTTCTTGAAATCCCTTATGACGAGCGTTCTCACCTTCTGCGCCTTGAGGTAGTATTTTCCGTAGTAGCCTGCTGACAGAGCGTAGCTGCCGAGCATTATTCTCCTCTTCACTTCATCACCAAAGCCCTCGGCCCTAACCTTCGAGAAGTATCTCCGCCAAGAGTCCAGCTTTTCAAGGGCGAAGCCGTATCTCACTCCATCATACCTTGCGAGGTTGGATGAAGCCTCGCTCATGGCGATGATGTAGTACGCAGCGAGGGCATACTTGAAGGAGGGCATGCTCACCTCTCCAACCTCATGCTTCTCCCTGATAACCTCAACAGCTTCGTTGAAGCGTTTCATGACGTCATCATTTCCTCCCATCTCCGCAATTATGCCAACCCTCAGCTTCCTGTCCTCTGGCTCAAACCTGAACTCCCTTCCTGCGTTGGTTGAGTCCCTCGTATCTTTGCCCGCTATCACCTCAAGCAGCAGAGCCAGATCCTCGATGCTGTCTGCCATCGGCCCTATCTGCTCAAGGGAGTTGGCGTAGGGAATTAAGCCATACCTCGAAACGAGGCCGTAGGTTGGCTTCAGCCCGTAAACTCCGCAGAAGCTTGCTGGACACCTTATGCTCCCCCCAGTGTCGCTTCCCAGCGAAAGAACAGCCTCATCTGCAGCGATTACCGCACCACTCCCACCGCTGCTCCCTCCTGCAACTCTCGCTTCATCGTGGGGATTTCTCACAACTCCAAAGTAGCTGGTTTCCGTTGTGGTGCCCATGGCAAACTCGTCCATGTTGGCCTTGCCGATGATTATGGCCCCTTCCTGCTTCAACTTCTCGACAACATGGGCATCAAAAACAGGCCTGTAGTTGCTGAGCATCTTGGAGGCGCAGGTTGTGAGAATGCCCTTTGTTGAGATGTTGTCTTTAACAGCAACAGGAATCCCCGCAAGCCTACCCTTCAGCTCTCCCCTGTCATACTTTTCGGCCATTTTCAGCGCTTCATCCTTGCAGACAGTGATGTAGGCGTTCAGCCTGCTCTTCTCAATTCTTTCGAGCATCTCAGAGACGGCATCGTAGCATCCCTGGCTCTCAACCTTCTCCTTCCATTCTGCAATCCTCACTCCACCACCCTCGGCCCCTTGAAGTAGCCCTCCTCCTTATGCTTCGCGTTGCTCAAAGCCTCCTCCTGCTTCAGACACTCTCCCGGCTCATCTTCTCTGAAGACGTTGGTCAGGGGAAGAACGTGAAAGGTGGGCTCAACATCCTCCTCGACCTCGTCGAGGATGTTGAAGTAATCGAGAATCGTCTCAAACTCCTTCCTGAACTTCTCCGCCTGCTCCTCAGTTATCTCAATTTTTGCGAGCTCGGCAGTGTGGTAAACATCCTCGATGGATACCATGAAGGGTGGTTAAGGGTGGGTAATAAATGGTTTTTCTAGTTTTGGGGGCTGGGGGTGTGCCTTTAGATGAGGGAATTATTCCATGATGTCACAGAATGTACAACAAACCAAAAATCTCAAAACCTCAAAGCCCTCAAAGCAGCCTCCCTCATCACCCCAACGTCAGGCTCAATGCCCGTCCAGATTTCGAAGGCCTTTGCCCCCTGATGGACGAGCATTTCTATGCCGTAAACGACCTTGCAGCCCCTCTTCTTCGCCTCACGAATCAGCGGGGTTTCCATAGGATTGTAAACGGTGTCAAAGACCAGCTCAACTCCATCGAGCATTGAAGGCGGAACCGGAATTTCTGCCTTAAATCCCCGCATTCCGAGAGGTGTGGCGTTAACAACAACATCCACCTTCCCTTTCAGCTCCTCTACTCTGCTCAAAGGCCAGAAAATGCACTCCCCATATCTTCTCAGCATTTCAACCGCTTCTCTCCCCTTCTCCTCGGTTCTGTTTGCAACGATAACAGTTGAGCCCATATCCAGCAAAGCCAATGCAGCAGCCTTCCCCGCCCCGCCTGCACCAACAACCAGCGCAGTCTTCCCACCAAGCTCGGTTCCCGAAAGGGCTGCCTTGACACCATAAACATCCGTGTTGTATCCCACCATCTCAACAAGGTCGATGGTGTTCACTGTCTTTATCTTAGCCGCCTCACCTTCAAGCTCAACGAACTCCACGACGCTCTCCTTGAAGGGGATCGTGACGTTAAGCCCCCTGAATCCCAAGGCTTTAGCACCGAAAACTGCATCCCTCAGCCTGTCTGGCTTAACCTCAAAAGCCAGATAAATCCCCTCTATCCCCTCATGCTGTAAAGCTGCATTGTGCATTGCGGGAGAGACTGAGTGCTTGATGGGGTAACCTATGACGCCAAGGTAGAGCATGCCTCATAGTGGTCATGCAGTAAAAAAGGGTTTTCGGAGCGGTAAGTATTTATCCAAAGCGGCAGAGTATCGGTGATGAGAAGCTACGAGGAACTCCTTGAAAGAGCCTTCGAGAAGCTTGCAGATAAGGATGTGGTGAGAAGGGAGAGGTTCGAGATACCGAGAGTTAGCATTCAGAGAGAGGGGGCGAGAACGATTTTGAAGAACTTCTCACAGATTGCAAAAACCCTGAACAGAAGTGAGGATCACCTGTACAAGTACATCGTCAAGTCGCTCGGTACTGCCGGCTTCATCGACAACGGAAGGCTGGTTCTTCAGGGCAAGTTTACGGAGAGCGAGCTGCAGAAAGAGGTTGACGATTACGTGAGGCTTTACGTCCTATGCAGAGAGTGCAACTCTCCCGATACGGAATTCATCAAAGAGGAGAGAGTGCTGATGCTCCGCTGCCTTGCTTGTGGAGCTAAGCACCCGGTGAGAAACATCTGATGTTCAGAATGCGAGTTTACAGAGTGAAGGGAGAAGTGCTCGTTGCCGTCTGCGATTCGGACATAGTGGGCAAAACCTTCAGAGAGGGAGATCTGAAAATAGAAGTCAAGGAGAGCTTCTACGGTAGCGAAGAGGTCGGAGAGGAGGAGGTTAAGAGAGCGCTGAGGAATGCAACGATTGCGAACATAACAGGCAAAAAAGCGGTGGAGCTTGCTGCAAGAATCGGCATCATCGACAGAAATAGAGTTCTCTACATAGGAGGATGTCCGCACGCTCAGATGGTAGTAATGTGATTCCCACCCAGGAGATTGCTGCAAAGGTTCTGGCCGAGGTCGAGAGGAGCAGAATTTCGGTAAAGTCGGCTGTTCAGAAGCTTGCCGGGGGCTTTGACTACAAGGTAAGGGGTAGCGTTCACGCCTACAGCGTTGAAACTCTCAAGAGGCTCAACGCAATAGACTACTTCCTTAAATCAACCCTCAAAAAATTCGACGGGCTCGACCCGTTTACCAGAAACCTGCTCAGGATTGCCGTTTACGAGATGAAGTACAAAGGCGTGCATCCAGCTCTCGCCACAGATTCTGCTGTGAGAATTGCAAGGGAAAGGGGAAAGGCCTCTCTTGTTAATGCGGTTCTCCGCAAAGTGGAAAAGCTTGATATTCAGGCAGAGGGCAGGCTGAAGGAACTTTCCCTCACATACTTCCACCCAGAGTGGTTTGTAAAGTACGCCATCGAACTTCTCGGTGAGGATGGGGCGCTGAAGCTGATGAAGGCAAACCTGAGGAATCCCCCAACTTACGTGAGGGTTAATGAGCTGAAAGGGTCTGTGGAATCTGTTAGAGAGTATCTGGAGAAGAACGGCGTCATTCTGGAGGAGACTTTTCTGGATGAGGTTTTCCGCGTTAAAGGTTACGAAAAGCATCCAGCCTCACTTGACTGGCACTCGGAAGGAAAGTACGTTATACAGGACCTGGCATCGTGCTTCGTTTCGCATGCCCTCAACCCATCTCCGGGAGACGTGGTCATCGACCTTGCCGCCGCTCCAGGAATGAAGACCGCCCACATGGCGATGCTGATGCAAAATGAAGGAAGAATCGTGGCGGTTGACAACTCTCCGAGCAGGGTGCGAAGGATGAGGAGCAAGCTGAAGCAGCTTGGTGTCAAAAACGTTGAGATAAAGCTCGGCGATGGATGCGTTTTTGAGTGTGAGGCTGACAAGGCTCTCGTCGATGCACCGTGCTCCTCAACTGGCAACTACGCATCCCAGCCAAACGTCAAGTGGACGTTCGACGAAAGAAAGTTCAGAGCTACAATGAAGGTTCAGAGGAAGATGATTGCCAACGCCCTGAGGAATGCCGATGAAGTCGTTTATGCAACCTGCAGCATAACCTTCGAGGAGAATGAGGAGAATCTGCTCAAAACCGGGGCGAAGATTCTGCCCCTCCCCTCGCCCTTCGGAAGGGGTGTAAGGGAGTTTAGAGGTGTGCTGTTCAGGGACTGGGAAAAGGTCGTGAGAAGCTTTCCACATCTCCACGATACTGCGGGGTTCTTCATCTCAAAGCTGACCCGCGATGGTTAGCGCTGAAAGAGAGGCGGCGAAGGTAAGGCAGTTGGCGGAGCCTATAACATCCCCATTAACTCCACCGAAGTGCTTTTCAGAGTAGGCCTTAAGCAGGAGCACCACAGCAAATCCCGAAGCGAGCGCTGCTAAAGATTCGATGCCCACTTTGTAGCAGAGAAGCACGACGGGAACCGCACCGATGAAAACGTCCTTTGAGGAAATTTTCTCCATAAAATACGAGCCCATTCCGTCCCAAGAAGGCCTGGAGAGGAGCATCAGGAGTAGCATGGAGTACTTTGCGAGAACCTGGGATAGGGCTATTTCCCAGAAGTCTGAGCGGTAGAGCAGGGTGTAAAGCAGGAGAAAGTAAACAACGACAACAGCAACACCACCCGCTCCGGTGTTGAGGTCCTTGATTGCCTCTCTTTTTCGGTTTTTGGGAGCGAAGAGAGCATCCCCGAAGTCAGCGAGACCGTCAACGTGGTTTATGCCCTCAGCCCCAAGGTAGAGCACCAAAGCCAAAAACCTGATATCGACAAAATTCCTGATGAAATGAGGAACGGAAACGATTAGTGCAATCAGGATAGCCGCATAGGGGAAAAGCCAGAGATTTTTTCTAAGCTCCTCAACGTCTCCACCTAACGGCAGAGTCGTTAAAAAGGAAATTGCTGATCTGATTGCCTTAATCATACCTCACACTTTTGAAGCCGTACTCGCCCCTTAGGGGCACAAATCGCACAGAACCCCAGTTCTTCTTCCTTACATTGCCGCTCTCATCCTTTTCCACGATTATCAGCCACTGCACGGAGTCACCTACAGGAATGACCATCCTGCCTCTGGGCTTTAGCTGCTCTATCAGCGGCTTGGGGATGTCAGGCGCCGCAGCGGTGACGTAGATTTTGTCGTAAGGAGCCTCTTTCTCGTAGCCCTTGCTCCCGTCGCCGACTATCACCTCAACATTGTCGTACCCAAGCGCCTTCAGAATCGCCCTAGCCCTCTCCGCCAGTTCAGGAATGTACTCGATGGATATCACCTTCCCGCTCTTCCCGACAATTTCTGCAGTCACAGCGGCGTGATATCCGCAACCCGTGCCCACCTCGAGGACCTTATCCCCCTCCCTCAAATCGAGAAGCTCGCACATGATCGCGACCATGTGGGGTGCGCTTATCGTCTGGCCGTAGCCTATTGGGAGGGGTGTGTCAACGTAAGCTTCATTTTTGTAGCTCTCGGGCACAAAAAGGTGTCTGGGCACCTTTCTTATCGCCTCGTAAACTTTCCTGCTCAGGTTAAGCTCCTGCCTCAATCTCTCTGCCAGCCTCTCTCTTTTCTCATCGTAGTCCATAACCTCTCAGCCCTCTCAACATCAGCAACGGTGTTTACGTTTACGACACTATCTTTCTCGATGCTATATATCTCTTCTTCCTGCCAGGTGTTGATCAGGAGAGAATCAATTATGTTAACTCCCACCGGCTCACCCTCCATAACCACCGTGAGAGCGGGTTTTATCGTTTTCATGTAAGCATCAACTATGTCAAAGGCTATATCTCTGATATAGACTATGTCGGCCGAAGCAACGATAACAGGCTCGTTGATGGCAAGCTCCCTGCAAGCTTCGCTGTAGTCTTCGATGTAACCTTTCCCCGCAGCCCTGTAAACCTCCACACCTTTTTCAGCGAGATAACTTTCCGTAGCTGGCGTGTGAGGGGAAGTTATGGCGATGACGTCGAAATCTTTGTATTGAAGCAGCGAGTGGTCGATGAGCTTCATCCCGCAAACCTCGAAGAGGGGTTTCTCTCCCCTTCCCAATCTCGTTCCCTTCCCGCCACACATCAGGAGAGTTAGCATGAACTATCGTCTCCAAAAGTTTTATTAATTGTCCCCTCAAAACTGCAAAAGCATGGCGAGAAAGAGAAGGGCTGCAAGAGTTAAGGATAAATGGACGTTGAAAAAGTGGTTTACGCTCATCGCTCCTGAGTACTTCGGAATGGCAGAGCTTGGAGAAACACCTGCTGACGATGCGAGCAAGGTCGTGGGGAGGACGGTGGAGACAACTCTGGCTGAGCTCACCAACGACTACTCCAACCAGAACACCTACAAGAAGCTCATTTTCAAGGTTTACAGGGTGGCTGGTGACAACGCCTACACCAAGTTCTGGAGATTTGAGCTTACAAGAGAGTACCTCAACAGCCTGACGAGGAGGAGAACGAGCAAAATTGAGGACATAGTTGATGTTACCACTGCTGACGGATACAAGCTTAGGGTTAAGTCGGTCGTCTTTACTGTCAGGAGGTGCAAGACGAGCCAGAAGAGGGCAATCAGGGCAATAATGAGGCAGATAGTCGTTGAAAAGGCAAGCTCGCTCAACTTCGTCCAGTTCCTTCAGGAGTGCGTTCTGGGCAAAGTTCCGGCGGAGATTTACAAGAATGCCAAGAAGATATACCCCATCAGGAGGGTTGAGATAAGGAAAATTGAGCTTCTTGCGGAACCTGCTGAGGCTGAAACTCAGCCTGCTGTTGCCGAGGCTGTTGCCTGAGTTGCGTGGTGGTGAAGATGAAGTCGATGTATGCTTATATCAGAGAAGCTTGGAAGAGACCGTACGAGGGGTATGTTGGAGAGCTAATGTGGCACAGGTTGCAGAAGTGGAGGAGGGAGCCTGCGGTTGTTAGAATTCCACGCCCGACGAGGCTCGACAGGGCGAGAGCATTGGGCTACAAGGCGAAGAAGGGAATCATAGTTGTTAGAGTCAGAATCAGAAGGGGAGGGAGAAGAGCAACGAGGCCCAACAAGGGAAGGAAGAGCAAGGGACTGATGGTGAACAGAAGAACGCCGAAAAAAAACCTGCAGTGGATAGCTGAGGAGAGGGCGAACAGGAAGTACCCCAACATGGAGGTTCTGAACTCCTACTGGGTCGGTGAGGATGGGAGGTACAAGTGGTTTGAGGTCATTTTGGTTGACAGAGACCATCCGGCCATAAAGAGCGATCCGCAGCTTTCGTGGGTTAGCAGAACCAGAGGAAGAGTTTACCGCGGTTTGACCTCGGCAGGAAGGAAGGCGAGAGGGCTGAGAAGAAAGGGCAGAGGAGCGGAGAAGGTCAGGCCAAGCCTCAGAGCTAACTTCAGGAAGAAGCGCAGATGAAAGGAAAGATTGAGTGGGTTAGAGTATCCGCAGTTGTCCACTCAACAGAAGACCGCGAAAAGGTTGGAGAAGCTATTTCCACTCTTTTTCCCTTTGAGTTTGAGATTGCTGTGAGCAAGGCCAAAGGCCATTACGGCAACCCGATGGAGTATCTCGAGGTTGAACTTACAAAAAGCTCCGAAATAAAGAAGTTCTGGAAGAATCTTCTCGAGCTTCTTGGGGAGCAGGCTGAAGAGATTTTGAGCACTCTTGAGGACAGAATAGACGAGCAGAATGTTCTGCACATCAGAATAGATAAGCAAAAAGCTTATCTTGGAGAAGTTTCCCTCACAAGTGGGGGAGACCCCATAGCGGTAAAGCTGAGGCTCGTAACTTATCCATCGAAGCGTGAGAAAGTCATAGAGTTTGCCAGAGAGCTATGTACGATTTCCTGAGGTTTTTTCCCGAGAACTTGCCTGATTTAGGCTTTAAAAGTTACGTTTTCATGCTCGAAAAACCGAAAGGCTGTGGAATTGTTATCAGGGCGAACTCTCCGGAGGAACTGAGAAAAAAGCTCAGAGGCGTTAAAAGGAGGGCCATAGTCGGCATTATCGGTAAGGAGGCTGTTTGCAGAGAGGCTGTGATGAGAAGAAGGGTTGACGTTATTCTTGACTGGGAGGACAGGGAGCTGGATTACGCAACGCTGAAGCTCGCTGCCGAGAAGGACGTTGCAATTGAGCTCAGCTTGTCCAAGTTTCTGAGGACTGAGGGCTACAAGAGAATGCACCTCTTCGAAAGGCTCAGGCAGGAAATAATGGTTATCAGGAAATTTGACGTGCCATTTATAGTTACAACGGCGGCGGAAAACCAATATGAGCTGAGAACGAGAAAGCAGGTCGAAACCTTCTTTAAGTTCTTTGGGGCCGAAATACCGAAGGCGAGATTGTATGCGCAAAGGCTTGTCAGGAGGTACTTCGACGAAAATTATATTATGGACGGATTTGAAGTTGAGCAGCTCTCGAATTCCGGTGTAGTGTAGATTTTACACTACGGGAGCGGTTAATTAAGCCCAAACCCCAACAGAAAACTTGATAAACTCTTGAACAGTTTTAATCATAATGCAGAATGTTGAATCGGAATTAAAGGATATCAGGCTCCCTTACAAAACAAAATCCCTCTGTCCTGAATGCCTGAAAATTCTTGAGGCTGAGGTTTACGAGGAGAACGGCAAAGTAATGATCAGAAAGGTTTGCGAGGAGCATGGAGAATTCGTTGACGTTTACTGGGGAGATGCCGAGATGTTCAAGAAGGCAGCGAGGTTCGCTGCCGACGGTCACGGCATCTCAACTCCAATCACACAGAACACTACCTGTCCCTTCAGCTGCGGGCTGTGCAACAACCACAAGAGCCACACAGCCCTGCTGAACATCGTTCTGACGAATCGCTGTGACCTGGCATGCTGGTACTGCTTCTTCTACGCCAGAAGGGCTGGCTACGTTTACGAGCCGACGATTGAGCAGATACGCGAAATGGTCAGGAAGGCGAAGAACATGAAGCCAATCGGCTGCAACGCGGTGCAGCTCACGGGAGGAGAGCCAACGCTGAGGGATGACCTGATTGATATAATCAGAATGATAAAGGAGGAGGGGTACGACCACATCCAGCTCAACACAAACGGGATAAGGCTTGCCGAGGACCCTGACTTCGCTCTCAGAGTTAGAGTGGCGGGGGTTAACACGGTCTACCTATCCTTCGATGGTGTTGATGAAAAAACCAATCCGAAGAACCATCACGAAATCCCGAAGATTCTTGAAAACTGCAGAAGGGCTCAGCTCGGACTTGTGCTCGTTCCAACTGTCATTAAAGGCGTCAACGACCACCAGCTTGGAGACATCATTCGCTTCGCAGCTGAGAACATCGATATCGTAAGGGGTGTTAACTTCCAGCCGGTCAGCCTCGTGGGGAGCATGCCAAGAAAGGAGAGGGAGCAGTTCCGCATAACGATTCCGGACTGCATAAAGGCAATTGAGGAGCAGACGAACGGAGAGATTGGCAGAGAGGACTTCTACCCCGTTCCGAGCGTCGTTCCCATTTCGAGATTTGTCGAGGCCCTCACAGGCCAGCCGCAGTATGAGCTAACAACGCACTTTGCATGTGGTATGGCAACCTACATCTTCAAGGATAACGGCAGGCTCATCCCCATAACGAGATTCGTAGACGTCGAAGGGCTTTTTGAGTTCCTCAACGAGAAGGCTGAGGAGATTGCCAAAAGCAGGATGAAGACAATAAGAGCCATCAAAGACATTATTGACCTGAGAAAGTTCGTGGACACATCAAAGGCTCCGAAGGGGTTCAACATTGCAAAGATTCTCTACGAAGTGCTAATCAAGCACGACTACTCCACCCTCGGAGAGTTCCATGTAAAGTCCCTTTTCATCGGAATGATGCACTTCCAGGATTTATACAACTACGACATTGCGAGGGTTGAGCGCTGTGAAATTCACTACGGCAGCCCCGATGGCAGAATCATCCCCTTCTGCACCTTCAACGTTATTCCGGAAAGGTACAGGGATGCAATACACGAGAAGTACGGAATACCCATCGAAGAGTGGGAGAAAAGGACGGGAAGGAAGCTGAAAGATGACATAAAAAGGGCCGTGCGGAGACCGAGATGAGAGCGTTCTTCGTCGGAAGGTTCCAGCCTTACCACCTCGGACACCACGAGGTCGTCAAGAACGTTCTGCAGAAGGTGGACGAGCTTATAATAGGGATAGGCAGCGCGCAGGAAAGCCACTCTCTCGAAAACCCCTTCACGGCAGGAGAGAGAGTTCTGATGATTGACAGAGCCGTGGACGAGATAAAGAGGGAGCTTGGAATCGATAAGAAGGTTTACATAATTCCGTTAGAGGACATATACCGAAACAGCCTCTGGGTCGCGCACGTCTGCTCGATGGTACCTCCATTTGACGTTGTTTACACCAACAATCCGCTCGTTTACAGGCTTTTCAAAGAAGCGGGCTTCAAAGTGATGCACACGAAAATGTACAATCGAAACGAGTACCACGGCACGGAAATCAGGAGAAAGATGCTCGAAGGTGAGGACTGGGAGAAGTACGTTCCAGAATCTGTAGCTGAGATAATAAAGGAGATAGACGGTATAAAGAGGCTGAGGGACATCTCCGGCAGGGACTTCTGATGTTCTCGGTTAAGTGGGGAGAGCTTTACTTCAACGTTGTTATGGAAGGGGGGAAGGCAGTAAAGTCCTACTTTTCAACGTATCCATCTTTTTCTTCCTCAGATTCCGAATACGCAAGGCAGCTTGAAAGGTACTTTTCGGGGGAAAGGGTTGAGGTCAGGATACCCTACAGGCTTAAGGCAAGCAGCTTCACAAGAAGGGTGCTTGAGGAGGTCAGCAGGATTCCGTACGGTATGGTTAGGATGTACTCAGATATCGCCAAAGCCCTTAACACCTCACCCAGGGCAGTAGGACAGGCGGTCAAGAGAAACCCTCTGCCTGTGATCATCCCCTGCCATCGGGTGGTTGGTAAAAAGGAGATTGGCGGATACACGGTAAGCTGCTCCGATATTGATGGAAAAAGTTTGAAGAAGAGGCTGCTCAGGCTTGAGGGCGTCTTTTGAGTAATGCAGCCCTTGAGGTATAAGTTATGACAACCTCCCCTCTCTGGTTCACGCCCTTTATGTCGTAAACAACGACTCCGTATGGCTTGCCCTCCTTGTCCTCCTTCCCGACAACCTCCAGAACGGCCCTTATTGTGTCCCCAATAAAGACGGGGTTCGTGAACCGAAGCTTGTCAATTCCGTAGAAAGCAACGATTGTCCTTTCCGTCAATCCGAGTCTCACGAGAAGCCCTGCCACGACGGACAGCGTTAAAAGACCGTGAGCAACTCTCTGACCAAAAATAGTCTTTTTGGCGAACTCCGCATCCGTGTGTATCGGGTTCCAGTCCCCGCTTAGCGATGCAAACATAACTATGTCCGCCTCGGTTACAGTCCTCGCCGCGCTCTCGACTTTCATTCCGATTTCAAAATCCTCGAAATAGAGGTTCTTCATGCAGGCAGTGTAACAAAAAATATTAAAAAATTTCGCTAAATTTGATTAAAATTCGACGAACTTTTCCTTTGGTGTGTTGCACAGCGGGCACTTCTCAGGAGCTTCACCCTCCATCGCGTACCCGCATACCGGGCAGACGTAGATTTTGTCCCTGTAGTCCTCTCCGCTCTCAATTAGCCTTTTGAAGATACCAGCGTGAACTTTTTCCGTTTCAAGAGCCCACTTTATGCTGTTCATTGCTCTCCTGTTGCCCTCCTTTTCTGCCTCCTCGTAGAACCTTGGATACATTTCCGTAATCTCATACGTCTCTCCAGCATAGGCAGTCTCGAGGTTCTTCCTCACGTCGTTCAAATCTTCAAGAACCTTTAGATGGTTCTTGGCGTGAACGAACTCGGAAAAGGATGCAGCCTCAAACACCCTTGCGATTCCCTCAAGCCCTTTACTTCGGGCTATTTCGGCAAAAATTCTGTATCTCACCATCGCCTGGCTCTCTCCGGCGTAGGCGTTTCTTAAGTTCTCCTCCGTTGTCATAAACATCACTCCTTCACCGCATAATAACATCTTTTTGGCGAGTGGACGAGTCCCTCCTTCCTAAGCTCCTTTATTATTTTCGAGACTTCCTTGCTGTCCAGTCCAGTCTCTTTGGCTATGTCGCCCGGCCTCACTGGCTTTCCCGCCCTTTTCATCGCCTCAAGAACAAGTTGCTTTGGGTCGCTCATAGCGTTAAATATTATTTCCGATATTTAAAGCTTAGGTTCGATATTCGGAAAAAATTTTAGAGAATGTTTTTAAAATCAAACTCTAAAAACTATGCCTGCGTAGCCAACTACCTGGCTTCTGTCTGCAACGTCACCACTTGTCGAGTAGTCAACGAGCTCAGCTCTCGCCCCCTTGGCCTTTGAGTAGTACATAGCAACAGCTATGCAGCCGTAACCGCAAACACTCGCCTGCAGCCTGTAAATTGTTTCGTAGTACTTTTTAACGTCCATCGACAGAATCGCATCGATTACTATGCTGTCGAGCCGTCTGCATTCCTCGTCGGGCAGGTAGTGGTGCATGTCGGATGAGGCTATTACAACCACCTTCCTACCTGTCTCCCTCTCAGCCGTCAGAATCTCTTCCGCCACCTCCCTCGCAGTCTCTTCGTCCTGCATTCCGAGACAGATTGGGACGATTTTGAAGTCGTCGTGCAGGTACTGGAGAAAAGGAACCTGGACCTCGAGGGAGTGCTCGTAGCGATGGGCAATCTCGTCTGGGGCTGTGATTATCTTGGGCATCGCTTCAACGAATTCCGTATCCACCTCAACCTCGCCGAGAGGTGTCAGCCACGTGTCCGTCGATACCGCTACCGGCAGACCGTAGCCCGTGTGGTTGGGCCCGACAATGACGAAGGTTTCAGCATCCGGCAGTAAGGAGTGAACCTTTCCGGCTGTCCTTCCGGAGTAAACGTAACCGGCATGCGGAGAAACGCAGGCAATGACGCTTTCGTCCTTTGCTGGATAGGTGTACTCCCTCAGCATCGCGAGAAGCGATTCGGGATTGGCAGGGTAGAAGCTCCCCGCCACTCTTGGGTGTCTCATAATTTTAATGCGATTCCGAAAGTAAAAATTTTTGCTCAGTTTTAGAGTGGAAGGAGCCTTCTTGAACTTTTCAAGACCAACATTTTCAACTACTAATCCTGCTGTTACTCACCTAAAATCTGCGACGGCAAGGTTTAAATACAGGATGTTTACCTCGCACGGAAGAAGACCACGTATGGACGGCGAAGAGGAAATTGATCTGGACCGGAGCCTCAGAAACCTGCTTTTTGACGGATTAGCATCTCAGATAATGTTCTCCCTTCTGACCGTGTCGATAATCAGCTCATACCTTGCGTCAAGAAATGCATCACCGCTGCTAATTGGACTCGTTGCAGCAACCCCCTACCTCTCTCAGCTTGTACAAATTCCCTCAGCAATTTTTGCCGAGAAGTTCAGCAGAAAGAAACTTTCTCTCGTTTCAAACGCAGTTTCGAGGATTTCTCTTCTCGCAATGGCGTTTGCGGTACTCTCCGCCTCAGACCTCGTAATGTTCATCGCCTTCTTTGCGATATACAACGTTTTCAAGGAAATCTCAACCGCTCCGTGGAGTTCGTGGATGAGGGATCTGATTCCTGACAGCATCAGGGGGCAATACTACTCCACCAGAATGGCCTACGGAAAGCTGGTTTCACTGTTCGCAGTTCTCGCCTTCACAGTTATATTCAACCTGCTCGGCTCAGCAACTTTCCCGCTCCTCTTCTCAACGGCCTTCATTGCGGGTATGGTCAGCCTTTACTTCATCAACGGGATAGATGACGTTAAGGTGGGCAAAACGGGCAGAAGGAGTCTTAAAGCACCTCTGAAAAACAGAAACTTCCTGAAGCTAATTTCTGGAACCTCACTGTGGAGATTTGCCTCAGAATTGGCTCTCCCCTTCTACTCTGTTTACATAATTGCCGTGCTTAAGTATCCGGTCTGGATTGTTATTGCCCTCACAGCAGTAAGCCAGCTTAGCTCGATTTACTTCCTGAGGATTTCGGGAAGAATTATGGACAGGTTCGGAAACAGGCCCGTGCTTGCGTTGTCTTTTACAGCCTTCTCCATTGCGGCGTTTCTGTTTACCTTCACCACCATGCCTGAAAGGCACCTGTTTACGCTTCCACTGCTCGTTGTCATTTACGTTCTTGATGGATTCTACACATCAGTGCCGGGGATTGCTCTGATGAACGTCGTTGCGAAGATCAGTCCAAAGGGCTCATCCGCCTCATACTACGCCTTGAACTACGTCATCAATTCAGTTTTCGGAGCTGCTGGCTCTTTAACTGGTGGAATTGTAGCTTCCTTCTTCGTTTCCGCAAACTTTGCTGTGAAGATTGACATCGAATCGTCACTAGGCTTTCTGGAAGTTCCCGCCCTGCACTTCGCCTCCTACGACTTCCTGTTTTTGATTTCAGCCGCTCTTTCAATAGCGGCCATCAAGATGCTCAGGCTCTTCGATGAGGAAAATGCCAAAGACGAGCAGACGGTGAAGGTTGAAATGAAGCGTGCAGTTATAACCGACATCTGCTCTCTTATGACTGCAATGCACATTCCGCTTCCCAACACAAGCAACTACGTTAAATTCGCTAATCAATCCGGCTTTTCAGCTCTTTCCCTCAACTATCAGCCATCGCTCGAACCTCTCCCCTCGATTCCTGAGGACCTGAATAAGGGGTCTTAAATGATTGAGCTTCTGATATCCATCCTAACATATGCACTGATATCTCTTCAGAGCTTCTACCGCAAAATGGACAGGCCGGCAGCGTCGACAATAGGTGCCGCTTTAATGCTCGCCTTTGGTGTGATGAGCCTCAAAGAGGCTGTCAGAGCCATAGACTACAACACGATAATGCTCCTTTTCGGCATGATGGTCCTGACAGCCTACCTTGGAATTGCTGGCTTTTTCGACTGGCTCGCCTCGAAGATAATGGGGTTTTCTGGAAACGGGAAGAGGTTGCTCTTCACAATAGTTTTCTCATCCGGATTCCTTTCGGCACTTTTTGTAAACGACACCATCTGCGTTTTCATGACCCCCGTGGTTGTCAGGGTAGCTCTTTCAGCTGGAATCAGCCCAATTCCTTTGCTGATTGCCCTCGCAACATCCGCCAATGTTGGAAGTGCGGTAACGATAATCGGAAATCCGCAGAACATGCTAATAGGTCTGAAATCGGGCATTGGATTTGTTCAGTTCACTGCAAAAATGCTTCCCGTTGGAGTAGCGGGGATTTTCATAGTTTATTCGGTCATATACGTTCTTTACAGAGGGGAGCTTGGTAAACTCAGGAATGGAAAAATCGAGGTGAACCTCAACAGGAGGTTAGCGGCAAAGGGCTTGCTCACCTTCGCTTTAGTTCTAATTCTCTTTGTCACCGAGTTCTATCCCGTCTCGCTCTCAGCCTTCATTGGAGCGGCAATAATGTTTGCTATAGGTGGAGTAAAGCCGAGAGAAGCGCTCGAGAAGGTTGACTGGGGATTGCTGCTTCTATTCTGCAACCTCTTCATTGTTATGCATGGATTTGAGAAGAGCTACGGCGAGAAAATCCTTTCGATGCTGAGCTTTGGCGAGAGTTTTGCCGACTACCTTTACTTCAGCCTTCTCACCGTTGCGGGAAGTAATCTGGTCAGCAACGTTCCATTCGTGATGATGGTCCTGCCAGCAGCTAAAGGTGCGGCTGCAGACTTCTGGCTAATTCTTGCAATGGCCTCAACCTTCGCCGGGAACCTCACGCTGATAGGGAGCGTTGCAAACCTTATAGTGGCTGAGAGCGCGGAGAGACATGGAGTCCACCTCTCCTTTTTCGAGTATCTGAAGGCTGGAGTTCCTGTAACCTTTGCAACCGTGCTGGTTGGAGCTTTGCTGATTTACATTACGTAGGTGGGGTTATGATTGGTCCCGAGCACGAATTTTCTATAAACGATGAGAACTTCAATCCTGTTCCCATTTCAGATGAGATACTAAAGAAGATAGGGGGTAGAACAGTTAACGAGGCAAAACTGGGCAGAGTGGTAATAGGCAAGGAGTTGCAGAAACACGTTATCGAGCTAAAACCTGCAAGGCCCTTTGAAAGCCTATCCGAGTTCGAAGAAACTATGCAGGAAGGCGTTGAGGAGCTTCTTAGCGTTATGGACGGCTACAAACTTTTAGGACTGGGAATGCACCCCCTTCTCAGGCTTGAGGATGCCAAAGTTTGGAACCACAGAGACAGAAGGATATACCAAGCCTACGACAGGCTTTTCAACATAAAACAGCATGGCTGGCTTAACATCCAGAGCTATCAGCTGAACATACCTTTTTCTTCCGAAAAGGAAGCGGTAGAGCTTCACAACAAGATAAGAGTTCTGCTTCCCTACATTGCTGCGGTAGCTTCAGCCTCTCCAATCTGCGAGGGGAAGTCTTACTACGTTGACACAAGACTTTACTTTTACCGCATAAACCAGAAGGAAGTTCCGGAAATCTGCAACGATGTAATTCCAGAAAGAATATCCAGCCTAAAGGAATACAGGAGCATTCTTAACGGCATCTACGAGGAGCTGAGAAGAAAAGGAGCTTACGTCCTCTGCAGGGAGTGGGTGAATTCGAGAGGTGTTATAGTGAGGTTCAGCAGGAAATGCCTTGAGATAAAGGTGATGGACGAACAGGAGTGCATCAAGAGCGATGTTGCTCTTACAGCGTTCATCAGAGCAATTCTTAGAGCTGAACTTGAAGAACTGCCAGTAGATGTGCTGATTGAGAAGCTCAACAGCGCGATGAGGAGCGGAACCGAGAAGCTGAAGCCTGAGTTAAAGGAGCTGTTAAAGAAGTCAAAAGAGCACGCCGATGAGGAGGAGAGAAGGTATATGAAGGTCGTGAAACACAGAATAGAGGAGGGCAGTCTGGGAGAGCGCATCCTTATGAACATGCCTGAGATTAGCAGGGAGGAAATAATCAGCCTTTGCGAGGAGCTTTCCAGATGCCTTGAAAGAAACGAGGTGTACTTATGACTGACTTTTACGAAGTCTGCTCCAGATGCGGTGGGAAGTGCTGCATCGATGCCAAACCTCCAATTACTGAAAGGAGGCTGAGGATTCTGCTGGATTCCGGAATAAGCTTAGAGCTTTTCGATTTTGAAGAATACACACATCCAAAGATGAAGGAAAACGGCTACTGCGTGTTTTTTGATGAGAAAGAGAAGAAATGCCTGATTCACAGCATCAAGCCCGAAACCTGCGTTGCAGGACCTTTCACCTTCGACCTGAGGGAGGGTAAAATTGATATATACCTCAAAAAGGAGTCAATATGCCCGATTGTAACGCTTCTCAGGCAAAACGAGGGGATTTACAGGAAGCAGTACGAAAGGGCTGTGGAAGCTATTAAGACTCTCGTTAAAGAACTCGATGAAAGGGCTTTGAGGAGGATTCTGGAGATTGACGAACCTGAAACTGAGAAGGTTGGTGAGTTTCCTTTGAGTTAGCTAAACACCGAACTCCTCCTCCAAAAATTTCTCAAGCTCCTTAACGAACCTTTCTGCCAGCCTGAAATACCTCTCAGCATCATCTTTTTTGTAAGCGTCAAGCGGATTCCAGACTCCTTTTGAGTAGTCTATCGGATACCTCGTTCTCAACCAGTGCTTCTCGAGCTCCACAGCTATTTCGTAAATTTCCTCAAGCTGGGGGTACAGAATGACGAACTCGTCGTAAAATAAGCCGGAAACTCTGTGTTCCTTCACCTCAATTCCCTTCAAAACCAGTGCTGACTTAATGGCCTTCTCCACAGCCTGCTGACTGTGGTAGATACTGTCGGCAGGAACTATGTCCATCAGCACTTCAGCAGATTTTAAATCAGCCTTAGCTCTCTCAAGCCACAACCTTGCTTTTTCCAACATTTTCAGCCACCTCTCTCAAAAACTTGATGTAGAACTCCCCATAAATCGGTTTACACTCCTTTATGATTTGAGTGAAAAAAGGGTCTCCTTTATGAATCAGCTCCAGAGCGGTTCTCATGGTAAGAGCATGAATCTCAACCTTCCCCTTCTCAAACTTCTCCGCCTTATTTCTGCTCTCCTCATCCTTTGTTATTATCAGCAAATCATAATCAGAAAACTTTCCCGCTTTCCCCTTAGCCTGAGAGCCGAAAAGCGCTATCGCTTTCGGCTTAACTTCCCCGATTATTTCGTTAATTAGTTCTTTCTGCATAGTAATCCCTCACCCTTAAAATATTAAAATCAAATGGTTCAGCCTACCAGAGCCTGAATAATCTTTTGGTAAAGCTCAGGATTCTTCGCATCCTCGTAGCCGTGCATAATTGTGGGATTGTCGTTGACCTCTATAACGTAGTAACAGCCATTGACCTCTTTTATGTCCACTCCATACAGCCCGTCCCCTATGCTCTTCGCAGCCATCACCGCAGTTTTTCTCAGCTCTGTGGGAGCGTTTTTGACCTTAATTGCCCTCACGTCTCCCCACGTCTTCTTTCCCTCTACATTGTCGCAGACCTTCCAACCACCCTTAGGCATCAAGTACTTGCATACATAAATTACCTCCCCTTTCAGCACTCCAACCCTCCAGTCGAATGCTGTGGGCAAGTATTCCTGCAGAATCAGAGCCTTACTCCTCTTCATGAACCTCTTTGCTGTTTTAACCAGCTCCTGATAGCTGTTAGCCTTCTCCACATACAGGGAGAACCTCGAATTCGGACTTTTAACCACAACAGGGTATCCGAGCTGTTCAGCATAGCTCTCAAGGTTTTCAAAGTCTCCATAGAAAAACAGGGTTTTCGGAATTCTGACAGAATTTTTCATGAGCCTTTTATACATGTCTATCTTGTTGGAGCAGATTCTGATGCTCTCGGAGTCGTCTATGACCTTCTTCCCCTTCTCCTCAGCCAGCCTCGACGCCACGTATGATACGAAGAGCGGGTCGGTTGTTGCCCTTATGAAAATTGAGTCGTAATCATCAATGCTCGAGAGGATGTCCTTTCCAAGAATATCGAAGCTGTGACCCATGCTTTCAGCCGTGGATTTGAAGATTTCCAAAGCCTGTCTCTCCTCTTTGCTCTTGAGGTTGTAGCTTTCAGCGAAGCAGGCAATTTTCATAGAGCACCTCAAAAACGAGCCTTAGATTTATCTCACCCTTTTCGACGGGCATGAAGTAGAAGGGCTTTGCCATTCCGTCGGTAACGTCAACAAGAACCTTACCGAGCGGTATTCTGAGGCCTTTGAAAATTTTCTCCGCTATGAAATTGTACTCCTCCTTGTCAGCTCTCCAAAGGTAAAGGTTGAAGGAGTCGTATTTTTCGGATTTCACCTGCACCACTGGATAGCGGTTCATGCTTAACCTTTTGAAGGCTTTTGCATACTGATGGCTGGTTTTCACAACCTTTGCTGAGTTCTTGGAGAATGGGTTCAGTGGTAAAAGCACTCCTCGCTCGAATTTAGGTTCTGAGCGAATGCTGAACTCAGGCGTTTCCAAACCGAGCTTCCTCACGGCATTCATGAAAAGAGGCGCTCTGTACGCATCGAGGGCGTTTTTGACGGGAGGAAAAACCTCGCAGCCGCATTCTTCAGCATGCAGAGACACAAAATAGCCCTTTGTCAAAAATCTATAGTCGCCAAGCAAATTTAAAACGCTGTCAGCCACCTCTCGCCTTAAAAAATCATCCGGAGGCTCCAAATCCTCGCCGTCACCGACTAAAATCATGTTATTAAAGTCTTACACAGATGATATAAATCTTATCATCTGGTTATCGGTTCAGAATTTTTATACGAATGTCAAATAATTAATTTCCTAATTTTAATTTTATTATTTATCTCTTAATCAAAATTTTTATTCCAGATTTTAATTTTCGTGCAAAATATCGCTAAAAATGGCCTGATTTCGATTTAGTTACGTTTTGTGGAATTTTATCAGCATCTGGCAAATCAAATTAAAGCAATGCTTAAATACTCAGCGTATACTAAACCGTAAGGTGTACGGAAATGTTCGAGGCGATTAACGAAGGATTGGACGGGATTAAGGGAGTCTCAGAGCCCAGAAGCGAAACTCAGGTAATTTCTCCACCCAAATTGCTGCCGAGAAAAGTGTTCTTCACCAAAGGCGTTGGCAGGCACACCGACCCTCTGGTGAGCTTTGAACTCGCTCTGAGAGATGCGGGGATAGAGAAGTTCAACCTCGTCACTGTAAGCAGCATTTACCCACCTTACTGCGAGATTGTGGAAGCTGAAAAGGGATTGTCGGAGCTCTTTCCGGGACAGATAGTCTTCTGCGTGATGTCCAGAATGACAAGCAACGAGCAGGGGAAGAGGATTTTTGCCAGTGTAGGGGCTGCAATACCTCCGGAACCCTCGCTAAACGGATATCTAACCGAATACCACGGATACTGCAATGGGGAGGATGTTGGGAGGCATGCTGAGGAGAGCGCAGCCTACATGCTTAAGACAGCTTTCGAAATAGAGCCTGTGAGGACCTTCAACATCACGGCTGAGGCGGATGTTGAGGACTGCACCACCGTTGTTGCTGCTGCCGTTTTCGTGATCTGAAATGAGGCCGACAGAGCCGATTGAGGTTTACGAGAAGGGCTTCGCAGAACTGCTTTCATCAATGGCAAGGACGGGATTTCAGGGGAAGAAGCTGGGAGAAGCCTTTGAAATCTGGACCGAAATGCTTCGGGAGGAGAACATCACGATTCTGATGGGGCTCAGCGGGGCCATGGTTCCCGCAGGGATGAGGAAGATAATCGCTTGGCTCATTAGAAACCGCTACATTGACGTTCTGGTTTCCACGGGAGCGAATCTCTTCCACGACATCCACGAGGCGATGGGATTCAGGCATTTTATGGGCAGCGAGCACGTAAACGATTGCAAGCTTTTTGAAGAGGGAATTGACAGAATTCACGACGTCTTTGCCTACGAAAAAGAGTTCAACGTAATTGACTACACTCTTGCAGAGATAATCTCAGAGATGAGGGGAGTTATGTCTTCAAGAGAATTCCTTGAGGAGATTGCAGGGAGACTCAACGTCAAGGACAGAAACTCCATTGTTATTGCAGCTTACGAGTCAAAAGTCCCGATATTCAGTCCGGCAATAGCTGACAGCTCCATCGGCATAGCTGCCGCCTTAGCCAAAAGAGAGGTGGTTATAGACACAATTAGGGACGTTGAAGAGCTCACTGAGATAGTGGTGAATTCAGAAAAAACAGGGGTCATTTATGTTGGTGGAGGAGTGCCGAAGAACTTCATCCAGCAGACCGAGGTTGTGGCGAGGCTTAAAGGCTACGACGTCAGAGGCCACGAATATGCCATTCAGATAACAACAGACGTCCCGCAGTTTGGAGGGCTGAGCGGCTGCACCTTTGAGGAGGGGGTCAGCTGGGGCAAGATAAGCGGCAAGGCCAAGAAGGTGCAGGTAAACTGCGATGCTACCATCGCTTTGCCAGTTCTGGCTCACGGGCTAATTGGAATTAGGAGGCAAAAGTATCCTATCTTTAACGGATTATGAGGTTAGCGTACGTTAAAAACCATGAGATTTACGGGGAAAAGCTGCTTGGATTAACGCTCAGAGAGAGGATAGAAAAGACTCTCCAGAGGGCAGGCTTTGATGTGAGATTTTTCGACGAACTCTCACTGGAAGAGGCTGAGGATTATTTAATTATTCTTGAGCCAGTTCTCATCCTTGAGAGAGACTTGCTGCTGGAAGGCAGGAAAATACTTGTTTCCGATGGTTTTACAGTAGGATACTTTTTTGGAGGGGATTTCAGGACTGTATTTGATGGTAACCTGCAATCGTCCATAGAAAAATACCTTTCTCTGAACAATCTGGAAAGTTACGAGATATGGGCTATCAAACTCTCCAACGACAACCTCAAGACAGCAGAAAAGCTCCTTCTGAGCTCCCTCATCAAGGCTAAAAGAACGGGATTGAAGCCAGCTTACTACGACGGGTGGATTGCAAGAGAAATCAACAGGAAAGTCTCCCTAAGGATTTCAAGGCTTCTCGCCGACACCAGCGTCACTCCCAACCAGATAACGGTGTTCTCCTTTTTCCTTTCCTTAGTAGGCTCAGCACTCTTTCTCCTCAATAGCTATCTCACAACTCTTCTGGCTGGAGTAATTATCCAGCTACACAGCATTATTGACGGCTGCGACGGGGAGATTGCAAGGCTCAAGTTCATGGAGTCCAAGTATGGTGCTTGGCTTGATGGCGTTCTCGACAGGTATTCTGATTTCATTATCGTTTTCTCCATAACCTACGTCCTCTCAGCATCCAATCCCGTTTACTGGATAATCGGCTTTCTCGCTGCCTTCGCCTCACTCATGATTGCTTACACGGGAGACAAGTTTGTTGCCGCCTACATGAGAACCTACAGCCCGGAAGGCTTTGCAATACCAATTACGAGGGACTTTCGCCTCCTCATAATCTTCGCATGCTCGGTTGTTAACCTTCCTTCCTTGGCACTCGTTATCATTGCCTTACTCGGAAACTTTGAGGCTTTGAGGAGGATTGTTGCACTCAGAAGTTACACGAACTAGCGAAGGTGTTATATTATTTCAACCAACTTTAATCGTGAAATACCGCTTTCCAAAGGGGATGCGCCCATCAACCTTAAGAGAGAGGGAGAGCTTCTACCGCTACGAGTTCAGCCTCGATAGGGTTGAGAAATGGCTTGGCTGGAGGGATATAGGCAACACCGCCTTTGCGGTAATCATCGGAAGGCACTCCGACATTTACCTCCCGGAATATGAGGACATAAAGAGAAAGGCTGTAATCATCGACGAGCACAAAGGTTTGGCGGATGTCCTCGACTACATTCTGCAGTATCTGCCTGAGGGGGTTTACTACGACCGCAACGTCTACTCAGACATTAAGCTGTGCGTTGAGAGAGGATGCGACTACAAAAACTGCTGGGGTTGTGAGAACTTTCTGGGACAGGAGCTTGCATTCGACATCGACCCTGAGAACGTTTCCTGCCCCTACCACGGAAGCATAGAGGACAAGATGAAGAGGGGGGAGGGGCTGAGCTTCTGCATGCTTGAGTTCAAAAAAGTGAGAAAGCTTACCTTAAGCCTTTACGACGAGCTCAGGGCTGAATACAAAAAGTTGAGAGTGGTTTTCTCAGGCAGGGGATTCCACATCCATGTTTTCGACAGAAAAGCGTTAAAGATGAGCAGAGAGGAGCGGGTGGAGCTGGCCAAAGCCTATTCACACTACGCCATTGACGAGTGGGTAACCAACGGAGAAATGAGGTTGATAAGGCTACCTTATTCCCTCAACGGGCTCGTTTCAAGGATTTGCTCCCCTCTAAGCATTGAAGAGCTTCCTGCTTTCGATCCACGCAACCACTCTATTCCTTCTTTTCTGCTTTCGTCTCCTCGCCGTAGTAGTAGAGCTTCTTCTTCTCGGCCTTAACCTCCTCCCCCTCGTAGTACTCCTTTTTCTTTTTCTCTTCCATGGTTCTACTAACAATAAATCGTTTAAAAAATTTGCTTTCGATAATCGAACGAAAAGATTAAATTTTATGTAGATTATAGTTAAGTGTCGGGAGGTGAGACCATCATAGATGCAAGCTGGTTGCTGGGACTGTCTGCCCTTGGTATTTACATCCACGCAGTGTTCCTGAGCATAACACTCGGCTTTCCGCTGGTGATAATTGGTCTGCTCTTGAAATACAGCAAATCTGGCGACGAGGACTACTTCAAAACTGCAAAGATTATGACTGCGGTTCTTGCCATAAACTTCGCCCTTGGTGCTGTGACGGGAACTCTTGTGGAGTTCGGTCTGGTTCAGGCGTGGCCCGGGACGATTCTCGCCATAGCGAGCTTTGCCTTTGCCCCCCTCGCCCTTGAGCTCCTCGCCTTTGCCAACGAAATCGCCACCCTTGTTCTCTTCATAGTGACTCTTGGCCGCATAAGAACTTCCTACAGCATTGCCATTCTCGCCGTTTACTGGATTTTTGCAGCCCTTTCAGGCGTTCTGATAATGAGCGTGAACTCGTGGCTTGTAGCTCCTTGGGGAACTGGACCCATTGCCAAGGCGATCTATCCCTTCATGCCTGAATTTGGCGGGCTTGCTGCAGATGCCCAGAAGCTTGTAATTCTGAAAATTCTGGCCATCGCTTCGGGAATGCCCATTCAGGCAATAATCCAGAATCCAGAGGTGGCAGGGAAGGTCGGAGTAATTCTAACAGACCCGTACGTTGCAATCTTTAACCCATTCGCAGCTATCTCCGCCCTTCATGCGCTCTTTGCAGCCTTCTCCGTTGGAGTTTCCATAGCCCTGCTTGCCTTCTCCCTCAGATATTACACAGGCGGTGAGAAAAGGAATTTGAAAGCGGCAAAAGTTGCTTCACTTGTAATTCTCGTGCTTTTCCTCATCCAGCCAACGATTCTGGGCCACTTCATGGGAGAAGGAGTTGTGGAGATGAACCCAACAAAGTTTGCCATGATGGAAAATGCTAAGGAAACCTTCTACAATCCAATGATTGCCCTTGTTGCCTACGGCGACCCATCAAGGCCGATTGTTGGCTTTGATGAGTTTGAGAGGCAGTGCAACTCCCTAGGTGATGCAGAGCTTGGAGATTTGGCTGGACAGCTTGGGATAACCATGGATGCTGCTATCGCAACAGCCAAGCAGGTTGGGGTAAAGGTTGGCCCGGAAGAGATTCAGAATGCCTGGAATACGGAGCTGAGGCAGATATGCCTTGCCGACTTAAAGAAGGCTGAGAGCAGAATTGCTGTGGTTCACGCTGCCTACTACACCAAGATAGCCTTCGGCGTTATCGGCTTTGTATCAGCAATAGCCCTCTTCGCCCACTTCAGGAA